>Ga0101944_10001144_pt1 | contig 60356 bp, 49 predicted proteins | sample DewCreD2012metaG_FD_75245 | JGI IMG/M metagenome (GOLD analysis project Ga0101944, IMG submission 75245) | Hot spring sediment bacterial and archeal communities from British Columbia, Canada, to study Microbial Dark Matter (Phase II) - Dewar... ...
TTCTTCGTCCTTTTCGAACCACAGTAAAAGCAAATTTTTTATTCATGACATTCAAATTCCCCAAAGTTCGATATTTATTGGTGTTAAACACTATGTCAGCCTGAAATATGTCCATTAAGCCCCTAGTTACTATGAACTATTTGAAGTATATCGCAATGGCAGCTATTGCTGTTTTTACTATGGCTTCGTGCGAAATAACCGATGATAACGATAGCAAAAAGGATTCGTTGTATGTGAAGTTCATCAATGAACAAGCATCGCAGTACACCATCACCACCCTACAAATCAGGAATCGGGGTAAAGTTGATGCACAATTAGAGCCAACCGAGCCCTGGGGTGAAAATATTCTAAAGAATGGCCAACGGATTGCCCCAGGCGAGCACATCTATTTTAGCCTTGATTTACCCAATGGCCATTGGGCTGAGTATAGGTTAGGTGTCGACAACGGCAATGGGGTTGAGGTCATGCTATACGAACAGCCCAACTACGATGGGTTCACAAACTTGCCAATAACTCACTGGGGAAGCGATAAACGAACCGTAAGTGTAACAATTACCTACGATAATTCCAATCAAACCATTACTGTTAGCGGATGGTCCGACTGGGCAGGCATTGACGAGTAACTTGTTATTCCGCCACTTATCGGTGCCTACGGCAAATCATAAATCAGGTTAGCACCCACCTTTCCGTTGAATGCTAGCCTGTAGTGGTAATAATTTACTCTATAGCCCGAAGTGTTTGAGTAAGCCATATACCAAAAGGGCAGGCCATACCAGCGCCTTTAGGAATCCTAGTACACCTAACCAGAACGATGTTGCTGCGGAAATGTAATAAATTGCCGCCCCAATTACACCTAACCCGTAAAGGGTTCCGGCAGCGCTGTTGCAGTGGATTTCATTCTTTGCCATAGTAAATTTATTGATATTAACAACCGTTACTCAGGTACAAACACCTTTTAACTATTAACCATTAACTTTTTTTACTTTTTTATTACCAGCTACCTCCGGCACCACCGCCGCCAAAGCTACCGCCACCGCCACCGCTAAAACCACCAAAACTACCCGAACCCGACGAGAAATGCCCAAAGCTACTGCCTCGGCCACCACCCATGCTACTCATAAGCAGCCAAAAAGGCAGATTCCGTCCTATACTGCCACCCTGCAACCTATTACCTCTGCGTGCCGATAGGAAGATAATGCCAAAGAAGATAATCAGGAATATGATGCCAGCCCATGGCGATTCGCCTTTGCTGTACTCCTCGGCAGTGTATAGCCCGGCTGCCAAGTCGATAATCACGTTAACAGCAGCGTTAATACCCTTGTAGTAACGATTTTCCCTGAAGTATGGTATCATCTCGTTATCTACAATCCGACGGGCAACCGCATCGGGAATAACCCCCTCCATGCCATAACCCGTGGCTATGAAAGCACGGCCTTTATCGTTGCCAATCTTTGGTTTAATCAGGATTACTATCCCGTTATTCTTTCCCTTTTGGCCAACGCCCCACTTTTCGCCTAATCTGAATGCAAAATCCGAGGGTTCGTAACCGTTTAGGTCCTTAACGGTAACCACATAGATTTGGGTTGATGTGCTGTCGTTATAGGCACGCAGCTTCTGCTCAAGAGCATTCTGCTCATCGGGCGAAAGGATACCGGCAAAATCGTTTACCAGCCGGGGTGGCGACATGGGCTCAGGTATATCCTGTGCCTTTACAGGCACTGTAAGAACCAACAGCGAGAGTATGGTATAAAGTATTCGTTTCATATTAAAATCATTTTTAACCAAACGATATTTCATCGCTCAGCTCGTTGGTATCGGTATTGGCATCATAGGGGAAGTGTGTCGAAAGCTGTTCGCCGGCCATTTTAATCCCCTTAACTAAACCTTCGGCAAGGCGACCTTCCTTGAACTCAGCCAGCATGGCATCCTTGGTGGTGTCCCAGAAATTCTCAGGAACCTTTATGTTTATGCCCACATCGCCCAGTATGGCAAACTTACGGTCGTTTAGCGAGAGGTAAATGAGAACGCCATTGCGCAGTTTGGTTTTGTGCATTTTAAGCATAGCAAAAATACGGGCAGCCCTATCCAATGGGCTACCCTTGCATTCCCACTCCACATGCACCCTAATTTCACCCGAGGTTTGCCTTTCGGCCTCCTCAATGGCCTCAACTATTAGCCTTTGTTGCTCAGGGGTGAAGTAATCCTTTGGCTTCATGGTTGTATTTTACTGCTAATTGCTAAAATCAACCTTGGGAGCCTTTTCGGCACCAGCTTCGGATTCAAAGTAACCCTTCTTCTCAAAGCCAAACAGGTTAGCCCAGATATTTTTTGGGAACTGGCGGATGTAGGAGTTGTAATCCTGAACCAGCTCGTTAAACTTGCGGCGCTCAACGGCAATGCGATTCTCAGTTCCTTCCAGCTGAGCCTGCAGGGTAAGGAACTGCTCATTGGCTTTAAGGTTGGGGTACTGCTCAACCACAACCATTAAGCGAGCCAATGCACTACTTAGCTCACCCTGTGCAGCCTGGAATTGCTTTAGGCTTTGCTCGTCAAGTTTATCAGGGTTGATGTTTACGCTGGTGGCTTTTGCCCTGGCCTCAATAACCTGGGTGAGGGTTTGCTGCTCAAAGTTAGCGTACCCTTTTACGGTGCTAACCAGATTGGGAATAAGGTCGAGCCTACGCTGGTAGGCAGTTTCCACATTGCCCCACTGCGCCTTTACGCCCTCATCCTTCTTTACCATGTTGTTGTATGTACCCTTAATGGAGCTGTAAATAAAGATAACCAGCAGAATAACAATACCCGCCACAATCCATTTCTTGATGTTGTTCATTGCTGTATAGTTTTAAGGTTAATAATTCCGATGCCATTGTTATCAAAAATCATGCACAAGTTAAAGCAAAGATTTTAAACAGGCCACAAAAGCCTGTTTGATTTAACAAATATTGGGAATACATAGGGTTATTAAACAGTATGTCATAATGACAGAAAGTCAGAATTTTGAAAAACAGATAATTTTACCATCATGAATTTTTGAATGGAAAAATATTTTCATAATTTTATGTTAGGTAAAGCAGGCAATGAAAAGGGGATAGAAATAAAAAAGGCGAGTTGCCCCGCCTTAAATGTTTTCACAACGGAATAATCCTTATTGTGAATTGCTTCAGATTGTAATACAAATATAAATTGATAATGATAAAAATGCAAATGTTATGAAAAGAATTTTAGGACTTGATTTGGGTTCCGCTTCAATTGGCTGGGCAATGATAAGTGAAAGTGAAGATAATGGAAATGTTAAGCGCGAAATACTGGGTTTAGGTTGCCGAATTATCCCTTACGAAGGAACCGAAGGAAAAGACTTTGAAAAAGGAACGGGCGAAAGCAGAAACTCTATCCGAACGCAAATGCGAACAATGCGAAAGGGCTATGACCGCTATCAACTCCGAAGGAAATTTTTAGTGCAAGAGCTGATTAAGCACAATATGTACCCAACCGATGAACTAAAAGGGCTTCCGAAGATGCAACTTTGGGAGCTTAGGAATAGGGCTGCAACCGAAAAAGTATCACTTACAGAGTTAGGTAGAATTCTATTGTGGTTGAATCAAAAGCGAGGGTATAAGAGCAGTAGAAGCGACTCAAATTTGGATAAAAAGGATACTGAGTATGTGGCAAAAGTTAAAAGTCGCCACCAACTGATTAAAGAACAAAACCTTACCATTGGACAGTACTTTTACCAGCAATTACAAAACGACCAGTTTTTTAGAGTTAAAGAGAACGTTTTTCCTCGAGAAGCATATATCGAGGAGTTTGATACTATTTGCAATGAGCAAAAAAAGCACTATCCTAATATTTTAACAGAGGAGTTGATCTCAAAAATACGGGATGAAATAATATATTACCAAAGGCCATTAAAATCCCAGAAGGGTCTTGTGTCGGTATGCGAATTTGAAGGATTCTGGCGTAAAGGACCCGATGGTAAAGAGTACTTTGTTGGCCCAAAGGTCGCCCCCAGAAGTTCCCCAATATTTCAATATGCAAAGATTTGGGAGAACATCAATAACATTAAAATTGAAAATAAACAGGGCAATAACATTGAAATAACCCATGAGCAGAAAAAGGCACTTTTTGAGCATCTGGATAATAACGAAAAGTTAACTACCACAGATATTGTTAGAATCCTAGGCTTAAAGAAAAATGAATGTTTTTTCAATAAGCAATTGGCTAAAGGAATAACTGGCAATACTACTAAGTGTGCAATTTTAAATTGCTTTGATGAGGTTAGCAAATACGCTCATCTAGTAAAGTTTGAACTCGATATTATTGAAACAAGTAAAAACACATACCAATACGATAACACCACTGGAGAAGTAATAAACGAAAAAAAAGTAAAATACATTCATCCTAAAATTGAAAAGGAACCACTATATGTATTGTGGCATACCATATACTCAATCTCTGATCAGGATGAGTGCAGCAGGGTTTTGCAGGATAAATTCGGAATAGAAAAGGATGTTGCTGATAAGCTGGCAAGTATCGATTTTACAAAACAGGGATTTGGCAATAAATCGGCAAAAACTTTAAGAAAAATATTACCTTATCTTATGGAGGGCGATGGGTATAGCGAGGCCATGTGCTATGCTGGTTATAACCATTCAAATTCTCTTACAAAAGATGAGAATTTAAAAAGAGATTTACTGGATAAATTAAAGCCTATTCCAAAAAATTCGCTCAGGCAACCCATTGTGGAAAAAATATTAAACCAAATGGTAAATGTTGTCAATGCTATTATCGATAAATATGGAAAACCCGATGAAATTAGGGTTGAGTTAGCCAGAGAGCTTAAGCAAAGCAAGGAGGAACGTAACGAAACTTTTAAAAGAAATAATGATAAAGAAAGAGAGAATGCTCAAATTTCTAAGAAATTAGAAGAGTTTGGATTAAGAGCAACCCGAAATAATATTCTTAAATGGCGTCTTTATGAGGAAATGGACAATGAGGATAAGAAGCTAAACGCAATCTGTATATACTGTGGCCAGCCAATTTCGCTGGTTGAAGCAATTAAGGGTGCCGATGTTGATATTGAACATATAATTCCCAAATCGAAACTATTTGACGACTCACAAAGCAATAAAACCCTTGCGCATCGCCATTGTAACACGGGGAAGGGTGATTTAACCGCCTACGATTTTATGAAATCAAAACCCACTGAGGTATTTAATGCTTACCTGGAGAGGGTAGCAAAACTTTATGCCAATAAAGTTATAAGTAAGGCAAAGCGCGATAAGTTGCTTATGACCGAAAGCAAAATACCCGACAACTTTATTGACCGACAGTTAAGGGAAAGTCAGTATATTGCAAAAAAAGCAAGGGAAATACTTCAAACAATATCGCATAACGTTTGGACTACATCAGGCAGTGTTACCGCAGAGCTAAGGAGGCTGTGGGGCTGGGACGATGTGACCATGAATTTGCAATTCAATAAGTATAAAGAATTAGGGTTAACATCATTTGTGGAGTGGGAAAGCGAGCACGGCAAGAATAAGCATAGTAAAGAGGTTATTACAGGATGGAGTAAACGCGATGACCATAGACATCATGCCATAGACGCACTTGTCATTGCATGCACAAAGCAGGGCTATATTCAGCGTTTTAATACCTTAAACTCAAGTAAAACCAAGGAAGATTTGATAGCAGATGTTGAGAAAAGATCAATTGAATTCAAAGAAAAGCTCTCACTCCTCGAAAAATATATAGTAAGTGAACAGCCTTTTACTGTAAAAGAGGTCGAGGATAAAGTAGCAGGCATTCTGGTATCGTTTAAAGCAGGTAAAAAGGTTGCAGTAATTGGAAAAAGGAAAGTGGGGGAAAAAGGTAATAAAAAAGTGGTACAAACAGGTATTATTGTTCCAAGAGGAGCCTTGCACGAAGAAAGTGTGTATGGGAAGGTTAAGACAGTAGAACGTAAGCCAATAAAATATGCCTTTGAAAATCCTGACCTAATTGTGATTCCAAAAATCAAAAAACTAGTTGAGGAACGACTTTCAAAATTTCAGAACACCAAAGATGCCATTGCATCGCTGAAAAAAGAACCTTTGTACATTGATAAGAATAAACAGGTTTTACTTGAATACGCATCATGCTTTAGCAGTGATTATGTAATAAAATATCCGGTAGATATTAATTTTAACAAAGTTGATAAGGTTGTTGACGGAAGGGTAAAAGAAATCCTGCAAGCAAGACTCAATAAGTTTAACGGTAAGCCTAAGGAGGCTTTTAAGGACATACAGCGTGGCGATAGGGTGATTAAGTGGTATGAAGATGAAGGCCTGCCAAAACCAATAAAATCTGTTCGTTGCTACACTGGCCTCTCGGCCGTAGTTCCTGTAAAAAAGGATGAGAATGGCAACAATATTGGTTTCGTAAAACCCGGAAACAATCATCACATTGCAATCTATACCGATTCCGAAGGTATTAAGCATGAACATGTTTGCACATTTTGGCATGCGGTTGAGCGAAAAAAATTTGGATTGCCAGTAATAATCAAAAATACAAATGAAGTTTGGGATAAAATTCAACAAGAACCCGAGGGTACATACCCCGTGGAGTTCCTTGAAAAACTCCCTTTGCCTAACCTGACTTTGGAATTGAGCATGCAGCAGAATGAGATGTTTATTCTGGGTATGGCACCAGAAGAAATATCGAATTGTCTTGACAAGAAAGACTATAAGGCAATAAGTGAAAAATTGTACAGAGTTCAGAAGCTCGCTGAGAAAAATTATGTGTTTAGGCATCACATAGAAACACAACTTGTTGATGATGAGAATTCGAGGAAAAGCAAACGATACTATTTAATACAGAGTTTGGGGGCCTTATTTACTTTAAATCCAGTAAAAGTTAAAATTGATTGCATTGGCAATATTATCGCTTGGAATAACACAGACAGGGTTTAAAACCCTGTCAGTGTTCTGGCCAAAAAAATATTAATGGTCATGCCAAATTCCCGGGATATACCATTGGAGCACGGCTGTTACTACCACATTTACAACCGCGGGATTAACGGTACTCCATTATTTTATGCACCTGCGAACTATCTGCATTTTCTGAGGCTTTACGATAAATATATCACCCCAATTGCCGATACCTTTGCCTGGTGCTTAATGGGGAACCATTTTCATTTGCTGGTGCGGATAAAGGAGGAGAAGGAGGTAATCGTTACGTCGCTACCCAACCCAGTCAGGGTTCTAAACCCTGGCTGGGTTAACTATAAAACCATCAAACCGCCGCATCTATATTTTTCTCACCTATTTAATTCGTACGCACAAGCAATTAACAAGCAGCAGCATAGAACGGGGTCATTGTTTGAACGCCCCTTCCATCGCCTAAAAATAACCTCCGAGAGATATTTCCTGAACCTTGTAATTTATATACATCAGAATCCCGTTCACCATGGCTTTACCAACGATTACAGGGATTACCCCTGGTCGTCGTATGGCAGTATTGTTTCCGCAAAGCCAACAAAGGTTGATAGGGAAACCGTGCTGGAGAGGTTTGGTGGCAAAGAGAATTTTATTGATGTTCATCGTAAAATAGTTGACCTTGATATAATTCTTGACCTCTGACAGGGTTTTAAACCCTGCCAGAGGTATAAAAGTAAATAGGTTTTAAACCCCGCTAGGGGGTATAATTGAATAAAATATGATAAAACGCACCCTTTATTTCGGAAACCCTGCCTACTTAAAGGCTAAGGATGAGCAAATGGTTGTTGAATACCCAAATGGTGATACCGAAAGCAAATCAATACCTATTGAAGATATTGGAGTGGTTATACTTGACTCTCCACAAATCACCATAACCCATGTATTGCTCAATAAGCTACTGGCCAACAACGCAGCAATAATTACCACTGATGATAGGCACATGCCATCGGGATTGCTGTACCCTTTGGAATCCAACACACTTCAAAGCGAACGTTTTACTACGCAGCTCACAGCAAGCGTCCCGCTTAAAAAACAGCTATGGCAGCAAACCGTGCAGGCTAAAATTCAAAATCAGGCAGCACTCCTTAAGTCTGTTGGGGTTGATGTTGAGCCCATGCTTTACTGGGTGCGAAGCGTAAGAAGTGGCGACCCCGATAACTACGAGGGTCGTGCTGCTGCCTATTACTGGAAAAACCTTTTCATGGGTTACATCAACGATATTATTTTTACACGGGGCAGGCACGAGGATGAACCCAATAATCTGCTTAACTATGGCTATGCCATACTCCGCGCGGTGGTTGCCCGTAGCCTGGTGGCTAGCGGGCTGCTCCCTACATTGGGAATTCACCATCACAACCGCTACAATGCCTTTTGCCTTGCCGATGACATAATGGAACCCTACCGGCCGTTTGTGGATAGGGTTGTGCTTGAAATTGTAAAGAGTGGTATTGATTGTACCGAGCTAACCAAGGAGATAAAGGCAAAACTCCTTGTAATTCCGGCAATAGATGTGGTGATTGATGGGAAAAGTAGCCCATTGATGATTGCCACCCAACGAACAACATCATCGCTTTACGATTGCTTCGATGGTGCTAGTCGTAAAATACTGTATCCAACATTTTCGTAATTTCGATAAAACCCCGACAGGGTTCGAAAACCCTGTCGGGGTTCAACTCCGAAACAGCTATGACCACTCTTAACCGCCTAAACCAGTACCGAGTTATGTGGGTGTTAGTGTTTTTCGATTTACCAACCGAAACCAAAAAGGAGCGTAAACAGTATGCACTGTTCCGCAAGAACTTACTCAAAGACGGTTTCTCGATGTTCCAGTTTTCAATTTACACTCGTTGTTGCCCAAGCCGCGAGAATGCCGACGTGCATATTAAGCGCGTTAAAAGCTTTCTTCCTCCCAATGGCTATGTGGGAATACTGTGTATAACCGACAAGCAATTTGGTTCCATGGAACTTTTCCTTTCCACCAAACCCATTAAAGCGAGCCCCGAGCCTCAGCAGCTGGAGCTGTTTTAAGGCTGAAGCATTTAAGTCAGAAAAGTCATATAGTAGAAATAAAAAATCCACAGAAAAAGGTTTCTGTGGATATTCTATTGGTCACTTTTTTAAACTCGAAATACTGGTTTAACAAGCTTAGGTTCAAAAAGATAGCTTCACCTATGTTGTGACCAATATGTCAAAGATACAATCTGAAAGCAATTCACAACACACATGGTTAAAGTCAACGGATGATAATAGTTGTGACCAATATGTCAAAGATACAATCTGAAAGCAATTCACAACACAGCATTGATTCTATATTGGAGCAAATGGGTTGTGACCAATATGTCAAAGATACAATCTGAAAGCAATTCACAACCCGCAACTTGACGTTAAAAGCATGGTTAAAGTTGTGACCAATATGTCAAAGATACAATCTGAAAGCAATTCACAACAATGATGTCGAGATTAAGGAAAATGAGATTGTTGTGACCAATATGTCAAAGATACAATCTGAAAGCAATTCACAACGCTTCAAGGGTTCTGGTTCAACAAGTTTGAGTTGTGACCAATATGTCAAAGATACAATCTGAAAGCAATTCACAACTAAGGAGAGGAACTGGTGAGGCGGGTAGATGTTGTGACCAATATGTCAAAGATACAATCTGAAAGCAATTCACAACTGGTGTACACGGTCAAGTTTGACCGTTGTAGTTGTGACCAATATGTCAAAGATACAATCTGAAAGCAATTCACAACCGATGAGTTTGTCCTCCAGGGCAAGGTGGTGTTGTGACCAATATGTCAAAGATACAATCTGAAAGCAATTCACAACGAGGTTCCGGTTGGGCTCATAATGACTTCTGTTGTGACCAATATGTCAAAGATACAATCTGAAAGCAATTCACAACTGCCTTAGGCGACTTGCCTTGTGACAGCAAGTTGTGACCAATATGTCAAAGATACAATCTGAAAGCAATTCACAACAAATTAAGCCTGATTGAACCTGAGCCGTTTGTTGTGACCAATATGTCAAAGATACAATCTGAAAGCAATTCACAACATGCGCTTCTGCATCGTATAGCCAATGGTGGTTGTGACCAATATGTCAAAGATACAATCTGAAAGCAATTCACAACCATCCGCGTAAAAGCCCCGCATATTCGGGGGTTGTGACCAATATGTCAAAGATACAATCTGAAAGCAATTCACAACTTGAAGTGGCAAGGAAAGAACTTTATGAGAGTTGTGACCAATATGTCAAAGATACAATCTGAAAGCAATTCACAACCATTAAGGGTATTTACCCTTTTTAAAAGGGGTTGTGACCAATATGTCAAAGATACAATCTGAAAGCAATTCACAACTGGCTATCTAAAATAGTTGGGTTCGGATATGTTGTGACCAATATGTCAAAGATACAATCTGAAAGCAATTCACAACATGAAACTGGAGTATATGGGAGAGTACAGGTTGTGACCAATATGTCAAAGATACAATCTGAAAGCAATTCACAACAAGGGGTTAATACAGATGTTGAAATACATGGTTGTGACCAATATGTCAAAGATACAATCTGAAAGCAATTCACAACCCTCTATGGACCCTTTACTAAGCGATAGGGGTTGTGACCAATATGTCAAAGATACAATCTGAAAGCAATTCACAACGAGCAACCGCATGGCTTCAACAGTTAGACAGTTGTGACCAATATGTCAAAGATACAATCTGAAAGCAATTCACAACTATTCAATGTACTTCACCATACCTTATTTCGTTGTGACCAATATGTCAAAGATACAATCTGAAAGCAATTCACAACAACCTAGTGTGGGGGCTAAAACTGGTGGTAGTTGTGACCAATATGTCAAAGATACAATCTGAAAGCAATTCACAACTAAGTAAGTTTTTCATTAATTAAAGAGGCAGTTGTGACCAATATGTCAAAGATACAATCTGAAAGCAATTCACAACGAATCGATACGTCCATATTGATCAATGCCAGTTGTGACCAATATGTCAAAGATACAATCTGAAAGCAATTCACAACCAAGATGAGGTGGCTGGAAAAAGGAACTAAGTTGTGACCAATATGTCAAAGATACAATCTGAAAGCAATTCACAACAATAAAAAGGCTAGTGAGTATGCACTAATGTTGTGACCAATATGTCAAAGATACAATCTGAAAGCAATTCACAACTTAACATCGGCAATGTACAGAGTAGGATACGTTGTGACCAATATGTCAAAGATACAATCTGAAAGCAATTCACAACATAGTGATCTTGCAGAATTCGCAAGGGAAAGTTGTGACCAATATGTCAAAGATACAATCTGAAAGCAATTCACAACACAAAATAGCAGCTGTTTGACACAAAACTGGTTGTGACCAATATGTCAAAGATACAATCTGAAAGCAATTCACAACTGTTTTACAGATGGGTCTTGTTCCTGGAAAGTTGTGACCAATATGTCAAAGATACAATCTGAAAGCAATTCACAACAAAACTGATGTTCGTAAGGCACAAAGATTAGTTGTGACCAATATGTCAAAGATACAATCTGAAAGCAATTCACAACTTAGAATCTATTCCGGCTTGCTTAAATATTGTTGTGACCAATATGTCAAAGATACAATCTGAAAGCAATTCACAACAGGTCGTCCGAACAGGTCTCTTTAAAATCTGTTGTGACCAATATGTCAAAGATACAATCTGAAAGCAATTCACAACAAATAAACAATATAGAAAGAGCAAAGAATTGTTGTGACCAATATGTCAAAGATACAATCTGAAAGCAATTCACAACCGCGCGCTCGATAAGATTAACGCCGATAATGTTGTGACCAATATGTCAAAGATACAATCTGAAAGCAATTCACAACGATTCGCTACTGCGCTCTATGGAGATGCTGGTTGTGACCAATATGTCAAAGATACAATCTGAAAGCAATTCACAACACTTTTTTGTTGGGGTTTATAGGAATAAGGGTTGTGACCAATATGTCAAAGATACAATCTGAAAGCAATTCACAACAGGAAAAATCTCACTACCATTAACACGATGGTTGTGACCAATATGTCAAAGATACAATCTGAAAGCAATTCACAACTCGGTACTATTACTTACCTCTTCAAAGTAGTTGTGACCAATATGTCAAAGATACAATCTGAAAGCAATTCACAACTGACAAGGATGGACGCCCCGATGTTGACGAGTTGTGACCAATATGTCAAAGATACAATCTGAAAGCAATTCACAACGTATAAACTTGTATTGCCCCGCAGTATTTAGTTGTGACCAATATGTCAAAGATACAATCTGAAAGCAATTCACAACAAGTTTAGGAAATGGAACATATACTTACCAGTTGTGACCAATATGTCAAAGATACAATCTGAAAGCAATTCACAACAGGCTTATCAATAATAAGATATTGCGCGCGGTTGTGACCAATATGTCAAAGATACAATCTGAAAGCAATTCACAACTTAATGAATTTTACTAGTAATTATTAATTCGTTGTGACCAATATGTCAAAGATACAATCTGAAAGCAATTCACAACACAAATGTTTTGAAGTAATCCCGAAAGTTTGTTGTGACCAATATGTCAAAGATACAATCTGAAAGCAATTCACAACAATGAAAAGGAAGAGGCGCGCAATGAAAAGGTTGTGACCAATATGTCAAAGATACAATCTGAAAGCAATTCACAACTATATGATATGTTTTTAAAAAAAACAATTAGTTGTGACCAATATGTCAAAGATACAATCTGAAAGCAATTCACAACCAACCCCCCTTTCATTATATATTACATCTAGTTGTGACCAATATGTCAAAGATACAATCTGAAAGCAATTCACAACTGGTGATTTGCTTTGTAGATATCTTTCGTAGTTGTGACCAATATGTCAAAGATACAATCTGAAAGCAATTCACAACAGTTAGGTTATTTTTTAGACTAGTTTTGTAGTTGTGACCAATATGTCAAAGATACAATCTGAAAGCAATTCACAACAGCATATTTATCAACCTGTAATATGGACAAGTTGTGACCAATATGTCAAAGATACAATCTGAAAGCAATTCACAACAAGGTGCGAGCAGCAAATTTCTGTATGGTTGTTGTGACCAATATGTCAAAGATACAATCTGAAAGCAATTCACAACGGGGCAGGGGTACTGGTAAATCTAATATTAGTTGTGACCAATATGTCAAAGATACAATCTGAAAGCAATTCACAACTTACACGGGTATCTGAACTTACATCATGCAGTTGTGACCAATATGTCAAAGATACAATCTGAAAGCAATTCACAACACAAACAATACGCTTACCGTTAAAATAAAGGTTGTGACCAATATGTCAAAGATACAATCTGAAAGCAATTCACAACCAGTAGATTCTTCTCCGTATTCAGTTCATGGTTGTGACCAATATGTCAAAGATACAATCTGAAAGCAATTCACAACTCACTTCCATCAAACGAAGTGACCTTAAAAGTTGTGACCAATATGTCAAAGATACAATCTGAAAGCAATTCACAACTTGAACGGCTGCTGGATGAGCGGTTTAACAGTTGTGACCAATATGTCAAAGATACAATCTGAAAGCAATTCACAACAACCCAGTGTGGGGGCTAAAACTGGTGGTAGTTGTGACCAATATGTCAAAGATACAATCTGAAAGCAATTCACAACGGTTAAGGCTTGGTGATATTGCTTCATTAAGTTGTGACCAATATGTCAAAGATACAATCTGAAAGCAATTCACAACACGCCCTTAAGGGGCCTCTCGATGAGTGGTGTTGTGACCAATATGTCAAAGATACAATCTGAAAGCAATTCACAACCATCAGTCAACGTAATCGAAAACGCTATCGTTGTGACCAATATGTCAAAGATACAATCTGAACCGAGCGTTTTTTGCGAGTTCGGCGAAGCCAAAGCAGTTCACAACCGCTTGGGTAAGCGGAAGGTACACGAGGGGCTACGGCTACGTCGCACCCCGTGCGGGTGCGTGGATTGAAAGGCTTCGGTTAATCCGAAAACCCTGAAAAAAAATTATTTATTTCACGGAATGCGTTACGCAAATTGCGTTATGCATTTTGCATAACATTTTTTCTGCTTATATTAGCAAAAAATAGTAAAATGGCGAAGGTAAAGGATATTAACCCCTTTTTGGTAAATAGCTATATCTCAAAGGAGTACTTTTGCGATAGGGATAATGAGCTAAACATTCTGCTCAGGAATGTACAGAGCAACGTGAATACAACCTTGATATCGCCACGTAGGTTAGGAAAAACGGGGTTAATTTTTCGTTTTTTCGAATTGCTTGGCGAAAGGGGCGATTACGGAACTGTTTACGTGGATATTTACTCCTCACGTAACCTCTCTGATTTTATTAAGCTGCTTACCGCTGCAATAATCAATAAGTTTCCCGAGAGAACCCCTGTGGGGAAGCGTTTCCTAAAACTGCTAAAGGGTTTACGTCCTATATTCTCGTTCGACTCCATCACTGGCACACCTCAAGTGCAGTTTAACTACCAATCTGAAAGCGACAAGGAGTATACGCTGCAGCAATTGTTCGCTTTTGTCAATGACCAACCGCTGCCTGTTGTGGTAGCCCTTGATGAGTTTCAGCAAATTGCTCATTACCCCGAGAAAAACGTGGAGGCTATACTCCGCACGTATATTCAACAATTTAACAAGGTGTGTTTTATTTTTAGTGGTAGTCGAAGGCATACCCTAATGGATATTTTTGCCAATGCCAATAGACCATTTTACTCCAGTACCCGTTTCATGAACCTTGAGGTTATTGAAAGGGTAGCGTACAGAAATTTCATTCGTGAAAAATTTGAGCAGGGGAAAAGGACTATAGATGATGAAAGCATCGATTACGTGATGGAATGGACAAAGGGCTATACATTTTACACGCAGAGTCTTTGCAATAGGCTATATTCGTTGAGGAAAATTACCTTGGATACCGTGAAGGCCGAATGCTTAGCGTTGCTCAAGGAGAATGAGCCCATATACCTTCAGTATAGAAATTTAATCACCAGTAAGCAATGGGAGTTTCTAGTTGCTTTAGCAAAGGAGGAATCGGTATTGCAAATATACAGCAGAGAGTTTCTGCTGAAACATCAACTGGGGACACCGTCGTCCATTCGTAGGATGCTCGATGCCCTACTTGAGAAAGAATTGATACTTGAAAGCGTTAGCTCAACTGGTTCAAGCTATAGCGTGTATGATGTATTTTTAATGCGTTGGATGCAAAGAACATATTAGCATGTTTGCAGCCGTTATAGCTTTGCAGCAAAGGGTTTTACCAGTATGTCAAAGATACAATCTGAACCGAGCATTCTTTTCGAGCTCGGCGAAGCCAAAGCAGTTCATAGTAACGTATGGAATGAGAAAAAAATAAAAGGCTTTCTATCAGTGACAGGGCAGCTCCAATTGCTGCCGAGGATAATAGAAAGCCTCAATGGTGCAAATATAGCTCAAAAAAATTCCGAAAGCAATACTTTGCCCTCAAAAAAATACAGCAAAAGCTTGAACTCTTGCCATGCCTTAAAGGGTAATGGCCTAGCGCCTGAAAGCCTTGACGGACAAAGGAAAACGGAATCGGAAATAAAAAGAGAAACAGGGGGTAGTGATTTAATCGAGGTAAACAAAAGGTTTAACCAAGATTTAGTCCTTCTTTCCCAAAACAGGCTGTCCAAAAATCATATCTTCAAACTTGGTAAACCCAGTGCAAAACTTATAGAGGCAGGTGTTCCTAACTTTGAAATAGAATTGTCGGCATCAAGATTGCTAAGGAAATCAAAGCAGGAGGAACATATGTTTGAGCTGCTTGAGCTAAGAAATCTTCCAATCCTAATTCAAAACCCTGTTGCGGTTTTTAGTAGTGCAACACAATTAGGAGCATTTGTTGTAATGCTTGAGATAGAAAAGAAAGGCGAACCTTTTGTTGTTGCGCTACATGTGAAATCTTTCAGCAGTAACCATGTCAACAGCATCCGGTCAGTTCATTATAGAAAGGCCAAGCATCTAATAAACTGGATACTTAAAAAACATCTTTTGTGGATAGATAATGAAAAAGCCCTTAATTGGCTATCCAAACAGCGGTACAATTCCGCTGACGTTGGACATACAATTAAGAGCGTTACAAATATAATAAAAAAATTTGCTGGCGCAAATAATACTGAACGAAATATTACTACCGAAAACACTTTAGGGCTAATCAATTCTTCCAATCAACATCATGCTCGCACCACTATAATTAAGGGCGATTTATCGCTTTTTGGTGGTGATGATGTAAACGAACAATTCAACCATGAGTTAGATAAACTAATTAATGGAATTCTACCCGAGAGCCATATATTCAATCTGGGTTATCCTGGTAAGCGATTGCTGGAGGCAGGATTCTGCAATTGTCCTATTGAGCTTAGGGCTAAAACGCTTTTGGACAAATCAAGTAAAAATTACAAAGGAAGCCACCCCTTTAACTTGGCCGATATTAAGGGCTTGCCTCAGGCTATTAATGAGCCTATTGCTATATTTCAAAGCCTAACCCATGCAAATAGTAGGGTTCTGCCTGTTAGTTTAGCCAGTAATGGGGTAAATTTTGTTGTTGCAGTTGAATTAGCCAGAGCGTTAAAACGAGGTGGCGTAGTTGTAAATGTTAACGATATTCGTAGCCTTTATCCAAAGGATTACTATAAAGATATCTTAAAGTGGATTGTTGATTACGATTTGCTTTTGTGGGTAGATAAAGAAAAAGCCCTTAACTGGATTAGCAAACTGCGCCGAACCGCAGAGGTTGCCTACCTGGTTAAGGGTGCTACAAACATAATAAAAAATTTTGGTTTTGCTCCAAAAAACAACAAAAAAAGCGATGAGTATAATTTCTTAGGGCTCGTCAATTTTAGCAGAAAGAGCGCCGTGCGCACTTACAAGCTTAATGGCGAATTGGGCAAATTCCTCGGTGAATACGATAGAAACCGTTATTCAATAGTTATCCGGGGTGATAAGGGAGCCGGTAAGAGCAGGCTTTTATGCCAACTAATTAACGCCTTTGCCGGTAAACTTTACCGAGTAGCCTTTTTGAGCCTCGAAATGGGAATCCACAGCGCTATTACCCTCCGACAAATCCAAGTATTATCACTTAAAGCTATTCCGAAAAAACAGCCAAGGCCTTTGAATACGAGTAACATATGTAAAAAAATCAGCAATACAGTGCAAATCAAAATTGGAGGTTTTGTTCCCTATACCACTGTTCAAGGTAACAGGCAACCTTGCTTAGCTCATCATACAAAAAATCATCAAGGTAATATTTACTACCGTTTTCCATTGTGTCGTTCGCAACCATATCTTTAAACTGTTCAAAGTTTCCTCTAAAGTCTTTCCACCAAACCGTATCGGATTCAATAGCATATAGCACTTTAGTGTAAGTATTGATTACCCTAGTAAAGTTTTGATCCCGAAGTTCTGCATCTTCAATATTGCTTTCCCGAATGAAAAGCATCGAGAGGGAGTTCAGGGAACTAAGGTTACAGTCGTTTAATATGCAGTTTGAGAATAGGACATCGTTAATCCATTGGTAGGTTGGGGATAAATTGTAAAATCCTGTTTTAACAAGTGAACACTCTTCAAACTCTGCTTTTTCTAGGTTGCAATCATGAAACCCAACATTATTGAGTTGAGTTTTAAGGAAAACGGCAGCGTACAAATTACTATCAAATATTGAAGATTCATGAAGGGTTGTCCTTGTAAAGTGTGCCTTGATAATGCTACATTTATCAATATGAGCATTGGTAAGGTCTGTCTTTTTGACCTTAAACCCGTCAAGGTTGCAGTTATTGAACCAAACAGAATTAGCTTGGCATTCAATGAACTCCGTCCTATGAAGGTTGCAATTCTCGAACACCGCATTGTTAAGAGTGATTCCTTGGAATACAACATTACCGATGTTTTGGTTTTTAATGCACAAGCCCGTTAGGTCTTTACCCTGTGCAATTGCATCTTTTAGTACCGCAATGTAATTGGGGAACATCTCACATTGCTCAAGGCTATACAACACATTGCCTTCGCAGTCGGTTATTGTAATTATGTTCATATCTTCTTCTTTTTCTATATGTATCATTTTAGATGCTTTCTCTGCCTTCCCGTTACAGCTGATTCGTTCTCATTCCGAATAATTCCGTCTCATTCCGATTCATTCCACCCATTCTTCTAACTTCCTCTATCTTCCTATTACAGCTTAACAATCTTATCTACCTCGCTCGTCCGAAATCGTTTTAAAATTACTACCTTTGCGGATAATAGTAAAATTTTTAACTATGACACTTGAAGAGTTCCGTAAGGATATACTGCAGGGTATTCCCGATGAGTTGCCCGCGCCCAAACCATGGGATCCTACCGTAAACCATGCGCCAAAACGTAAAAAAATTCTAACCTACGAGGAGAAAAAGTTAGCGGTTAAGAATGCCCTCAGGTATTTCCCGGCAAAGCATCACGCTGTTCTGGCCGAGGAGTTTTACCGTGAGCTGGAGGAGTACGGCCGCATTTACATGTACCGTTTCCGCCCCGACTATAAGATTTATGCCCGTTCCATACAAGATTTCCCCCACAAATCGGTTCAGGCTGCATCAATTATGCTAATGCTAAGCAATAACCTCGACTATGCAGTGGCACAGCATCCGCATGAGCTTATCACCTATGGTGGGAACGGGGCAGTGTTCCAAAACTGGGCTCAGTATCGCCTAACCATGAAGTACCTGGCCGAAATGACCGATGAGCAAACCCTTGTGCTTTACTCTGGCCACCCCATGGGGCTTTTCCCATCGCACCCCGATGCACCGCGCGTGGTAGTTACCAATGGCATGATGATTCCCAACTACTCCAGCAAGGACGACTGGGAGCGCTACAATGCCTTGGGGGTAACCCAGTACGGACAGATGACAGCTGGCTCGTTCATGTACATTGGCCCTCAGGGCATTGTGCATGGAACAACCATTACGGTTATGAATGCTGGCCGCAAACATATGAAACCGGGCGAAACCGATCTTCGCGGAAAGATTTTTGTTTCGTCGGGTTTGGGTGGAATGTCGGGCGCTCAGCCAAAGGCTGCCGTGGTTGCAGGAATGGTTGGCGTGATTGCAGAGATTAACCCCAAGGCCGTTGAGGTGCGTCATGGGCAGAAGTGGGTTGATGAGGTTTATAGCAGCCTCGATGAGCTTATCCCCCGAATACGTCAGGCTTCGGCCAATAAGGATGCGGTATCGTTGGCCTACCAAGGGAATATTGTTGACCTTTGGGAGCGTCTGGTTACCGAAAATATCCACGTTGATTTGGGAAGCGACCAAACCTCATTACATAATCCCTTTGCCGGAGGGTACTACCCAGTGGGCCTTAGCTTTGAGGAGGCTAACAGGATGATGGCTGAACAGCCAGAACTTTTCAAGGAAAAGGTTTATGATAGCTTACGTCGCCATGTGAAGGCTATTAATACTATGGCTGCTCGTGGCATGTACTTTTTCGATTACGGTAACGCATTCCTACTGGAGAGCAGCCGCGCCGGTGCCGATATACTAAAACCCAATGGCGACTTCCGCTACCCCTCGTATGTTCAGGATATCATGGGCCCAATGTTCTTCGACTACGGTTTTGGCCCATTCCGTTGGGTGTGCACATCATCCGATCCTAAAGATTTAGAGGTAACCGACGCTATAGCCCTTGAGGTGCTTGAGGAAATAGCAAAAACTGCCCCTGCCGAGATAATGGGACAGTTACAGGACAATATACACTGGATTCGCGAGGCCGGTAAAAATAACCTGGTGGTAGGTTCGCAGGCCCGTATCCTATACGCCGATGCCGAAGGGCGTATCAGGATTGCTGAGGCTTTTAATAAGGCCATTCGTGAGGGCAGAATTTCAGCACCCGTGGTGTTGGGTCGCGACCATCACGATGTTTCGGGTACCGACTCGCCTTACCGCGAAACATCAAACATCTACGATGGCTCCCGCTTCACAGCCGATATGGCAATCCATAATGTGATTGGCGATGCTTTCCGTGGCGCCACATGGGTATCGATACACAACGGAGGTGGTGTAGGCTGGGGCGAGGTTATCAATGGTGGCTTTGGTCTTACCCTCGATGGCTCCGATGCTGCCGACCGCCGCCTGAAAATGATGCTTCACTGGGATGTTAACAACGGTATTGCCCGCCGGAGCTGGGCGCGTAACAGCGGGGCAATGTTTGCCATCAAGCGCGAGATGGAACGCACTCCACTGCTTAAGGTTACCCTTCCGAATATTGCCGACGATAGCTTAATTGATAAGGTGGTGAAGGGCTAATGCCCTTCATCGCTTAAAATCCTGAGATATGAAAAGTATTGCCCAAGTGTTTTTGTTCTTAGCAGCTTTTGTACTGCTAGCAGGAGCATCGTGCGACAAGTACGAAAAGGGTGAGGGGATTACCGGTGTTTGGCGCTGTCGCGAAAATTACCAGGGAACTAAGTTCAGGTCGTATAACGTGAGTATTGACCGGTACACGCAGCTCGATAGCTCAACCTACGTAATTTACAACCTTTACAACCTTGGGCTAGACGTGGAAACCTATGTTCAGCTTAAGGATACTGTTTTTACAGTGCTAAGCACCAATAGCGATACATACTTTATAACCGGCAGGGGAGTATGGCACAAAGTTACCCAGACCATGGAGTGGGAGTATAGCGTTTCGGGTCAGGTAAACGACCCGTTTGTAAGTGCAGTATTCGATAGGCCTTAATCGAATAGGATGGAGTATGGGCGTGCTACCGCTTGCCTAAAGGTTGCCAGATTAATGTTTCGTGCCATACGCAGCGATTCCTTACCCTCAAAGAATATAAGCACGGTAGGAAAGGTAAACACTGAAAATTGTCCGCATATTTCAGGCGTTTCATTGGCATTCACCACGTAAATATTCATTTTAGGGAATTCACTGCCAACAATTTGTTCAAGTTGCGGCAGCATAACATGGCAAACCCCGCATGCTTGTGAGTTAAAATAGATAGCGGCAGCAGAATCGCTCAGAGCCTTGCTGAGGTCGGTTTCGTTCTGAATAACTTTTACCATTCGTAGTAAGTTCCGTTACTTAACATAACCAGAGTGCAACCTTCAACCACATCAATTCCGTTTTCACGGGCAAGTTTTTCCAGCTCAGGATTTTCAGTTCCCGGGTTAAAAATTAAGCGTTTGGGTTTAAGGCTGATGATATAGTTGTAGTATGGGGCTTGATTACGTGCGCTAAGGTAGAGTGTTACGGTGTGAATATCAGGGATATTCTGAAGTTCTGTTTGAATTTCCACATCATCAACCATTCCTTTTCGAGCACCTATGGCTACTACCTCAATGCCGTGTTTGCGGAGACTACGTATTGCCAAGTATGAGTAGCGCTCAGGTTTTTGGCTTGCGCCTAAAACTATGGTTTTGGGAAGTAATTCGTTGTCGGTTGACATATTTATGGTTAATCCTTTTTTAGGAGAACTACTGCGTACGCCGAAACACCCTCCTCACGCCCAACAAAACCAAGTTTTTCGGTAGTTGTAGCTTTTATCGAAATTTGCTGTGGTTCGAGATCTAAAACTTTGGCAAGTTCAGCTTGCATCTGAGGTATATAATCCTTTACCTTTGGGCGTTGTAGGCAAATGGTTGAATCGATATTGCCAATGGAATAGCCTTTACTGGCAACAATATCCACTGTTTTTCGGAGTAATATTTTGCTATCGATTCCTTTCAGCGATGGGTCAGTATCGGGGAAATGGAGACCAATGTCACCCAAATTGGCAGCACCCAGCATGGCATCACAAATGGCATGGATTAGGGCATCGCCATCGGAGTGACCTAATGAGCCCTTGGTGTGCTCAATTTGAATTCCACCTAGCCAAAAGGGGAGCCCTTGCTGCAGCTGATGAACATCGTAGCCAAAACCTATCCTAAAATCCATTACTTATCCCTATTTGTTCTTTGTTCTTGCAGGTTCAAATTCAAAGGAGATTGAAAAACGTAGGGTATTGGCCATGGGGCTATTGAACCCACCGGTTGGGATAAGGTATGAGAAATCGATATTAAACACATTGTAGCGTAACCCCGCTCCAAGGGTAATGTACTTGCGGTTACCCTTATTCTGGCTCTCATGGAAGTATCCGGCCCTAATGGCAAACTGTCGGGCATACCAGTACTCAACTCCAGTAGCTATGTATATTTCCTCCATCTCTTCCTTGAAACCACCCGGTGCATCGTAAAACGACTGCAACATGCCCTGCACAACCGACACGTTAGGGTCCATCCCACTAACAATCTCGTCCTGGCTGTTGTAAACAGGAGGGGTAGGAACAAGCAACTTGTTTAAATCCAGAAGATACGAAAAGCCATTGTATTGGTCGATGTTAAGCGATAACCTTCCGCCAACCCTTAGGTTTATGGGTATAAACTCCTTTTGTGGATCCTCATTGTACGATAGCTTTGTTCCAATATTGGAGATATTACCTCCAATTGCCATTTCACCACTTTTACCGGCAAGGTTTATAGCGTTCTGGTAGTATACTGCTAAATCGGCAGCAAACGAAGTACCTGGTTTACCGCTACCTGTACCTGTGGTAGTAAAATTTCCGGTTAAATCGGAACGGATGTAGCGGAAAGCCATGGCACCGGCAATATGGTCGGAAAACTTACGCGAGTATGCAAAATCGATTGCAAACTCGTTAGGGTTAAAGGCCTGGATGTAGTTGTTATTGTTATCCCTGAAGGTGATTTCACCCATTGAGAAATAAAGCAGTGATCCGCTGATGGCCTGCAACTTATCAACCTGGTAGAAACCAGTAAGATGGGTTAGGTTGATATCATTAACCAGATTCCTTAACCACGGTGTGTATGAAAACCCCATTCCCCACTTTTTCCCTTCAATGAATGGAAATTTTGCAGGATTCCAGTGCTGTGAGTTAACATCGGGTACCGATGCCACTCCGGCATCGCCAAGGGCGGCACTCCGTGAGTCGGGTGCAATGGTTAGGAATGGCACGGCAATGCGCAATGCATTTAATCCGCCCGAGAGCGATATGGTACTATCGAACTGAGCCTTAACCGCGGGCTGTAATCCTACAAGAAGAATTGTTGCAATTCCAAAAAATTTCTTAATCATCAACTTAACAATTATGAGTTTGCAAAAATAACATTAATACGGTAACAAATATAAACGGTGTAATATGATACTTATTGTTTAATATCAAATTAAAGTATAACTATTTTTGTTGTGGCTACCTGTTCCCCTTGTACCGAGGTAACATGGATGCGAGCAAAGTAAATTCCCTTCGCAAGTTTCGCCCCGTTGGAGTTACATCCGTTCCATTCAAGTGGCCCTATTCTGTAACCTTCAGTATAAATCCCTTTTTTAAAGAGTTCGGCAACCTTAGAGCCATTGATGTTGAATATTTCCAGCTTAATATCAAGACAAGTTTCATTGGTGTTTGTTTCAAAGTAAAACTGAGTGTTATCCTTTACAGGATTTGGAATACAGTAAAAGTTGCTAACCACAAGTTTATCGTCGCCAATTACTCGGAAAAGTATTGTGCCGGTATTGCTATTATTAAAAGCATCCCAAGCCTTTACTTCTATTGTGTATGTTCCTGGGTTTAGGTCAGTGAACTGATAGGTTGCTATACCCTGAGTGTAATCGTCGGTATTAGCTTTGTAGAAATTATTAAGGTTAAAAGTTTCGCTGTTTCCGGCCGGATATGTTATTGTAGCAGTAAGATCATGCCCTATACCGGTACCCGTTGTGTTTATGCCGCTGGCATCGGAAAGGTAAACCAGCAGCAAGGGGTTGGAATTGCAAATACCTCCGTTAGTGAACTTGGTATCGTTCAGGTAAATTTTAATTATGGGACCTTCGCTATCAATGCTTTCAGGGTTGCCAATACCGCCAACTACAATTGAATCGTGAACTCCAAGGGCTGTTTGGGTGCCATCGGTTGCAAATAGACTTATTTTTCCATGCCCGTAAGAGAAGTTAATATCTTTGGGTACCGTAAAATCGATACTAAATGTACCCTGGGAAACAGTTGCTTTCCCTTTAAATATGATATTATCGCGACTCTTAAAGGTCATGGGAGTGCCGCCATCGTTAGCCAGAGTGGTAATTTCGCGTTCCTTATCGTATATGGTAACCAAAACGGTTCCATTGAAATCTTCAACAGTTGTGCCAAGGTTATCGGTAATAGCCCCTTTAATGTTTACTTTATTAAGCGCTTTTAGTGTATCAGCTGGCTCTGATTCGGGGCGCTCGTTAATATGGGATACTTTTATTTTGAAGGTGGGGTATTTAAGCATCAATGCAGGGTCGCCTAATAGAGTGAAGTTGCGTTTATTGTAACCAGTTCCCGATAGTATTTTGGTTATGCGAACCAAATCACCAAGCCTGAGATTGTTGCCATTGGTATCGGTTTTAAAAAGCTGCTGTATAAAGTTGTAGTTTAAAGTGAAGTTTGGGCTTGAGTAAACAAGCCGGGTAGTAGAGAGTAATGCTATTGCACCACCCTTTGGGGTAATTAGTATCCATTCCCCGGTTGAGGTCATGTGGTAATCGTCAAAACGGCTAAACTCACAGGTTGCTGTTACAAACAGTGGCAGTCGTTTAGCATTTTTCCATCCCAACACATCGTTTAGCATTAAAACCTTTTCGTGGGCAAGCCATCGTTCGTTACCATGGCCGGTATAGTTTACAAGCAAGGCTCCATTGTTAACTGCAGAGTTGATGGCGTTGGTAACATCGGGATAGCGTTGACCTCCCGAAACAACCTCCTGCTGGTATGCATCGAAAAATATTTTTTGGATATTGTAGGCCGGATAGTTGGTTTCAATGTATTTTGCGAGCGTGTTGGCATCCTGCATATGAACGTTACCATCCTCGTCGTCGCCAATGAAAACCAATTTACTTTGCCAGTCGTCAATATCTTCATTCTCCATGTAACTCTTAATTTTGGCAATTAAATTGGAGGCTTGTTCCGGTGAACTAACCGGTAGCCGACCAATTCCAATGTCAATATAGCCTGAGGCTTCGCCTTCATTATCATCGAGTAATCCAAAGAAATCGTCCGATACAAACGACTCAACCCTGTTTATCGACCTTGGCGATTGGTAGGTTAACACGTAATTGGTATTTCCTGGCTTGTTGGAAAGATTGTCGAATGAACCATCGCCAAAAAGGAGTAGGTATTTAGGTTTATCATCGTCGCTGGTTGCAGCTTTGTAAAAGTACCGCATCATATTACGTATTGCGGCAACATCGGGGTTGCCACCCGAAAACTCGTTGTACACTTCGTCGGTTGTGTAAACTGCAACCGAAAAGTTGCTCCTTTGCTGGTGAAGTTGCGCCAGTTCTTCGGCGTAACTTTTAAAACTCGGGTGTGTTACTATGAAGTAATCAAAGAAACCGCTACCCCTGATATTTTGATTGGCAACCGGAGCATACGATGTAACGCTGAATGCCTTATCGGGCTCAAAGGCAATAAACGTTTTAATAGTATCGGTAGATTGTTTGAATTTTATAGTACCATTGGAGTAGGAGGTGTTAATTTTTTTTGCCTCGTTAATTTTAGTGATGTCCCAAACTTGAACCGAATTGTTTGCATTGCTGATGCTGAATTTGGTTATTTTACCTGTTCCTGCTGATTGAAAATCCCGAAAAATTAGTTGGGCATTGTTGTACGATAAGCTATGGCGGGTTTGGGTAGATATGAAGTCAAGAAATCCTACAGAACCTGAATTGGGTTTGTTGTAGGTAAGGTCGAATGTCAGGTTTTGTCCAATAGTATTCCCCGAAAACACTTTTTCATTTACGGAAACCACATTGGCTAGTTCGTCGCCAATAATAACTGAACTCAAAGTTATGCTACCAAGTATTCCATTATTTGTAAGGGTAAAAGTTGAGGTTGACGATGATCGTGCGGCAACTCTTACCCATACCTTATAGGTGGAGTTGTTTACTGGTAGTGGTGTTGATACATTAAAACCATAGGTGGTTTTGATGTCAAAAATTTCGCCAAACCACTCCCTACCCGATTTAACCAGGTTTGTATCGTTGCTCTCAAAGGTTGTTACCTGGTCAAATGCATCTGTTGCGTAATTCTCGGTTTCGGTTGGCGTTTCAGCAAAATCGATAAAAGATTGAGGTTTACTTGTTGTTAAAAAGTAGTAAATGGTTTTGGTGTATCCATGCTTTTCCCATTTCCATGCATTATAAGTTTCATTATAAGTTAAAGTTTCGGGGCCTTGTGCATAGAATAGAATATAGTCGCCCTGATTAAAAATGCCGTCAGCACCTTTACTTATTTGGATAGGTATTGGGGCTATCTCATTGAGGTTGCTTTGGGTATTCATCAAGGGTAACGACTTTCCACCAATTCCCCAAATGCTAATATTTTCCGGATTGCTAAATCCATACCTTTGCAAATCCTCGTATGAAATTCTGTATATCCCGCTTTTTTGCACACCCACTTTTACCCATTTACCTGAAGCAAGAGTTGAGTTTGATAGTGTGGTGCGGAATTCATTTTCACTGTTTTTTCCCTGGGAACCGATGGGTACAATTCTAAAGCTAAACGATAAAAGTTTCTCAGTTGAGCCAGACGCATTTTTCCTAATTGCGGGTATTGAAAAAAGTAGAAGCCTGTTTGCCCCTAGCTTCAAGTTTTTAGTTGTTGAGTTTGGTTCAACTAGAGCAATACTAGAATCAAAGTCTCTATTGAGTTTACCCCATTTTATTTGTGTTATTTCAATTCTGTACTCTTTACTATAGGGTAATGGTATTAATTCAGTGTAGTATGGAACTTTGCTGGTTGGGTCAGGAAAATCTTCGCCATTAAACCATAAACAGTTTATACTTTCTGGGTCGGTGTCAATCCAGTCAAGAATTCTGTGGAACTCCTGTGTAAATCCCCCAAATGCTTGTGTTGTTAATAATATGATGAAAAAAACTGCTCTCATAATTAACCGGTGTGTTGCAAAGAAACAAAACTTTGCTTTACCTTTACGTTTGATTCTAACAATAAAAAACGATAAAAGTTAGTTATTATTACAAATAGGTTTAGATGACGCTAAAGAGTTGGATTAGTCCTTTTTTGCTTTTTGTATTGCTCTGTTTTGAGAATTCACAAGGGCAAGATCCTGTGTTCTCACAAGTTTTCTTTAATCCAACCATGCTCAACCCTTCGTATGCAGGCGCATCAAAGGATATGCGTTTAGGCATTATTTATCGTAACCAGTGGACCATGATAGACATGCCATACTCAACCTTTGGAGTAAGTTTTGACAGGAGGATTGATTTTGGCCCAAGCTGGAAACATACGTTTCGTAATAGTCGTTCTCAATCCTCAGGCCGGAGCGGCTTTGGTATAAATATTATGAGCGATGTTGAAGGTAAAGGGACTTTTTCCCGGAACACTCTCGATCTTATATACTCATACGGAATTCAGCCTACATATAACTCTCACGTTAGATTCGGACTTCAAACCTCAGCTATTTTTCGCACTCGTAGTTTTTCGGGTTTGGTTTTCCCCGATATGATTGATCCGGCTGGTAATGTGATAGGTAATTCCGACGCTGTAGGCTATACAACTTGGAATTACGATATAGGGCTTGGCGTTGCAGGCGATTTTGAAAATTTTTATGGTGGATTTGCAGTGCATCACCTACTGCAACCGGTTGAGGCCAGTTTTTCGGGTGGGAAAGCGTATATTCCCCGTAAATATACATTCCATATTGGTGCCGATTTTAATCTATATAAGTGGCGGAGGTTTAAGGAGGTTCTGCTTTTTTCTCCTAACGTAATATATATTCAACAGCTAAACTTTAATCAGTTAAACGTAGGCTTCTATCTTTCAAAGAACTGGGCAGTTGCAGGACTTTGGTTTAGGGAAAATTTAAGTTTGAACAGTCATTCATTTGTTGTTACCTTGGGATACGCCGATTATATGTTTCGCATAGGCTACAGTTACGATTTCAGTATCATGCAACATGGGCTTAGAGGGTTGCCAACCTCATCGCACGAGGTAACCTTGGGGTGGAATTTTGAGTATAAAAGGGGGAAAAAGAAATACCGATACATCAAATGTCCAAAATTTTAATTTTTTTTAAACATTTAGGGCGCATTACAAAATATTATTTATATATTTGAGTTTAATTATAATGAGAAAATCCGTACAGCTATGAGCTTAAAGTATAGAACCTTATTATTGGCAGCAGCCGGAATTTTTGGTCTTAACTCTTGCGGTTTGATTGGTGGTAAAGGAGGTGGAACCGGAGCATCTGAAAAAACTGGCTGGGAGTATAACAGCCCTGATAATGGGGGCTTTGAGGTGGTTGAAAATTGGCGACCCGAGGCTGGGCCTGGCTTGGTGCTCATTGAGGGTGGTACATTTACTATGGGGCGAGTAGAACAGGATGTAATGTACGACTGGAATGCCAAGCCGCGTAGGGTAACAGTTACATCATTTTATATGGATGAAACCGAAATTAGCAATGTAGATTGGCGCGAGTATGTTCACTGGATTAAACGCGTATATTCAACCTATCCACAGGTTATTAAAAATGCTTTACCCGATACTCTTGTTTGGCGTTCACCTCTTGGTTACAATGAACCCTTTGTTACCGACTACTTCAGGCACCCAGCCTATAACGATTATCCTGTTGTAGGTGTTAACTGGCTTCAAGCAAACGATTACTGTATATGGCGTACCGATAGGGTAAATGAGCGTCTTTTGGTTGATAAGGGTATTATTGAGTTTGACTTGGCTCAAAAAGGAGCTGATGCTTTTAGCACTGAGGCTTACCTTTCAGGTCAGTACGATGCTCGCGTGAAAAAACTTTTACCTAGTCTTGATCCGGAAAAACCCGAAGGGCGTCACGTCCGCTTTGAAGATGGCATCCTACTTCCTAAGTATCGCCTCCCAACCGAGGCTGAATGGGAGTTTGCCGCATCAGGACTTGTAGGTAATACCTATGACGAGCGCATGGTTGAACGTCGTATTTACCCTTGGAATGGACACAACGTTCGCAACCCCGAGTCAAAGGTTCGTGGTCAGATGATGGCTAACTTTGTTCGTGGTCGAGGCGATTACATGGGGCTTGCTGGCAACTTGAACGATGAGAATACATTTCCTGGACCAGTTAAGTCTTATTGGCCAAATGATTACGGCCTATATTGCATGGCAGGTAACGTAAACGAATGGGTGCTGGATGTTTACCGCCCATTAAGTTTTGAGGATGTTGATGAAATTCGCCCATTCCGTGGGAATGTTTTCAAAACCCCGTACGATTTGGATGGCAACTATGCCAAAAAGGATAGTTTAGGCCGTATCCCATATCGCGAGGTTACTGAGGAAGAAGCTGCTAATCGTCAAAATTATAATAAATCATACTATATCAACTACAAGGATGGTGATGTTGCTTCAACACTCGATTTCAGAGATGGACAAACTGTAAAAGAGAAACACTCCGATAGGATGTACTATCAAGGTGATGCCCAGCAGAAGAACCAGGGTATGACTACTCTCATTAACGACCATGTTAGGGTTTACAAGGGCGGATCTTGGAAGGATAGGGCTTACTGGTTAAGCCCTGGTACACGTCGTTTCCTCGATGAGGCATCATCAACCAACGATATCGGTTTCCGTTGCGCTATGGAAGCCGTTGGAGCCCAATCGGCTAAAAAACGCGGTGAGAGAATTGGCGGGAAATAGCTATAAGAAATATTATTAAAAGAAAACCTCATATATTTATGAGGTTTTCTTTTTTACCTGATTCATATGATTGAGTATATTTATAAACTCTTCACAGATTCATTTCACGTTACCATCGATAGCCGTAATGTGAAAGCAGGATCAATATTTTTTGCTTTAAAAGGCGAAAAGAACGATGGAAACGCTTTTGCTGCTAACGCCTTAATGAATGGAGCCGCGTTGGCTGTTATTGATAATCCTAATTATTTAACCGATGGTTGTGTGTTGGTTGACAATTCCTTGCATGCACTTCAAAAACTTGCAAACTACCACAGGCAAAGGTTAAGTACTAAGATTTTTGCAATTACAGGCTCCAATGGTAAAACCACAACAAAGGAATTGCTGTATGCAGTTCTTTCGAAAAAGTACATAACAAGAGCAACCATTGGCAATCTGAATAACCACATCGGAGTTCCCTTAACGTTGCTATCTATAACACCTGAGGTTGAGTTTGCAATTGTAGAAATGGGAGCAAATCATCCAGGGGATATTGATGAACTATGCCGTATTGCCGAACCTGATTTCGGTTTAATTACTAATATTGGTAAGGCTCATCTTGGCGGTTTCGGAGGTTTTGAAGGCGTTAAAAACACTAAGGGTGAACTATATAAATTTTTGGTATTAAAAAACGGTACAATCTTTTACAACCATAAAAACCCTATTCTTTTTGATCTTTTAAATAGACACAAGGCTCAAAACATAATACCATATTCCAATTATGTTGACGATTGTATAATTGATGAATCAAATACTAATCCTTTCTTATCGCTAACTATAAAGGAAAAAGAAAACAAAGTTGCTATCCAAACCAACTTGGTAGGAAATTATAATATAGAGAATGTTTTGGCAGCCTATGCTGTGGGGCGTCATTTTGGTGTTGATATCAATTCCATTATTGATGCAATTGGAAAGTATGTTCCATCGAATAATCGATCCCAGTTAATAAAAACACAAAGCAACACTGTGATTATGGATGCATACAATGCCAATCCAACTAGCATGGAGCAAGCATTGAAAAATTTTGGAAAATTAATTTCCCCGGCTAAAGTTGTAATTCTTGGCGAAATGCTTGAGTTGGGTGAGTATAGTGCCGATGAACACAAAAAAATTGTAGATCTTGCTAGCAGCATGAATTTTGATAAAATTATTCTTGTAGGAAAAGGGTTTGCAAACATTAACGGCAATTTTCATTACTTTGATAGTCTGTTGGAATGTGTCGATTACCTTAGGCATAATCCTTTAATAAATGCAACTGTTTTAGTCAAGGGTTCTCGTGGTGTAAAACTCGAACAGGTAATCCAAGTGCTTTAGCTCATTCCAAAAGCTTTTATTAACCCTTTCCCAAAATAAATTAACTTATATATGGTGAGAAGATAGATTAATATATCGTTCTTTGTAGTATTACCTCACACAAAAGTACAAAGAAACTAAACGTTTGGGGTTGAAACAAAAAATCATATTGTATGGAAAAAATGAACCCCTTACGAATTGGCAACCTGGTTGCCACAGTCCCGGTTGTCCAAGGTGGCATGGGTGTTGGAATATCCCTTTCGGGTTTGGCTGCAGCTGTTGCAAACGAAGGTGGCATTGGTGTTATCTCAAGTGCCGGTTTAGGGCTACTCTATAAAAATTATAGCGACGATTACCTCACTGCAAGCATTCAGGGTTTAAAGGATGAAATCCGCAAAGCCCGAGAAAAAACCAAAGGTATAATTGGTGTAAATGTAATGGTTGCCATGTCTAACTATGCCGATATGGTAAAAACTGCAATTGAACAAAAAGTTGATGTTATTTTTTGTGGGGCCGGACTGCCGCTCGATTTACCCGGATACCTTGATAATGAAAGTGCTACTAAACTTGTTCCAATTGTTTCTTCAGGAAGGGCTGCAAAGCTAATTTGTCGTAAATGGCTGAACGAATACAACTATTTACCCGATGCTATTGTTGTGGAGGGGCCTAAAGCTGGCGGACACCTGGGTTTTAAACGCGATCAAATAACAGATGAAAACTTTTCGCTCGATCAACTTGTTCCTGAAGTTATTGATGCTATTAAGGAATTTGAGAATGAGCAGGATAAAACTATTCCTGTGATTGCTGCTGGCGGAATCTATAGCGGTATAGATATAAATAAGTTCATTGGGCTTGGAGCATCGGGGGTTCAAATGGGAACTCGTTTTGTTACCACAGTGGAATGCGATGCCTCCGAAGCGTTTAAGCAAGCCTATATTGATGCGAAAGAGGAAGATATTGAGATTATTCAAAGCCCTGTGGGGATGCCTGGCCGAGCTATTGGTAACGATTTTTTAGAAAAGGTAAAAAAAGGGTTTAAGCAACCAATTCGATGTCCGTTCAAATGCATTAAAACCTGCGAAATATCATCAAGTCCATACTGCATTATCACAGCTCTATATAATGCTTTTAAAGGAAATTTAAAGAATGGATATGCTTTTGCAGGTGCAAATGCTTTTCTTTCAACCAAGATAGTTAGTGTAAAAGAATTATTTTACGAGCTTAAGAATGAGTACGACCTAGCAGTAAGGTAAAGTTCTTATGAATATAACCCCCGATTGATATCGGGGTTTATTGCTTTGTGGGAGCTACAGGGATCGAACCTGTGACCCTCCCGCCTACGGCGGGATGCTCTGAACTGTGGTTCAGGGTTTAGGGAACCCGCAGATTGCCACTATTCTTTTACGGCTCTTCCAGGCCTTGATCTGGCGCTCGCGGCTACGAGCCTGCTGAATGGATTCGAACTGTTTGCAGTAAGCCAGGCTCCAGTCGTTAGCTATGGCTGTGAACCCCTTGTGAGGTGTGTTGTGTCTTCTGATACGCTGAAGCATGTCATCGGCCGTGGAACCGATGTAGAACCTATCGGCGGATGGTGAGTATATGATGTAAGTGTATGGCATACAAAAAAAGCCTTCGTGTAAGTCGAAGGCTTTGTGGGAGCTACAGGGATCGAACCTGTGACCCTCCCGCCTGGGGCGGGATGCTCTGAACCGTGGTTCAGGTTTTTGGGAACCCGCAGATTGACTCTATTCTTTTACGGCTCTTCCAGGCCTTGATCTGGCGTTCGCGGCTACGAGCCTGCTGGATGGATTCGAACTGCTAGCAGTAAACCAGGCTCCAGTCGTTAGCCATGGCTGTGAACCCCTTGTGATGTGCGTTGTGTCTTCTGATGCGCTGAAGTATGTCATCGGCCGTGGAACCGATGTAGAACCTATCGGCGGATGGTGAGTAAATGATGTATGTGTATGGCATACAAAAAAAGCCTTCGTGTAAGTCGAAGGCTTTGTGGGAGCTACAGGGATCGAACCTGTGACCCTCCCGCCTGGGGCGGGATGCTCTGAACCGTGGTTCAGGTTTTTGGGAACCCGCAGATTGACTCTATTCTTTTACGGCTCTTCCAGGCCTTGATCTGGCGTTCGCGGCTACGAGCCTGCTGGATGGATTCGAACTGCTAGCAGTAAACCAGGCTCCAGTCGTTAGCCATGGCTGTGAACCCCTTGTGATGTGCGTTGTGTCTTCTGATGCGCTGAAGTATGTCATCGGCCGTGGAACCGATGTAGAACCTATCGGCGGATGGTGAGTAAATGATGTATGTGTATGGCATACAAAAAAAGCCTTCGTGTTTTTCGAAGGCTTTGTGGGAGCTACAGGGATCGAACCTGTGACCCCCTGCTTGTAAGGCAGGTGCTCTGAACCAGCTGAGCTAAGCTCCCAATATTTCACCTCAGCCTGTGACCCTCCCGCCGTAGCGGGATGCTCTGAACCAGCTGAGCTAAACTCCCAATATTTGGTTTTATATCGGTCATTCCCCTTTGGAAATGCGTTGCAAAAGTATGCGAAAGTTTGAAATCTACAAAATATTTTTCAAAAAAAATTAAAGAAAAAATTTTTAAAATCTTTAATTCTATTGATAATCAGGAATCAAAAACTATACAACTTCTGCTACTATAAAAGTGCTTCCGCCTACAAAAATTAAATCGTTTGGTTTGTATGCATCCTTAGCTGCTGCTAACGCCAAAGAGACAGTTGGATAGGATTGACCGTATAGATGGTGTTCTGCCGCTCTCTTTCTTAACTCCTCGTGGTTTAATGCCCTTGGTATTGAAGCTTGAGTAAAGTAATAGGTGGCATTTTTAGGTAGTAGTGCTAACATTCCTTCAATATTTTTATCGGCAACTACTCCAATTACCATGTGTAAGTTATTGTGAGGAGTTAGCCTGAACTGATCAACAACGTATTTAATCCCATCTACATTGTGTCCTGTATCGCAATAGATAAGTGGATTTTCCGACAACTTATGCCAGCGCCCCATTAGCCCAGTATGCGTTTGAACATTTCTTAATCCTTCAATTACTGCTTCGTTGGAGAGTATAAACCCTTCACCTCTTAGTATTTCAATTGATTTTAGAACTCCGGGTATATTGTAACGCTGGTAATTGCCTAACAGGTCAATCTCAATTTTTATATCCTTACCATTTCCGGTTAGTTTTAACACCTGTAACCCTTTAGAATCTATATACTGCTCGTAAACCCGAATTTCTCTGTCAGCGAAATAAATTGGAGCATTCATCTCTTTTGCTTTCGCAGTAAAGACTTCTTCAACCTCAGGTTGATACTTACTTACAACAACTGGTGTATTTGGTTTGATAATTCCTGCTTTCTCTGATGCAATTTTGGGTAAAGTATCGCCAAGCAAGTCGGTATGATCAAACCCAATATTTGTAATTATACTTAGAATGGGGTTGATAATATTTGTTGAATCGAGCCTACCTCCTAAACCAACCTCAATAACTGCAACATCTAGACTCATTCGGGAGAAGTAATCAAAAGCCAGCGCAACTGTCATTTCAAAAAATGACGGCATAATTTGATCAAAGAAATCCTTATGCTGTGAAATGAACTGAGCAACCTCTTCTTCGGGAATCATTTCGCCATTTACCCTGATTCGTTCTCTGAAATCCCTAAGGTGTGGTGATGTAAATAATCCAACTCTGTACCCAGCTTTTTGAAGCACGGCAGCCAGCATATGCGATGTGCTTCCCTTTCCATTTGTTCCAGCAATATGAATGGTTTTAAAGGTGCGATGGGGATGCCCAAAATACTCATCAAGCTTAAGCGCGTTCCCTAGGTCAGCCTTGTAAGCTGCTTTCCCAACCCTATGATACATAGGTAGTTGGGAGTAGATGTAGTCAAGTGCCTCTTTGTAGGTCATTGTACTCTGTTTTGGGTGCAAGTTTAGTGATTTTCTTGCTCAAAACTTATTAGCTATCGGTTAACAAATATTTAGGGTGTTTATGATTGTTTTGATTGAGCTTTTCTTATATTTAGATGAATTTTAAAATCACAAAACTATGGCAAAGAGTAAAGTGAACAAGATCTTCGTGATTGATACCAATGTCATTCTTCATGATTTTCAGTGTTTGTATAAGTTTCAGGATAACGATATCGTTTTACCTATTGTAGTTCTTGAGGAACTTGACAAGTTTAAGAAAGGCAACGAGCTCATTAACTATCATGCTCGTGAGTTTGTAAGAGAGTTAGATAAAATAGCAGGCGATAAATTATTTAATGGTGGTTTACCCTTGGGTAAAAACTTAGGAAAACTAAGGATTGAAACCGGTAAGCCTATGCCCCCTGAAATGAAAGAGTCATTTGCTGAGTTTACCCCCGACAATAGGATTTTAGCCATAACCATACATTTGCTAAAACAAAACCCCAACCGTCCAGTTATACTTGTTACTAAGGATATCAACCTTAGAATGAAGGCCAAATCGTTAGGGATTGTTGCACAGGATTACCTTAACGACAAGGTGGAGGATATTGATAGCTTGAAAAAAGAAATTGAAGTTATTGAAAAGGTTGATGATGCTTTAATTCAAAAGCTTTACAATTCCGACGAAAAGCTTGTTGCTAAGGATTTAAAGTTAAAGCCTTACGCCAACCAGTATTTCATTTTAAAAGGGAATAAATCGAGTGCGCTTGCCCACTTCGACAAGGCAACCGATACACTTGATCGTGTAGAAAAGGTAAGGGCATATGGCATTGATCCACGAAATGCAGAGCAAACCTTTGCCCTGGATGCACTTTTGCGTCCCGAGATTCAACTTGTGGCGCTTACCGGTAAAGCGGGCACCGGAAAAACACTATTAGCCTTAGCTGCAGCATTACAACAGGAAGAACAATTCGATCAAATACTTTTAGCCCGACCAATTGTTGCACTTTCCAATAAAGATATAGGCTTTTTACCAGGTGATGTTGATGAAAAAATTGGGCCATACATGCAACCTTTATTCGATAACCTAGGCGTTATAAAAAATAGGTTTAAACCAACCAGTAAGGATTATATGCATATCGAAGAGATGCAACGTGCCGATAAACTTGTAATAACACCTTTGGCATATATAAGGGGACGAAGCCTTTCAAATGTTTTCTTCATTGTTGATGAGGCTCAAAACCTCACGCCACATGAGATTAAAACCATTATTACCCGAGCTGGCGAAGGAACAAAGTTTGTTTTTACCGGCGACATACACCAAATTGACCATCCTTACCTCGATATGAAATCGAATGGGTTGACTTATCTGAGCGATAGGATGCATGGCCAGGAGATCTTCGCCCATATTAATCTTGTAAAGGGTGAACGTAGTTACTTGGCCGAGCTAGCTAGCGATTTGCTTTAACTTAAACCAGCTAACAAATGGCAAAAACGTTGCTCATACTCCGTCACGCCAAATCCTCTTGGGCCGAGGCCGATAAAGCAGATAAGGATAGGGCATTAAAAGCCAAAGGTATAAGCGACATTGTTAATACTGCGAGGACTATTGCACCCAAGGTGCAAGGGTTAGATCTTATTATTACCAGTTCAGCAAACCGTGCGGTGCACACAGCAATTCTTTTTGCCGAAACTATTGGGTTTCCGCATGATAAAATCAGGATAGAACCACTGGTATACCAGGCCGATGAAAGAGAGTTGGTGGAATTGATTAAATCCTTACCGGATGAGTATAATAGCATTATGGTGGTAGGGCATAATCCAGCACTTACCTATTTGGTAAACGCTTTTATAGCCGATCGCATTCATGAACTTCCTACATCGGGTCTTGTTGGAGTTAAGTTTGATATAAATAGATGGAAAGACCTTTCGACCAATAAGGTATGTTCCGTTTTTCAGAGCTTTGATTGGTAGTTTAACAATTTCTTAACATCGGTGTTTAACCTTTTAATGGTTAATCAACTAATATTGCCCGAAATACTAGATTTTCATGGTGCAAAAAAAAATACCTTTAGTAAACCGTGAGCTAAGCTGGTTGGCATTTAATGGCAGAGTATTGCAGGAAGCCGAAAACCCATCAGTCCCGTTAATTGAACGGTTACGTTTCCTTGGAATTTTTTCAAATAACCTCGATGAGTTTTTCCGGGTAAGGGTTGCAACCCTGCGACGTTTGCTGGTGGTTGAAAAGGGAGCTAAAAAGATAATGGGCGATAACCCCCGTAAAATTCTTGAAAAGATTCAACGTATAGTCATTGACTATCAGAAAAAGTTCGACAACACATTTCAGGAAATTATTGATGAGTTTAGAAAGGAGAATATCTATCTCATTAATGAAACACAGTTGACAGAGGGACAGATTGACTACCTTAACAGCTTTTTCGACGATCAAATCTCGGAATTTGTGGCACCGGTAATATTAATGCGGAACAATAAATTCCCTGAACTGGTCGATCAATCCATTTACCTGGCTGTTAAGCTTACTAACAGCCAAAAAACTAATACGAAAGAGTTTGCACTCATCGAAATCCCTTCGAGGTTTGTAAACCGTTTTATACAGTTGCCGAACGATGGCGATAAAAGTTTTATCATCCTGCTTGACGATGTGATTAGGCTTTGCCTATCCAAGGTATTCAAAATACTTCCTTTTGACACATTTGAGGCTTATACTGTAAAAATAACCCGCGATGCAGAGCTCGACGTGGATAACGATATTTCCGAGAGCCTTTTGGAGAAGATTTCAAAAGGGGTTAAGAATAGAAAACGAGGCGAACCGGTAAGACTAGTTTACGATGAGAAAATTCCTGCGGACTTGCTCAAGTTTATTGTGAAGGGGCTCAACCTCGACGAGGATGATTACGTTATTCCGGGTGGGCGATATCACAACTTCAAGGATTTTATCCGATTCCCCAGTTTGGGACGAAATCACCTTATCAATTTACCCCTTGAACCTGTTAGTGTAAAGGAATTGGATGAGGCTGTTCGAATTATGGATGTAATGTCCAATCATGATTTCATGCTTCATTATCCTTTCCATAGCTTCCAGTATTACATTCGCCTGCTGCGTGAGGCTGCCTTAGATCCTGCCGTCAAATCAATTCATATTACCCTTTATAGGGTTGCCACTGAATCGCGTGTTGTGCATGCATTAATTAATGCTGCACAAAACGGTAAAAAAGTTACTGCCATAGTTGAGTTGCGCGCCCGTTTCGATGAGAATGCAAATATATACTGGTCTAAGCAAATGCAGGAAGCTGGTGTTAACGTGATTTTCGGTGTGCCCGGTTTAAAGGTGCATAGTAAAATGACACTTGTTACCCGTCAGGAAAAGAACAAAGAACGTAAGTATGCAGTGGTAAGTACCGGTAATTTTCATGAGGGGAACGCAAACATTTATACCGATGTTAACCTCTTTACTGCCGATTCAAGAATAACTTCAGAAATTCTTAAGGTATTCACTTTCCTTGAAACGAACTACAAGACATTTTCATACAAACACTTGCTTGTAGCGCCATTCAATATGCGCAGGCGCTTATACTCATTAATTGATACTGAAATTGAGAATGCAGCAAAAGGGCTCCCTGCCTACCTTATTGGAAAAATTAATAACCTGGTTGACGAGGAGATGATAAAGAAACTCTACCAGGCGAGCAAGGCAGGTGTTAGGATTAAACTTGTAGTAAGGGGAACCTGTGCACTTGTGCCTGGAGTAAAGGGCATTAGCGAAAATATTGAAGTATACGGAATTGTCGATAGGTTTTTGGAGCATTCTCGCATTTTCATATTTGCCAATGGGGGTAGCGAGGTTTGCTATATCTCATCGGCTGACTGGATGACCCGCAACCTTGACTACCGCGTTGAGGTGGCTACCCCTATTTACAGTCGACACCTAATTGAGGAGATGAAAACGGTGGTTAACTATGCGCTTCGCGATAATGTGAAAGCACGTTTGGTTAACCATGGTGGTTGTAATGAGTTTAAGCCCTGTAAAGAGGGTGAACCCGAGTTTCGTTCACAGCTGGAACTTTATAGCTATTATCGGAACATTGAAAGGTACAAGAACGAAGAAAAAAATGAAAATACTAAAGCTTGCAGCAATTGACATAGGTTCGAATGCAGCCCGATTGCTACTTACAAACGTGGTGGAAGATGGCGAAACAGTTGTTTTTAGCAAATCATCGTTGGTGAGGGTTCCTATCAGGTTAGGCGAGGACGCATTTTCAAAAGGTTACATCGGTGAGCATAGGGCTCAGAAACTGCTCAAAACCATGGTCGCCTTCAAAAACCTGATGGAAGCGCAGGATGTAGTTGCCTACAGGGCATGCGCCACATCGGCAATGCGATCGAGCAGCAATGCGCATGAGCTAGTTAGTATGGTAAAGCAGCATGCAAACATTAACATTGAAGTTATTGATGGATCACGTGAGGCCGAAATAATTTATGCTAACGGCATTGCAGAGATGCTCGACCACTATCGACCTTATATATATGTTGATGTTGGGGGTGGGAGCACTGAAGTTACTGTTTTTGAAAAAGGTGAAATCAAGGCATCAAACTCCTTTAATATCGGAACTATTCGTATCCTTAAGGGAATGATTGGAAAATCCGATTTCGACCAAGTTCGCGAATGGATTAAAAGCATGGTGAAAAAGAAGGACCAACCTAAAATTATTGGGTCAGGCGGTAATATCAATAAGCTGTACAAGCTTGCACGTAAACCAATAGGTGAGCCATTATACCAAAAGGAAGTGAAAAATCTATACGAATTTTTGAATAGTTTCTCGGTTGAGGATAGAATAAAGCTCCTCAGTTTAAATCCTGACCGTGCAGATGTCATTATACCGGCAACCAAAATCTTCCTCAAGGTAATGAAATGGTCGGGTGCAAAGGAGGTAATTGTTCCGACAATTGGTATTTCCGACGGAATTATTCGAACGTTATACTCCGATTACAAGCAGAACCACACGATGCAATAATAGTACAGGTTGTTACATTCTAATATTCAATAGGTGTAAACCTTAATGGTTTTCATTTGTTACCTTTGCAAAAATTTTTACAATGAATCAGGGGAGAAAGCGTGTTGCATTCTACACGCTGGGTTGCAAGTTGAATTTTTCAGAATCATCTACCATTGCCCGGCAGTTTACCGATATGGGCTACGAACGTGTTTCGCCCGATTCGGAGGCTGATGTTTATGTAATCAATACCTGTTCAGTAACCGAGCATGCCGATAAGAAATGCCGTCAGGCAATCCGAAAGTTCACAAGCAAATCACCTAACGCAATGGTGGCCGTTATGGGATGCTATGCGCAGCTTAAGCCCGATGAGATTGCAGAAATAGATGGAGTTGACTTTGTGCTAGGCACTGCCGATAAGTTCAATCTTCCCCACCTGATTGGAAATGATACTAAGAAGTCAACTGTAAAAGTTTATAGTTGCGATATCGATACCGTAAGCGATTTTTTCCCGGCATATTCATCGGGCGATAGAACACGATCGTTCCTCAAGGTTCAGGATGGTTGCGATTACCATTGCAGCTACTGCACAATACCGCTTGCGCGAGGGAAAAGTCGCAATTTGCCCATTGGTCAAATAGTGGAGCAGGCCCAAGCTATTGCTCGTCAGAATGTCAAAGAGATTATTCTTACAGGAGTCAATACTGGCGATTTTGGCAAATCGACCGGTGAAACATTTCTTGAGCTGATACAACAGCTCGATAGGGTGGAGGGAATTGAGCGCTACCGAATCTCGTCCATTGAGCCAAATCTAATAACGCCTGCGATTGTCGATTTTGTGGCTCAATCGTCTAAGTTTCTTCCCCATTTCCACATACCCTTGCAATCGGGTTCAAATCGGATACTTGCGCTTATGCGCAGGCGTTACCGCCGTGAACTCTTTGCTCAGCGAATCGATTTAATCCGAAGCCGTATGCCCGACACTTTTTTTGGTGTAGATGTAATAGTTGGCTTTCCGGGCGAAACCGACAACGACTTTACCGATGCCTACCGTTTTATTGAGCAGGTAAAACCCTCGTTCCTTCACATTTTCCCTTACTCTGAGAGGCCTAACACTCCTGCCGCTGGATTTGATGGCAAGGTAAGCCCTAAGGTGGTTAAGCAAAGGGTGACACTTTTAACAGAACTATCCGATAGGTTACACAAGGAATTTTACCTGAAACACATTGGTCAAACCCGTCCTGTCCTTGTGGAATCGTCCCGTAAAGGCGATTACATGTTCGGTTTTACCGATAACTATATAAAGGTAGGCATTCCTTTCGATAAAGGGCTTTCAGGCAAGGTTGTAAGAGTGAGGTTAGAAAGGCTAAACCCTGATGGGGTTGTTGTAGGTTTCGCGATTTAGTATTGCTATCATGTAGTTTATAAAAGCAATGAGCCGGATATCCTCCGGCTCAAATCATTTAAAAATGTTTTAATATTCTACAAATCAAAATTTCCCGAGTAAGAATCTGCATACGATGGGGCAACAGTTAATCCCCTAGCCGATGCCCAGTTTTTCATTTGTGTGCAAGCATAGCTGCAGTCAGGCTCAAGGTAAATGTAACCCTTATAGTCAAACCCATACATCTGGTAGTATGTAAAAACTCCATTTTTCATGGTTGCATCGCCATCGTAGGAGTATGTGGAGGTGCTTGAGGCCACAGCTACAACTCTACCGGTTGCGTTAAGGGCAGTTTTCATTGCGCCTATTTGGCAAGCATCAAAGCAGAACATCATCTTGGTGCTCTTGGCTGTTGAGAATTTTGTTTTGAACCATGAGCTGCTAATGTAGTAAAGGTCAGTGGTAACAATATTGCCACTACTACCGTGGCCTGAGTAACAAAAAGCAATTTCGGTACCTGCAGCAGCCTTGCTAACCAAGCTGTTAATTGCCGATTGAATATTGGCTGAAGTAGCATTGCGGTCCAGAAGAATGGTAACGGAATATCCTTCCTTTACAAGCCTGTTTTTCCAGTCGGTTGCGTCATCGTCGCAGTATTGAAGGTCATACTGAGTTCCGGAGTAATCGGAAATACCAATAACCAAGGCATACTTTGCACCTTTAGGGGTGTTTTCATCAACTTTTACAAGTTCAGCATTCTTTTCGGTTAGGGTGAACTGCTCAATGATGTCCTGTGGACGTGTATCGAGCGTAGCAAAATCGGGGCGAACAGTCCATTGACTCTCATTGGGTTTCTGAACCAGCTCGTCATCATCCTTTGAACAGCTTACAGCAATTGCTGAAGCAAAAATTGCCAAAACGGCAAATTTTAAAAACTTGTTTCTCATAGGTTTTAGTTTAGTTGGTTTGTTATTTTTAAAGCAAGGGCAAGTTAAACTTTGATTTTCCTAAAATCAACATTAGTCGACAAACGGCTGATATTGAAGTATATAACGCAAATTTTGACCAACCAACTACCTATTTTATATGTTTTAGTGGGATAGCTTTACTGTTGCTTTAGGTAAAGGTTTTACTTTAATATATTAGTTCCATTGGGTAACACTGAAAACATGACACTTACTAAAGTAATAAAATTCCTAGTTCTTGTACCTGCTATTAATTCCGTTGAACCCAACTAATCGCCAATACCTTACCCCCTGTGATTTGTAGTAAACAAGGATGTTGTATGTATTCTCAGTTTCAAAAAAATTCGCCTCAATGCGGTTAAAGTCAGGTGGAGCAGAGCCTTGTGATACAAAAACATACTTGTAGTTATATAAGCCTTGTTTTAGAAGCAATCTTATTTCGTAGCAGTTATTTTCCGGATTAAAACTCAATCTGAAATTAGGATTAAGCTCCCAACCGCTTAGCTCGCCAAAGATGTATATATCACCATCGAACTGAATATCGTTGCTGAGGGTGAAATAAACCCATGTGTAATCGGCTTCAACTTGGCTTTCTGTAACATCATCGCATTTAACAATGAATTTACCGTTAATATCAGTGCTTTCGCTATAACGATAAGTTTTAATCTTTTTATCGGGGGTAAGTATGGTATGGTAAATACCATCGTATTGCTGTATGCCTTGTATTTCGGCAACTTGGTAATGAAACGATTTTAAGTTTAACTGTCGGAACTCATTCCCCCCTTCAAATACAGGTGATGTTGGGGTGTGGTAAATCAACATATGGCTATCGCTGAAATGAGGAGCTTTCAGAGTCAGCTGGTTGTAGGGTTGGATGTTTTGGTTTATGAGAACAACAACATCGGTATTAGGGTCAACTTTTCCAAGTAAAGCAGTATTGACCGTTAGTTCCATTTGCTGGTGGGTACTTTGTAAACTTGGCTCAATGGGTTGGCGAATAAGGGCATCAACTTTTGCCAGTGGCTCATACACCCTAAACTGTTGTTGAAGAATAATTTCGCTCCTATTGCTTTGTCTTACGACCTGTACGATGTAATTACCCGATAGCTTAAGCCTAAGGTTACTATTGGGTAATGTAAGGGAATAGTGCCTATATTGCACCAATGTTCCCGAAGAATACCGATAATCGGTGATGGGATTAAACTCAAAACCATCGGCATATTCCATGAACACCATATTTGTAGGGTTCCAGCTATAATCGCAATGTATTATGGTGTATTCGTATTGCTCGGTTTCATCTGACAAGTCGTCGAATTCCAGAGTTATGGTTTCATCGGTTTTTAATTCGATTATGGGTTGAGAAAGCTCAAAACCGGTTTTGTATGCTTTAACTGATTTAATGTGCATTCTCCAGTTGTTCGATATTTTTTCAGGGTCTTTTAGAACATTTTCAACCACTTTTCTGTTATTTGAGTAACAAAGTTGATAGGCTATTAAGCATAAGAAAAAAATAGATATTTTAATATCTATATATCTGATGAGTTTGATATACATCAATAAATATTTTTGTTAACGTGTTATCAAAGATACTACATTTGTGGCTGAGTTTTTTAAACAGGAGTTCAAAATTCCTTAAATTTGTTTTAGCAAAAACATTATAGTAATGTCTAAACCTATTAAAATCAAACGTGGATTGAATATCCCGTTGAAGGGTTCAGCTGAAAAGGTGTTGGTTCGCCTCGATAAGGCTGAAACATACGGGGTTAAGCCAACCGACTTTCCCGGGCTTGTACCCAAGCTCAACGTTGCGGTTGGTGATAAAGTCAGGGCGGGTTCGCCATTGTTTCACGACAAGTATAGGCCTAACATAGTATTTTCATCGCCTGTTAGTGGCGAAGTGGTTGATGTTAGGCGTGGTGAACGCAGGGTAATACTGGAGGTAGTTGTAAAGGCCGATAGTGGCGAAGTGGCTTACGAGGACTTTGGTTCCTCCTCTCCCCAAATGCTTACCCGCGATGAGGTTGTTGCAAAGTTGCTCAAAGCAGGGGCTTGGCCATACATTAAACAAAGACCATTCGGCATTATTGCCAATCCGGCCGATTCCCCAAAATCAATTTTCATCTCTTGCTTTGATACATCCCCTTTAGCACCCGATTTAGATTTCGCAGTACAGGGTGAGGAGGAGAGTTTTCAGGCAGGTGTGGATGTACTCCGTAAGCTTACCCCCGGGAAAGTACATTTGGGTTTAAGCGCCGATTTTCCCCCTGCTAAAGCCTTTGCTAATGCAAAGGGAGTGGAACAGCACTATTTTACAGGTCCTCATCCTGCTGGCAATGTTGGCGTTCACATTCACCATATCGACCCAATAAATAAAGGAGAAGTGGTATGGGTTGTAAATCCTCTGGATGTTATAATAATCGGACGCCTTTTCCTTAAAGGTATCTACGATGCAACCAGGGTAATTGCCCTTGCTGGTTCCGAGGTTCTGAAACCTCGATACTATAAGTTGATTTCCGGAGCAAGTATTGAGAGCATTATTAAGGATAATGTTAATACACAGAACCAAGTTCGAATTATTAGCGGGAATGCGCTCACTGGTACACGTGTCGATAAGTTAGGATACCTGGGATATTACGATAACATGGTAACCGTTATTCCCGAAGGGAATAAGTATGAGTTTTTCGGATGGATTGCTCCGGGTGTCAATAAGCATAGCGCCTCCAGTGCTTTTCTGTCGAAACTGATTCCCGGTAAGCGATTTACCCTCGATACCAATATGCATGGGGGACATAGAGCAATGGTAGTTACCGGACAGTATGAGAAGGTTATGCCAATGGATTTATACCCAATGCAATTAATTAAAGCCATTCTGGCTAATGATATCGATAGGATGGAGCAACTCGGGATTTACGAGGTTGTTGAGGAAGATATGGCGCTTTGCGAGTATGTGTGCCCCTCTAAAACTGAGGTGCAGGCTATACTACGCAAGGGCATTGAAATCATGATTAAAGAGTTAAGCTAACAATAATATCATTGTAATGAAAGCGTTACGAAATTACCTGGATAAGATTAAACCGCACTTTCAGAAGGGTGGTAGGTTTGAGGTGTTTCACTCAACCTTCGATGCTTTTGAAACTTTTCTGTTTGTGCCCAATACAGTTACTACCAAGGGAAGCCATATACGCGATTCGCTGGACCTGAAACGTACTATGTCCATTGTGATTATCGCACTTATGCCTGCTATGCTTTTTGGAATGTGGAATGTTGGTTACCAGCATGCACTTTCCATTGGTGCAAGCTGGAGCTTTTTGGAGACATTCTGGTATGGTTTTCTTAAGGTTTTACCGTTAATTGTAGTAAGCTATGGCGTTGGCCTCTCCATTGAGTTTGCATTTGCCCAGTCGCGCGGCCATGAGGTGAATGAGGGTTTTTTGGTTAGCGGTTTGCTAATTCCACTTATAATGCCTGTTGACGTTCCCCTTTGGATGCTTGCCATTGCGGTTGCATTTGCTGTAATAATTGGTAAGGAGGTGTTTGGGGGCACGGGTTACAACGTGTTCAACCCGGCTTTACTGGCAAGGGCGTTTCTTTTCTTTGCTTACCCTTCGCACATGTCGGGCGATAAGGTTTGGATAGCCGGGCTAACCCAGGGACAAGGAGTAGTGGATGGTTTTTCGGGAGCAACACCGCTTGCAAAAGCTGCTGCATACCAAATCGATCAAATGCCATCGGTTTACGATATGTTCATGGGGTTCATTCCGGGTTCAGTTGGCGAAACATCTACTTTAGCAATTCTTATTGGTGCTGCCATACTTATAATAACAGGAATTGGAAGCTGGAAAATTATGGTTTCAGTTTTTGGCGGTGGACTGGCAGCAGGTTTACTTTTTAATGCCTTTGCGGTAAACCCATACATGGAGATACCAGCATGGCAACACCTAATTATGGGAGGTTTTGCTTTTGGTGCTGTTTTTATGGCCACTGATCCTGTTAGCGCATCGCAAACCGAAAAGGGTAAGTGGATGTATGGATTTTTGGTAGGCTTTCTTGCCCTGCTTGTCAGGGTGCTTAATCCTGCCTACCCGGAGGGTATGATGCTTGCCATCCTGCTAATGAACGCATTTGCACCCCTTATTGATTACTATGTGGTGGAAGCCAACATTCGCCGAAGAATGAAACGCGCCAAAAAGGTTGCTAACGTCTAAACTTTGAAAAGCTATGAGTTTACTGGATAAGATAAAAAGCATGGACCGAAACAGCAATGCATATACAATAATTTATTCTTCGGTAATGGTTATTGTTGTTGCCATGCTGCTGGCTATAGCCTCAACGGCTTTAAAACCGGCACAAACCAAGAATATTGAAACCGAAAAGAAGATCGATATACTTCGCTCAATAGGGAAGGCCGATGGAGTTGAACAAGCCTCGAATAAACATGCTTTTGTTTCCGAGAGCTTCAATAAGTATATCCCTGAACAGCTTGTAGTTAACTCAAAGGGCGACACTTTGACTGGAGTGGTTGCATTTAATGTAGATTTGAAGGTTGAAATGTCAAAACCGGTTGAGCAGCGCAATCTTCCGGTTTACAAGGCTAAACTCGATGATGGTAGCGTAAAGTATATCATTCCGCTACGCGGACGAGGACTATGGGGGCCCATATGGGGCTATATAGCCTTAAACGATGATTTGAATACCATTTACGGTGCCACATTTGCCCATCAGGGCGAAACCCCTGGTTTAGGCGCTGAAATTTCAACACCTGAGTTTCAGCAGCAGTTTAAGGGAAAATCAATTTTTCAGGGCGACAGCATTTTAACCTTTACCTCAGTAAAGGTGGTAAAAGGGGGCGCCTCACCCAACGATCCCCACGGCGTGGATGCCATTTCGGGTGGCACCATTACCAGCAAAGGGCTCGAAAGTATGCTTTTCGATTGCCTAGCCGCTTACCAAAATTATTTTGAAAAAGTAAAAAATAGCATAAGCCATGAGTGAAGTTAAGGACAGAGAACCATGGTTCTCCCCCAAAAACATTAAGTTGCTTACCGAGCCAATTGACTCTAAAAACCCAGTGACTGTTTTAGTATTGGGTATTTGTTCAGCCTTGGCTGTTACCGTAAAGCTTAAGCCTGCCATTGTGATGGCACTATCGGTTATTGTAGTAACGGCTTTTTCAAACCTGATTATCTCACTTATCCGAAATTCTATACCCAATCGTATACGTATCATTGTTCAGCTTGTTGTAATTGCAGCACTGGTTATTCTGGTCGATCAAATTCTGAAAGCCTATGTTTACGATGTAAGCAAGCAACTTTCGGTATTTGTAGGGCTAATCATCACTAACTGTATAATCATGGGACGTCTTGAGGCTTTTGCTCTGGGCAATAAGCCCTGGCCTTCGTTCCTCGATGGTATTGGTAACGGATTAGGGTATGGTTTAATCCTGGTTGTTGTGGCTTTTTTCCGTGAGCTACTTGGCTCGGGAACAATTTTTAACTATCGGGTTATACCCTTTGATTGGTACATCAAAAACGGAGGCTTTTATGAGAATAACGGAATGATGATTCTGCCTCCCATGGCGCTGATTACTGTTGGTATCATAATTTGGATACAGCGTAGTAGGAATCGAAAACTTATTGAGGAGTAACCAAAAAAAATTGACCTAAGGTATGGAACATTTAATCAACATATTTGTCAAGTCTATATTTGTCGATAATATGGTTTTTGCTTACTTCCTGGGTATGTGCTCGTACCTGGCTGTATCAAAAACAGTTAAGACTTCAATGGGGCTTGGCATTGCAGTAATATTCGTGATGGCTATTACTGTTCCCGTAAACTATTTAATGAACAAGTATTTACTGCTACCGGGTGCGTTAAGCTGGCTTGATCCCGGTTTTGCAAATTTAGATCTTAGCTTCCTCTCGTTTATTATGTTCATTGCTGTTATAGCATCCATGGTGCAACTAGTTGAGATGGTGGTAGAGAAGTTTTCGCCATCGTTGTACAACTCCCTTGGAATATTTTTACCCCTTATTGCGGTAAACTGTGCAATACTGGGAGGCTCATTATTCATGCAGGAACGTGAATACGAAACCCTTGCCGAGGCTACTGTATTTGGGGTTGGTTCAGGAATTGGTTGGGCTTTAGCAATAGTCAGCATCGCCGCAATTCGTGAAAAACTCAAATATTCCGATATTCCTAAACCGTTACGCGGGTTAGGAATTGCATTCATCCTTACTGGGTTAATGGGCATTGCGTTCATGACCTTTATGGGCATCAAGTTGTAATAAATGTAAAACTATTTAACCATGATATTACTTTCAGGGAACGGAACCATTATAGTTTCAGCGATTGCAGTTTTCCTGCTCATTATTCTGTTGCTGGTAGCTGTTCTGTTATACGCTAAGGCAAAACTCACCCCCCAGGGTAGGGTGAAGTTGATAATTAACGAGGAGAAGACTCTTGAAGTAGATCCAGGGGGAACAATTCTTTCAACCCTTTCAAATAACGGAGTTTTTCTTCCATCGGCATGTGGTGGAGGCGGAACTTGTGGCATGTGTAAGTGCAGGGTTTTGGAGGGTGGTGGTAGTATTCTACCAACCGAGGTGGGATTTTTTACCCGTAAGCAGCAGAACGATCACTGGCGGCTGGGTTGTCAGGTTAAAGTTAGAGAGGACATTAAGATTGAGGTACCCGAGGAGGTTTTAGGTATCAAGAAGTGGGAGTGCGAAGTGGTATCGAACCACAATGTGGCAACTTTTATTAAGGAGTTTGTGGTTAAGCTACCCGAGGGTGAAAAGTTACATTTCCGTTCCGGTGGCTATATACAGATCGATGTGCCTAAGATTGAGGTAGATTTTGCTAAGGATATAGATGTTGAACCTGAATACCGCGACGAGTGGGACAGGTACAAGATGTGGGATTTGAAGATGAAGAATACCGAGGAAACATTCCGCGCATACTCCATGGCAAACCATCCAGCGGAGGACAATATCATCATGCTCAATGTTCGTATTGCCACTCCACCCTGGGATAGGGAAAAAAACGCTTTTATGAATGTAAACCCAGGTGTATGTTCAAGTTTCATTTTCTCGCGTAAACCGGGCGATAAGGTTATGATTTCAGGCCCGTATGGTGAGTTCTTCATAAAGGATACCCAGAATGAGATGATGTTTATTGGTGGTGGTGCAGGAATGGCGCCCATGCGCTCACATATCTTTGATCAATTCCTAACCAAACGTACTACCCGGAAGGCCACTTTCTGGTACGGAGCCCGTTCCAAGCGGGAGATTTTCTACGAGGAGCACTTCCGTAAAATTGAGCAGGAATTCCCTAACTTCAAGTTTACCATTGCCCTTTCTGAACCAAAACCAGAGGATAACTGGACAGGCTATGTTGGGTTTATCCATCAGGTTATTTACGACAACTACCTTTCAAAACACGATGCTCCTGAGGACATTGAATACTACCTCTGTGGTCCTCCAGCCATGAACGATGCCGTTCAGAAAATGTTATTTGATTTAGGTGTACCTGAGGAAATGATTGCTTTTGACGATTTTGGTGGATAAAACATTGTTTAACTAAACTTAATATTCCTTTAACCCGCATTAGCTAATGCGGGTTTTATATTTGCAGTGTCATTTGAAACAGAAAAGAGTTAGTTTTCTCATAGGCTTTTGGTTTTTGAGTTAGGTTTAGGTTTGGTTTTAGGTTAAAGGTAACAAAATGGGGCTGAAAAGCCCCTTTTGTTTTTATTTTGATATTTAGTTTTTACTCAAGGGCGGATAGGGAGGTGTGGATGCTAATTTTTCATCCACAATATCTGATAGTAGAATACTTAGCTCATTAATAGCTTTTTTGTCATCAATTATTTCTATCACTTCTTCCTTTTTAAGAAAATTAAGAATAAAAAAGGGGTCAGCGTCGATGTTTAATCTCAAATACTGATAAAATCTTTGGTTTTCAAGTTCAAAGCCCATTGATTTTCCACACTTCTTCAATCTTTTTTCCAATTCTTCTTTTGTAAGTTTAGCCATGCTTTTTATATTTTAACACAGAATCCAAGATAATTGATAATTCTGATACTTGCAAGTGTTATTATCATATACTCAATGCGTTCATTTGAAAATATAGGGATTACAATACATAATCCCTACGCATAGAATCAAAAACCAGGTTGGCCATAAAAGTTGAAAAAAAGCGCCCGAAGGCGCTGAAAAAAAAATTAAAAGATTATGGTTTAGTATCATCTATTGCTACTCATCGTTGCTATTCAGCAAGCCGATGTAGTATAGTAGTGTGGCTAATGAGCCAAGTGCTGCTACAACATAGGTAAGCGCTGCCCACTTAAGGGCATCGCGGGCATACAGAGCGCCCTCGCCATAGGTTAACCCCGATGAGTTGAGCCAGGCAAGCGCCCTGCGCGAGGCATCCATTTCAACTGGTAGGGTAATAATGCTGAACAGGGTGGTTAACCCGAGCATGATTACACCAATGAGCAAAATGCCTGGCATGGTCTGGAGTAGAATTACACCTGCAAGCAGAACCCATTGAACCCAGCGTGAGGCAATGCTCACAACAGGAACCAAAGCCGAACGCATCTGCAGGAAAGCATAGCTCTGGGCATGCTGAATGGCGTGCCCGCATTCGTGAGCTGCCACAGCTGCTGATGCAATGCTGCGGCCGTGGTAAACATCGGGGCTGAGGTTTACAGTTTTATTAGCGGGATTGTAGTGGTCGGTTAGCTCACCATCTACCGATATCACTTTTACATCGTAAATACCATGGTTGTTGAGCATAAGTTCGGCCACCTCTTTCCCGCTAAGCCCGCGTGGCAAAGCAATGCGCGAGTAGCGCGCAAACTTCGACCTAAGCTGCATGGAAACCATGAAGCTGAGCACGAAGAAGATAATCATTATCAGATAGATTCCCATATTGTTTTACTTAAATGGTTTAACTAATTCTGAACAAATTGTCAAAACCTCAACCTATAAAACACCTACAGGTTACGGTTCACGTAATAGGCATTAGCTTGAGCAACTGGGGTTACCTCTAAATCGTTAATGCATACATGGGATGGGCGAGTTAGCACAAAGTGAATGGCATCGGCAATATCCTCGGCAAAAAGCGGGGTTAGACCAGCATAGGTGTTTTTGGCCTTTTCGCTATCGCCTTTAAAGCGAACAATGGAGAACTCGGTTTCCAGCAATCCGGGGCGAATTTCGGTAACCTTAATATTATGTTTTAACATATCCTGCCGCATACCCTGCGAGAGTGCATGCATGGCATGTTTGGTGGCACAGTAAACGTTTCCGTTTTCGTAAACCTGGGTTCCGGCAATGGAACCAATATTTACTATATGTCCTTTGCCTCGTTCAATCATTATGGGGGCAACCTTACGGGTGATGTAAAGCACGCCTTTGATATTGGTGTCTATCATCCGTTCCCAGTCCTCAATAACCCCGTCCTGTATGTGGTTTAGACCAACCGCCAAGCCTGCATTGTTTACCAGAACATCAATTTTTCGCCAGCGCTCAGGGAGTGAATCAATTGCACTGTTAACCTCATCCAGGTTACGAATGTCAAAGTTCAGTATGTAAACATCTTTTTTATGCTTTACCTCAATCTCTTTTTTTAGCTCTTCAAGCCTGTCCAGCCTTCGACCAGTAATAATGAGGCTAAACTCATCCATGGCTAACCTGAGGGCAGTGGCTCGTCCAATGCCCGAGGTTGCACCAGTTATTAGTGTAATTCTCATAATATCAATAATATAGGTGTTTTAATAAATAATTCATGATAACTCAAAATTAGGGCATAAGTTGTTAACTGCGCAATGGCTTAAGGTTTTTTAAAACATTTTTGGTAAAACATCGATATTCAATGTTTAACTGCTATTTTTTCCATTTCAGCCTATGTTACTTGAGTTAATGTTCGTATTTTTGGCAGGAAATTTATAAAGAAGAAAAATTAGAAAGTTATGCCAAACCGAACAGTTACCGTTGAAACCGCCCGCGAGCTAGGGCTACTTCCTGAAGAGTTTGAGATGATTAAAAACTACTTGGGACGCACCCCAAACTTCACTGAGTTAAGTATTTACTCGGTAATGTGGTCGGAACATGCATCGTATAAGAATTCAATAAAATGGTTAAAAACATTACCCCGAAAGGGTTCGGCAATACTGGCAGAGGCAGGAACGGAGAATGCGGGTTTGGTTGATATTGGCAATGGTTTGGCGTGTGCATTTAAGATTGAATCGCACAACCACCCCTGTGCCGTTGAACCCTACCAGGGAGCAGCAACCGGAGTTGGAGGTATTAATCGCGATATTTTCACCATGGGTGCACGCCCGGTAGCCCAACTAAACTCGTTACGTTTTGGCAACCTTAAGCTCGATCGAACCCGCTGGTTAATTAAAGGAGTGGTTAAGGGTATTGGCGATTATGGCAATGCCTTTGGAATTCCTGTGTTGGCAGGCGAAGTTTTCTTCGACGATTCATTCAACATGAACCCTCTGGTAAATGCCATGTCGGTGGGGTTGGTTGAGAAGGATAAGGTGGTTTCGGCAGTATCAAAGGGTAAGGGTAACCCGGTTTATATTGTTGGTTCAGCCACCGGAAAGGATGGCATTCATGGTGCAACATTTGCATCGGCCGACATTACCGAGGATTCAGCCGAGGATATACCTTCCATTCAGGTGGGCGATCCCTTTCAGGAAAAAATCTTGCTGGAAGCAACCCAGGAGGTAATCAGAACCGGTGCACTAGTTGGCATGCAGGATATGGGCGCTGCCGGTATCATTTGTTCCACCTCGGAAATGTCCGAGAAAGGAGGGCATGGCATGCGAATCGATTTGGATAGGGTTCCCTTAAGGCAGAAGAACATGGAGGCATGGGAAATCCTGCTGTCCGAGTCGCAGGAGCGAATGCTCATGGTGGTTCAGAAAGGCTGCGAGGCCGATGTTGAGGCTGTTCTTAACAAGTGGGACATAAGCTACGCCATTATTGGCGAGGTTACCGAGGGCGATACCCTGGAGTTTTACTACCATGGCGAATTGGTTGCTAAGGTACCTGCCTCATCGCTGGTTCTTGGGGGTGGAGCACCTGTTTACGATAGGGAGTACCGTGAGCCCGCTTACTATAAAGAGTATAAAAAGTTCGATATCAATAAAATTTCTGAACCTGCCGACCTAATTGATGTTGCCCGTTTCCTTGTTGCCCATCCCAATATTGCATCGAAACGTTGGGTTTATGAGCAGTACGATACTATGATTGGTACAGGGAATATGACTACCAATTTTCCTTCCGATGCAGGTGTTTACAACCTAAAAGGCACCAATAAGGCACTTGTGATGACAGTAGATTGCAATTCGCGCTACGTTAAGGCCGACCCGATGGTTGGCGCTATGATAGCTGTATCCGAAGCAGCCCGAAACATCTCATGCACAGGTGCTAAACCCTTGGCTGTTACTAACTGCCTAAACTTTGGTAATCCCTATAACCCTGAAGTTTACTGGCAATTCGTTCAGGCTGTTAAGGGAATGGGTGCTGCCTGCGAAAAGTTTGATACCCCTGTTACCGGAGGTAATGTAAGCTTCTACAACCAAGCATCGATAGGTGGCAAGGATGAAGCAGTTTTCCCCACCCCAACCATTGGCATGATTGGTTTGCTCGAAAATAAGAATCACCATACAACGCTGGCTTTCAAGGAGAAGGGACATATGATTTACCTGATTGGTAAGTCAGTAAACGATATCGCTTCGTCCGAGTACCTGTATAGCTACCACGGGGTTAAGGAGTCGCCTGCTCCTTACTTTAACCTTGAGGAGGAGTATGAGGTTCAACGTGTGGTTCGCGAGCTTATCGCTCGTAACCTGATTCAGTCGGCACACGACGTTTCCGATGGCGGACTATTCATTGCGCTTCTCGAAAGTGCCATGCCTCGTAACTTAGGGTTCGATATCACTACCGATGCCGAAATTCGTACCGATGCCTTTCTGTTTGGTGAGGCTCAAGGACGTATTGTGGTTTCGGTATCGCCATCGCGCGAAACCCAGTTTATTGATTTTATGGTGGCAAGCAAAGTACCTTTTTCAACCCTTGGCCATGTTACCAAGTCCGAAATTAGAGTCGATGATGTATCGTTTGGCTTTGTTGCCGATTTAAAGAAAATTTACGACTCTTCGCTTGAGCAGTTGATAAATGGGTAATAGTCCGAATTCTCTTGTTGATAAACGAACCAGTAGCGTTGCGGCAATGTTTAACAGCATTGCACCAAGTTACGATTTTCTTAACCATTTGCTTAGCCTTGGTATTGACAAGCTTTGGAGGCGACGGCTTGTAAAAAGGCTTCTACGTAACAACCCCGAAATGGTGTTGGATGTGGCAACCGGAACTGCCGACCTGGCTCTGGTTATGGCCAAACACTCAACCGTTGTTAAGGTGGTTGGTATCGATATCTCTGAATCGATGCTTGCCATTGGCATGGTAAAGGTGAAAAAACGTAAGCTTATTGAACGCATTACCCTTAAAAAGGCCTCGGCACTGTGTATTCCTTCTCCCGATAACCATTTCGACGCTGCCATGGTAGCATTTGGTGTCCGGAATTTTGAGGACTTACCCCAGGGGCTACAGGAGATTTGTCGGGTGCTTAAACCTGGTGGCGAACTGGGAGTCTTGGAATTCTCCATGCCCCGCCACTGGCCATTTAATGCATTATACCGATTTTACTTTTTGCGATTCCTCCCATGGATAGGGGGCAAGGTGTCGGGGAATCGGCATGCTTATACCTATCTTCCTGAATCGGTGCTTACTTTCCCACAGGGTGAAGTTTTTGCACAAATACTTATGTCCTCGGGTTTTAACGATGTGGAAATCAGGGTTCAAACCTTTGGCATCTCCACCCTTTATATTGCGAAAAAGAAAAATCAATAATATTTTTGACTGGTTACCGTTTAATCAGAGTCGTTACTAAAACTGTGAATAGCACTTGAAACGTTTTTTTACATTACTATTGCTTTATTTTTTAGTAGTTGGCAACTTATTTGGTCAGTTCAAACGACCAACATTGCTTAACGACCCCGACTACGACGTAGGGAAACCGCTAAGGTTTGGTTTCTCAATTGGCGTTAACGTAATGGATTTTGATGCAGTTAACCGAACCGCTCAGTTCAATGCCGATGGCTCAAAGTACTTTGCGGAGGTAACCCACATTTCGGCAGGCCTTAATGTAAACGCCATTGGCGACCTTCGCATAGCCCGCGATGTTCACCTTCGCTTTCTGCCCGGTTACTCTTTTGGCCAACGCGATGTAGATTTTTTCAGGGTTGATGCCGACAGTAGCATTTCGCTAGCTACAACCATGAAGATGGAGTCGAACTTCATCGATTTGCCAGTTGGGATAAAGTTCTTATCGGAACGAAACAGCAATGTCCGACCTTACCTGTACCTTGGAACAGATGTAAGAATCGATTTAGCCGCATACAAGCGCCTCAAGGTTGAAAAGGGGGTTCTGTTAAGGCTACAAAAGTTCGACTACTACTATGAGGTTGGCTTTGGTGTCGATTTCTTTCTCCAGTACTTTAAGTTTTCAGCCGAGATTAAGTGGTCAGCCGGATTACTCAATATGTTATCGAACGATTACGTTGATGAGGGGAAAATGTACCACGATGCTTTAGGGAGCTTACAGTCGAAATTCTTGATTGTTTCCTTTCACTTCGAGTAGGCTTAAACCTTTCGTATTTATTTGTGTTAGTGAATTCTCAAGTGTTTTTCCAATGCCACATGACATATCTATAGTGTTAAGGCCCGATGAGGCGGTAAACGATTTGGCAGTTCTTAGGGCTATTGCCCGAAAGCTTGACATACCAACGGATGCCATAGGTCATTACTATATCACCCGAAAATCTATTGATGCTCGCAAAGGCAAGGTTTTGGTTAACCTTGGTGTAAAAGTGTTTATTGGTAATGAGGAAGTTACGGAGGATAGGCCAGTTTTCGGCTATCGTGATGTGCGTAGCGCAACTCCAATTATTGTAGTAGGGGCAGGACCTGCCGGTTTATTTGCAGCGCTAAGATTAATTGAACTGGGCCTTAAGCCCATTGTCATTGAACGCGGTAAATCGGTAAGCGACCGCAAACGCGATATTGCTATGCTTAACCGTGAACATCAGCTTAATCCCGATTCAAACTATGCCTTTGGCGAGGGTGGCGCCGGAACCTTTTCCGATGGCAAGCTCTACACCCGTTCCAAAAAGCGAGGCGATTACAGGCGCATTCTTCAGGCTCTGGTTGATCATGGAGCCGATCCGGCAATACTATACGAGGCTCACCCGCATATTGGCACCAACAGGCTACCCGGAATTATAACTCGTATAAGGGAAACTATTCTTAAGTATGGGGGTGAGGTGCTTTTTAATAGCAGGGTTACGGAGATAATTTTAGATTCTGGTCGAGCGGTTGGAGTTAAGCTTGCCGATGGGCAAAGGTTACATGGCAAAGCCATAATACTTGCCACAGGGCATTCGGCCCGCGATATATATCACATGTTACACAACCAAGGCATTGTTCTGGAAGCCAAGCCTTTTGCCATGGGGGTAAGGGTTGAGCATCCGCAGGCACTTATCGATGCCATTCAATACCATGGCATTCCCCGTAGCGAGTATTTACCTGCTGCTGCATACTCACTGGTACATCAGGTTGAGGGTAGGGGTGTTTACTCGTTCTGCATGTGCCCCGGTGGTTTTATTGTGCCTGCCGCTACAGGAACCGATGAGGTTGTAGTCAATGGAATGTCGCCCTCCAATAGAAATTCACGTTGGGCAAACTCAGGAATAGTTGTTGAAATCCGTTTAGATGATTTGGCTGACTATGCTCAGCATGGCATTTTTGCCGGACTTGAGTTTCAGGCTGAATTGGAGCGTCTTGCTAAGCAGCATGGGGGATATGGAGTTCAAGCTCCCGCTCAGCGTTTGGTTGACTTCGTAGAAGGGCGTTTCTCATCAAACCTTCCTGCCTGCTCATACCATCCTGGGCTAAACTCGTCGGAGATGCACCTTTGGCTACCCGAGCATATTGGTTTTAGGCTCAGGGAGGGTTTCATGGCTTTTGGTAAAAAGATGAAGGGTTTCCTAACCAACGATGCAGTGATCCTGGGAGTGGAATCGCGAACCTCATCGCCTATTCGTATACCTAGAGATCCTGAAACCCTTCAGCATATTCAGTTAAAAGGGCTTTTCCCTTCGGGCGAGGGTGCTGGCTATGCCGGCGGCATAGTGTCATCGGCTCTTGACGGCAGTATTGTTGCCGATGCTGTTACGCGGTATGTTAGCTAGAGGAATTGATTTTTGCGATTTTTTACTCTTAACACCTATGCGAACGCTGAAAATCTTAATTGTTTGTCAATTTATCATCCAAAAAAATCAATCAAACGTTTTAAATCATTTTAATTTAGCGTAACTTGTATCGGTTTAAAAACAATCCTATGGAAACCGATGCACTAATTGTTCTCGTAACAATCCTACTTCCGTTAAGTTTTATTGCCGAACGTATAACAAACCTGATAAAGCTGTTCATACCCGATGGCTTTTTGGGGCTAGGTAATGTTCGGTATAAGGAGGATGATCCCGTTATGGAGAAAAAGCGTGAGCGGCGCATTTTCGCCATTAGCCTCATTTCAGGCGAATTAGTATCCTTTTCGCTTAAAGCTGATCTTTTTGCAATTATCAACCAGGGAACGTTTGGATGGACAACTCCAATAACTGGTTATTCATGGATTATTGGATGTTTGTTTACTGGCTTTTTCCTGAGCTGGGGAAGCAAGTTCTGGCACGATTTGCTTGAGATACTCCTCGAAATGAAAAACATCCGCAGGGTAAATGTAAAAGCTAAAACACTTGAGGTAAAACAAAGGGAAGTTGAGGTTGCCGAGAAAGTTGCCGAACAGCCTGTTGCTAGTCTTCCCGTTGAGGCCAAACCTGAAGTTAACGAGGACAAATCGTCGCTCGAGCGGATAAAAAAGCTTCATCCTAAACTTCGGCAGGAAGTGGAACAAATTTACCGTGAGCTTTTAAAGCAACGAATACCTGTAAGGATTACCGATACCCTACGTACTTTTAAGGAGCAGGAAGCGCTTTACGCCATTGGGCGTACTAAACCAGGCACTATTGTAACCAAGGCTAAACCAGGCCAATCGTACCATAACTATGGTTTAGCGCTTGATTTCTGCCTGTTAACAAACGATGGTCGTGTGGCAACATGGAACCGGACAGCCGATTTGAACCTTAACCAGAAAGCCGATTGGGACGAGGTTGTCGCACTATTTAAACACTATGGCTGGGAGTGGGGTGGCGATTGGGCATCGTTTAAGGATTACCCTCACTTGCAAAAAACTTTCGGCTTTTCTACTGTTAAACTCCTCGACATGCACAGTAATGCAAATGTCGATTCCGAAGGATATGTAAAAATCTAACCTCATGCAAAAATCATCTAAGTGGCTTACTGTTCTAGCAGCAATAGTTTTGCTGCTGTTTGCCTACCGAGTAATTATTGAGTTCGATAAGCATTGTAGCAAAAAACCGAACCCAGAATTTAAAAGATACATTGAGCTGCAGCAAAAACAGCTTGATAGTATGCTCACCCGACTGGGCGAAGAGGGAATAATTTCAACATCCAAAATTGAATTGCAGTCGCCCAGCAGGTGTTTTACATCAAACTTTGAGGGGGCCGAGGTGCTTGTGGTTGGGCTTCAGCATCACGATAGTATTTACGGTACGGAATCCCGAAAACCTTACTACACATACGGCTGTAACTACGTCCTGTTTGATCCCGATCATCCTATTTACGGATTACCGGATATTGAAATGAAGATTGGTCCCGTAGGTTTTTACCAACTCGAACTCAACGGTTTGGAAAAGTTGGCAGGGTTGGGTGTAGGCACAAAACATCGTCCATATAAGGTATTCCGCAAACCAGTTTACGATAGTACGGGGAAAAAGCTAAGCGTTTTTGAAATGCAATTGTGGTTAACCCAGTTTAAAGTGGCATTAACAGTGGTAAGCGACAGGGACAAGCCCCAGGTAAGCCCTGATGATGCATCGATGAAGGCTAAGATATATCCAGGTAAATGGTATTCCGATAACCGGCCCAGGATATGTATTAATGATCTAAACGATAAGGAGGAGTATAAGAACCATCGTTATGGTGATATTACCTTTATACTTGAGGTAAATCCCAATGCATCGCCTTGGTACATTAAAGGGAATAATCAGCAAACATTAAGGCCCGATATTGCTGTAGGGGCAATAGTTTGTAACGAGATGATTAAACGCCCGGAAAATGAAAACCAAATTCATGTCAACATCCAAAAAGGCATGCTGGCCCCCCTTTTCTTTGAGCCATTTGAGTCCAGTTTAAATCCAATAGATTTAAATAGCCAGGCAATGCAACTTGCCGAAAAATTAAATGAGTATAAAAGGCTTAACTTATGGAATAGAAAGTACTACTTCAGGGTTCACTCTAAAAACATTGGTGCAAGGCAAACTGGAATACTTTGGAATAGGAGAACCTTTGATGAGCAGATTGAGTTTACATTTCTTTTACCCTTACTTGTTGCCGGAAGTTGGGATGTTCAACTTCCTTGGGAAGTTATTCCGGCTATGGAGGCACCCCAACCTTACTACAAAAGTTTTAGGCGTAATGGACAAAATTCAGGCTATTTTTTAGATAATCTGTTCTAATGGACATTTTTCAGGCTTTTTATTTTTAATGTTTTTCGAGATAAGCAAATTGTATTAATAATTTTGTATGTCAGGTAAGCAGAAACAGGCTCTGCTGGGGAGCAACCTGTCAGGAATACCCTGACCGACTGGAATGGTCATAAAGGCTGGCGATCGTCAGCCTTTATTTATTGACTATTCCAAGAGTAAATGCCTTCAAAAACCCATTTATAAACTTTTCTTTTCGTTTGCGGCTTAGCCCGTTATGATTTCGCA
>Ga0101944_10001145_pt1 | contig 60297 bp, 50 predicted proteins | sample DewCreD2012metaG_FD_75245 | JGI IMG/M metagenome (GOLD analysis project Ga0101944, IMG submission 75245) | Hot spring sediment bacterial and archeal communities from British Columbia, Canada, to study Microbial Dark Matter (Phase II) - Dewar... ...
TGCTTCACAAACACTTCGTCGGTGCCGCTGGCCAGATAGAGCGGCAGCCCGCGCGCCGCCAGTAACTCGAGACACCGCCGCGCCCCGTACACCAGCAGGTCGTCGGGCCGGATGCGGCCGCTGCGGAGGCCGTCGGTGCGATGCCGGATGCGGGTGTCCAGTCGGCGGAGGTACTCGTGTTTGTACCAGAGTGGATCGCGCGGTGTGCCGCCGCGTTCGCGGATGCGCTCGGTCAACTGGATCATCTGGTAAATGGTCTGCTTGCCGTTGAGGCGCATGATGTCCTCGAAGCACAAGCGGCGGCGTTGTTCCTCGGTTTCGCCCGGCAGCGGCGGCAGCATCTCGGCAAACATCGGCACCATGACCTCCGGCCACCCCTGGCGGATCAGGCTCAGCGTGCCGTCGAAATCGAACAGGACGTGGCTGATGTGCGGCCGCGGTTGGAAGCCGGGCCGCAGTTCGATGGGGTCGCCCCCGCTGGTCTCCGCAAACATTTGCTGGCCAGTAAACGCGGCGTTGCTTACAAGGTCAACCATGAGACCGGACATCAAACCGACGGGTCGGCAAAGCCGGCGGAGTTTCTTGGGCCGCCTCGGCTCGCTGGGCGCCGGGCTGGCCCTGGCACCGGCGGCCCTGGGGCAGGCGACTGCGGCAGCGGCCCGACCGCGGCTCAAGCTGGGCTTGGACAACTTTGCCGTGCGGGCGATGGGCTGGAAGGCGCACGCCCTGTTGGACTATGCCGCCTCGCTCAAGCTGGACACGCTGTTCATCAGCGACCTGGACGCTTTCGAGAGCCACGAACCGGCCTACTTGCGCGAGGTCAAGGCCAGGGCCGACGATTTGGGCCTGCAGATATACCTGGGGACGTGGAGCATTTGCCCGACCTCGAAGGCGTTTCGGAACAAGTGGGGCACGGCCGAAGAACACCTGGCGCTGGGGCTGCGCATGGCCCGGGCGCTCGGCTCGCCGGTCCTGCGCGTGGTGCTGGGCACCGGCGAGGACCGCAAGACCGAGGGCGGCATCCAGGCGCGCATCGCGGACACGGTCAAGGTCTGCCAGGCCTGCCGCAGCCGGGCCCTGGACGCCGGCGTGAAGATTGCCGTCGAAAACCACGCCGGCGACATGCAGGCCTGGGAACTGGTCACGCTGATCGAGGCGGCGGGCAAGGACTACGTGGGCGCAAACGTGGACTCGGGCAACGCCACCTGGACGATGGAAGACCCGCTGGAAAGCCTGCGGACGCTGGCGCCCTACGCCCTGTGCACCAGTTTGCGGGACTCGATGGTTTGGGAATACGAACAGGGCGCCAAGGTGCAGTGGACCGCCATGGGCGAGGGATGCGTGGACCTGAAGGCCTACTTCGCCGAGTTCGCCGCCCTGTGCCCGACCGTGCCGGTCCATATCGAGACGATCTCCGGCTTCGCCCGCGAGATTCCCTACCTGACGCCGGATTTCTGGAAGGTTTGGTCCGGGGCGCGGGCGCGTGACTTTGCCCGGTTTCTGGCGCTGGCCAAGCGCGGCCGGCCTTTGCAGCCCCACCGGTCGGCCAACGCCCAGGAAGAACAGGCCTACCAGAAAAGCGAGCTGGAACGCAGCATCCGCTATTGCAAGGAGACGCTGAGCCTGGGTCAGCGATGAGCCGTCAAGCCGCAGTTTGGGCCACGCAGCCAGGCGCGCCTTGTGGGGCACGGGCCTCGGCACTCGCGCCGCGGTGGGCAGCGGCCGCGGCGTCTGCCTTGCGGCAAACCGACCGGCCGCCACCCCTGGCCGCCCGCGCCGCTTGACACGATGATTCTTTGTCTTGGCCCAACACCGGCCGCGCAACGGGTGATGGTGGTTCAGCGGCTGACGTTGGACACCGTCAACCGCACGGCCACGGTGCTGGAGACAGCGGCGGGCAAGGCGGTCAATGTGGCCAAGGTCCTCAAGACGCTGGGCCAGCAGCCCGTGGCGCTGGGTTTTGTGGGCGGGGCGCGGGGCGACTGGCTGGCAGCCGAGCTGGCCCGCTTGGGGGTCGAACACGATTTCGTCGCCGTGGCTGCCGAGACCCGGCAGTGCCTGACGGTGATTGACGAGGCCCAGGCCACGCACACCGAGCTGGTCGAGGAGAGCCGCCCGGTCCAATCCGGCGATTACGAGCAACTGAGCCAACGGTTGGGGCGGCGACTCGACCGCGCGCGGGCCGTGGTGATGTCGGGCAGTTTGACGCCGGGCGGGCCGGTGGACTTTTACGCCCGGTGCGTGCAACAGGCGCGGGCCGCCGGCGTCTTGGCCGTGCTGGATGCCCACGGGCCGCCGCTTCTCCAAGCGTTGTCAGCCGGGCCGGACGTGGTGAAGCCGAACTGGTCGGAACTGGCGGTCACCTTGGGCCGGGTGCTGCCCGACCAGGCCGCCCTGATGGCGGCCATGCGGCAGTTGCACCAACGGGGCGCGCGCCGCGTGGTCGTCACCGCCGGTCGTCACCCGACGCTGGCCTACGACGGGGACACGTTCTGGCGGATCAGGCCGCCGCAGGTGACCGTGCGGAACCCCATCGGCGCCGGCGACGCCTTCACCGCCGGACTGGTCTGGCGGCTGGGGCGCGGCGAGGCGTTGGGTCAGGCCTGCGTGTGGGCCAGCGCGGTGGCTACTGCGGACGCGTTGACGCTGTTGCCCGGGCAGGTTGACCCGGCGCAGTTGGAGGCCCTGGTGGCCCGAACAGACCTGGACCGGCTCTGAGCCGCTCCAGCGCGTTTGCCTGCCGCTGGCACGGCGCGGGGCGGCGAGGTCGGCATCAAGCCTCAGCCGCTTGACCCCGGCTGGCGCTTACGAGGCGGCCAGCCCGTCCGTCGCTTGCAGGCGTCGCTTCAGCCGCTGGATGCGCTGGAAAGACTCGTCAATGCGCGCCTCCGAAATGCGCCCCCGTTCGACCAGCCTTAGCAACAGGCCGGTGACTCGCTCGCCAATCTGGGGGTCGTGCACCAGGTTGTTGCCGAAGCACAGGATGTCCAACCCGGCTTGGACACCCAACTCGACCGCCTGCTCCAGCCCGTAGCGGGACGTGATGGCCTTCATTTCCATGTCGTCGCTCAGGATCAGGCCCTGGTAGCCCAGGCGGTCGCGCAGCAGGTCCTGGAGCACGCGGCATGACAGCGTGGCCGGATGCTCGGTATCCAACCGCGCGTTGAACACATGCGCGGTCATGAGCATGTCCAACTGGCCGGCTTCCAGCAGTCGCTGGTAGGGAATCAACTCGCGCTCACTCCAAGTGCGCGTGACGTCCACCAACCCGAGGTGGGTGTCCCCGCCGGCGCTGCCGTGTCCGGGGAAATGCTTCGGGCAGGTGAGCACGCCCCGTTGGCGATGCGCCCGGGCAAAGGCCAGGGCGTGTGCCGCCACCACCTCGGGATCGGCGCCAAAACATCGCTGTTTGCCTTTGATGATGGGGTTGGCGGGATTGGCGTCCAGGTCCACGACCGGCGCCAGGTTCAGGTTGATTCCCAGACCCGCCAAGGTGCGGGCGATCAGGTCCGCGTGCGTGAAGGTGAATGTGGGGTCGTTGCGGCGGCCAACCTCTTCGTGGGACAGGGTGTCGGAAAACCCGTAGGTGGCCTTCAGCCGGCTGACCCGGCCTCCTTCCTGGTCAATGGCCACCAACAGCGGCTCGCGAGCCGCCGCCCGCAGTGTTGCCACCAGGGCACGGACTTGCTCGGGGGACTGCACGTTGCGCCAGGGCAGGGACGGATCGCCCACGTCCTGATCGAACAACACCACCGCACCCAAATGCCGTTGGCGCAGGTCCTGCACCACCGGGTCTGTTTCCCCCACGGCCAGTCCCCGGAAGCCCACCAGCACCATCTGCCCGATTTTCTCGGCAAGCGTCGGACTCGCATCTGCCATGCGTCCAGCATACCGGAGCGCGGTTGCTGTCCCAACCCAATTCGACGCCGGCAAGACCCGGACAGGTTGAAGAATTGGCGGGCAGGGACGGACCAAGCTCATCCGCCATGCAACCGCCCGGCAGCGGCGGTCAAGCGGCCATCATCGCCGCAAGCCGGTCCCGCGCAGGGCCGCGCCCGGTTGTTTGGCGCGGGCGCGCGCATCTGCCACTGCAGCCGCTCCGCTCCCCCCAATAGCCCGGCCCGCTCGGGCCTGGCAGCCGGCTCAGCTCAGATACTCACGCGGGTCGGTGATCCGGCCGGCCAGGGCGCTGGCCGCCACCGTCGCGGGCGAGGCGAGGAACACCTCGGATTCCTTGTTGCCCATACGACCGGGGAAATTGCGGTTCGTGGCGCTGATGCACCGCAGCCCCGGCGTGTTGATGCGCCCAAACGTGTCCACCGGCCCGCCCAAACAGGCCGCACAGCCGGCGTTCTCGGTCATCTGCACGCCGGCGTCCACCAGGATTTCCCAAATTGTCTTGTCGCCCCAGTAGGTGGTTTGCAAGTCGCCGACGATCTCCGGCGTCGCCGGCACGCCGAACGTGTCCACAACGACCTGTCGGCCCCGGACCACCCGGGCGAACTCGACAAAGTCGCTGGTCTTGCCGCCCGTGCACGAGCCGATGTAAGCGCGGTCAATTTTGATGTGCCCGAGTTCTTTGGCCGTTTTGCGCTGGGCGGGGTCGGGATGACAGGCCACCGTCGGTTCGAGTTGCGCCAGGTCCAAGACCATGTCGGTCACAAACTGCTGGTCGGCGTCCGGCTCGACCGGCTCGTAGCCGGCCCGGGTGCCGTTGAGCCGCAGGCGCGCGTCCACGTATTCGGCCGTTCGCCCGTCGAAGGGGAAGATGGCGTTCTTGGCGCCGGCCTCGATGGCCATGTTGGCGATGGTCATCCGGTCGTCCATCGAAAGACCCGCCACACCCGGGCCGTCGAATTGCAGCGCCCGGTAGGTGGCGCCGTCAAAGCCGATTTCGCCGATGATGTGCAGGACAACGTCCTTGGCCATGACGCCCGGCTGCAGGCGGCCTTCCAGCCGGAAGCGCATCGTCGCCGGCACCTTGAGCAACAGCTTGCCCGTGCCCAGCACAAAACCCGCGTCCGTGTTGCCAATGCCCGTGGCAAAGAGGTTGAACGCGCCTGCCATGCACGTATGCGAGTCCGTGCCGAAGAGCACTTCGCCCGGGCGGGTGTGGCCCTTTTGCGGCAGCGCCGCGTGGCAGACCCCGGCGTAGTGGCGGCCGTATTGCCGCCGCAACGGACCGCGCGCCGGGTCGAACTTCCACAGCCCGGCCGGATCGTCAATCACGTCGTAGAAATACACGATCCCCTGCTCGCGCACGAACTCACGCAGGATGTCCACGTTGCGGTTGGACCGCGAGTCGGCGGTGAAGATGTAATGGTCCGGAATAATGACGACGCGGGTGCGGTCCCAGACCCGGGCCTGCGGCCCAAATTCGCGCTTGAACACGCCGATGGTGCCCGGGCCGCACACGTCGTGTGTCATCAATACGTCGGCGTTCACCCAGATGTTGTCGCCCGGGCTGACACGCGCCTTGCCGGCGGCGCGGGCCAGGAGTTTCTCGGTCAGCGTCATAGCCGGGCCAAACTACGGAAGCAGCGCGCGGACTTCAACGGCGAAGCCGGCAACGTCCCCTCGGCGGCGCGTCGGGCGCGGTTGCCTCCTCTGGCTCGGACGACGCGTGCAAAAAAGCAGGGACGCCGCTAGGCGTCCCTGCCGAACCAGTTAGTCCTCAACCAATGACCTCCTTGAAAAGCCGGTTTGTGGCCGGGCCTGGTTCAGGCCTCGACCACGTTGTCCGCTGCCGGTTGGCGGTGCCGCCGGGATTCCCATCGGCCGCTACCGGCACGGAACCACAGCCGCCGTCAGGCTGCGCCTGACCTGCGGCAACCGCGACACGCATTATACGGCGTCCACCCCTCCAGGCAAGCGGCAATTATGTCCCCTCGGAAAGCCCATCCACCAGCCGCTGCAGCTCGGCGTCCGTGTTGTAGAAATGCGGCGAGACCCGGATGTAACGTTGCCCGGCGCGGTCGGCGCGCAGCGAGGTGACAATCCCCGCGGCGGCCAGTTTGCGGTGCAGCGTCGCCATGTCCTGGCCGGCGCGCCAAAAGGTCACAATCCCGCTTGCATTGGCGGGCGGCGCATCGGCATGAAGCACCTGGAAGCCCTTGGCCTGGAGCGCCGGCACCAGCCAGGCCCGCTTGCGCAGCAATTCGGCCGCAATGTTCTCGACGCCCACTCCCAGCAGCAGCTCGATGGCCGCTTTCAGTCCCACCAACCCGAGCAGGTTTGACGACCCCGGCTCGAAGCGTTCCGGGCCGTTGCGGAAGCTGACCTGCTCTTGAGCCACGAAGTCCGGACACTGCACGTTGTGCCAGCCCCAAGCCGCCGGGCGTAGCCGCGCCTGCAACGGCTGGCGCACATAGAGCAACCCGGCCGCACACGGGCCAAGCAGCCACTTGTGGGCGTCGGCAGCCAGCATGTCCACGTGCTGGACGCCGGTGGGAAACGCCCCCAGTGTCTGGATGCCGTCCAAGCACAGCAGGATGCCCCGCTGCCGCAAGGCCCGCCCCAGGGCATCGTGGTCCAGTCGCCAGCCGCTGACGAAATGGCACGTCGCCAACGCCACCAGGCGCGTGTTCTCGTCCACCTGTTCCAACACATCCTGGACGCGGATTCTACCCAAGGCCCGCGTCTGCAACAGGCGCACCTCGACGCCCCGCTCGCCCAACGCCAGCCACGGATACACGTTGGACGGGTAATCGTCGAAGTAAACCAGCACATTGTCGCCCCGGCGCACCGGCAGACCTCCGGCCACCCAACTCAACGCCAGCGAGGTCGGGCCAACCAATGACACCTCCGCCGGCTGGCAGCCCAGCAGACGCGCTGCCACTTGCCGCGTCTCACTCAGAAGCCGCGGATAAACCGCCTGCTCCTGGTCCGCCATGGCCGCCTGCCGCGCATAATCGGCGATGGCCTCCGCCACACGCCGCGGCAACGGACAATCCCCCGCGTGCGCCAGAAACACGGTGTGCTCCGTGACCGGAAACTCGCGCCGGCGCAGGGCCTCGTCGGAAAGGATTTCGCCAATCGTCACGGCCCCCAGCCTAGCAACCGCGTGCGCGCCAGGCATGGAAAAACAGCGGGTCTGCTTGGCCACGGCACTGCCCCGGCATCCCGGCTCACGCGTGGCCAAGCGAGCCAAATGCGCGGCTGCGGCTGGTTTGCCGCCAGCCGCTCGCCCATCCCCGCAGCCTCAAAAAAAGCTGCAATCCGGTCGCCTCTGGGCCAAGCTGCCCCCGGAAGCTCAACCGGCTCTATGAAACGAAAGCGTTCCCTGACTTCCCGTCGGCGGTTTCTTGGACACAGCGCCCGCGCCTTGGCCTGGGTGCTGGTTGCCCCGGCTTTTGTTCCCGCTTCGGCCCTCGGCCGCGGCGGCCTGCGCGCGCCCAGCGAGCGGATCAACATGGGTTTCATCGGCTTGGGCGGCCAGGGCACGGGTCACCTCCTGGGCGGTGCCTGGACCTACGTGCCGGGCGGCTACGCGGCCCGCCCCGATGTGCAGGTGCTGGCGGTCTGCGACGTGCGGCGCGAGCGTCGCGAGCAGGCGCAGAAACGTTGCAACGACATCTACGCCCAGAAACTCGGCCAGACCGGCTACAACGGCGTGAGGGCTTACAACGACTTCCGCGAGGTCCTGGCCCGGTCCGACCTTGACGCGGTGTTGCTGGCGCTGCCGTATCACTGGGCCGCGCCGATGGCCATCCTGGCCATGCGCGCCGGCAAGGACGTGTATTGCGAAAAACCCGTTGCCATAACCGTGCGCGAAGGCGCGGTGTTGGTCGAGACCGCCCGGCGCTTCGGCCGCATTTACCAGGCCGGCACGCAACAGCGGTCGGAATACTCCGGCCGCTTCCGGCTGGTTGCCGAGTTGGTCCGCAACGGCCGCATTGGCCGGCTCAAGGAGGTGTATGCATACCGCCAGCCCGGCGCGTTTTATCCCACGCCGTGGACCTCGGATGCTAGCAAGCCCGTGCCGGAGGGCTTCGATTGGGATCTGTGGCTCGGGCCGCTGCCCTGGCGACCGTTTAACGGCGAGGCCGGCCACGCCCTGCCCGGCTGTTTCGTGGGCGACGTCAACTGGGCGCCGCATCACTACGACTTCATCCAATGGGTCGTGAACGCCGATCCGACCGCGCCCATCGAGGTCAGTTACGATCCGCCGGCGGCGGGCCAGGAGGCCATCATTCACTACCGCTACGCCAACGGCGTGGTCGTTCACTCCAGCGGCTATCCTGGCGAACCGGTGGGCGGCGAAGGCGGAGCGTGCTTTGTGGGCACGGAGGGCCGCATTGCCGTCGAGCGTTCCAACATTGTCTCCTACCCGGACAGAATCCTGCGCGAGCCGCTCCGCGCCACCGACCAGCGGGTGTATCGGGCCGACAGCCACTCCGGCAACTTCCTAGAATGCGTGCGGACGCGTCGCCCGACCATCTGTGACCCGGAGACCGCGGTGTATTCGATGAACGCGGTCCTCATCGGCGGCATCGCACTGATCCTGAAACGAACGCTGACATGGAATCCGGCCAAAGGGGAATTCGTCGGTGACGCCGAAGCCAACCGCTTGCTGTCCTACGCGCCGCGTCCGCCGTGGCTGATTTGACGCCCAGCAACCAGCCCGACTGCCCAGACGAAATGGAAGCCATGACTACGAATCTTTCAGCCCACACTGGTAACCGTCTCAAGGCACGCACGCCCGCCCGCGCCGACTGCCAGTCGGCGACACGGCAGATTGACAATCTGCGCTACGAACAACTGCGCCAACCCGCCCGTGGCGCAGGCTGGCAGCCTGCTGTGTCGCGGATTGACAATCCGCCAAGCGCCGCCCGCTGCCGCGCGCACGCCGACTGCCAGTCGGCGACACGGCAGATTCACAATCTGCGCTACGACGAACCCAGCCGCTCGCGCCAACTCCGGCTCCGCGTTTTGCATCGCGTCGTGCCGCGTCTTGTGCTGGCTGTTGCCCTTGCAGGGGCTACATTCGGCGCGCGCGCCGCGACGGAGGCCGACCTCATCGGCGTCCTGCAATCCGCCGCCGGCGCGGTCGAGAAGTGCGAAGCCTGCCAGCAACTGCGGCGCGTGGGCACGGCCCGCGCCGTTCCCGCACTGGCCGCCTTGCTGACCGACGAACGCGTCGCGCAAGCGGCGCGGCACGCGCTGGAGGGCCTTGCCGCGCCCGAGGCCACAGCCGCCCTGCGGGACGCGCTGGCCAGAACGTCCAGCCTGCTCAAAGCCGGCATCGTGGACTCGCTGGGCTGGCGGCGGGATACGCAAGCCGTGCCGTCCCTGAAGCCGCTGCTGGCCGACCCCGACACCACCGTTGCGACGGCCGCCGCGGTCGCCTTGGGCCGGATCGGCAGCCCGGATGCCCTCGCAGCGTTGCAGTCGGTTCGCGCCGCCGCCCCACCCGCCGTGCGCCCGGCCGTCCTCGAAGCGTTGTTGCGTTGCGCCGAAGACCTGCTCGCCACCGGCAAGCTCTCCGATGCCAGAAAAATCTATGAATCCTTGACCGCGCCAACCGAGGCCGACCAGGTCCACGTCGCTGCCCATCTCGGCTTGCTCCGGTGCGCGGGCAAGAATGCCCTGGCCGCCGTTGGCGCCGCGCTTCAAGGTCAGGATGCCGCCGCTCAAATTGCCGCGCTGCAAGTTGTCCGCGACATCCGCGATGCCAGAGCCACCAAGGTGTTTGCCGAACTCGTGCCCGGTTCGCCGCCGGCCTTGCAGGTGGCGTTGCTGCGCCTGTTGCAGGCCCGTGGCGACACCGCGGCCCTGCCCGCCGTCCTGGCTGCGGCGCGCAGTTCCGAGACCCCCGTGCGGGCCGCGGCATTGGACGCGTTGGGCGAGTTGGGTGACGCCGGCCAGGTGGCGCTGCTGGCGGAAGCCGCAACATCAGCCGACCCCGCCGTGCAGAAGGCCGCGCGCCAGGCGCTCGCCACGCTTCACCGGGGCGACGTCGCGGGCGCACTGGTGACCCAACTCAACACCGCCACGCCGGCCGTTCAGGTGGAAATCATCCGCGCCCTGAGCGCGCGCGCCGAAACGGCGGCCGTGCCCGCGCTGCTGCAACTGGCGCGGAGCGAGCAGTCGGCCGCCCGCCGCGCGGCGTTCCGCGCGTTGGGCAGCCTGGCCGAGGGCCGCCACGCTGGCGCACTGGTGAGGTTGTTGACCGACGCCAAGGACGAGCCGGCCCGCAATGAGGTCGTCAGCGTGTTTGAATCCCTGGCCGAGCGTCTGCCCGACGCCCAGGGGCTGGACACCGAGCCGATTGTGCGCAGTCTTGCAAGCGGTGATCTTGAGACGCGCACGGCACTGCTCCGGGTGTGCGCGCTGTTCGTCAGCGATCCCCTCCGAGACGCCTTCCGCGCCGCTCTGAAGGCCGGCGACGCGCGCCTGCGGGCAGCGGCAGCCCGCGCGTTGTGCGACGCGCGCGACCCGGCCCTGCTGCCGGATTTGCTGGCCGTAGCCCGCGAGACCGCGGACGCCAGTCTCCGCTCATCCGCCATCGAGGGCATCGTGCGACTGGCTGGCGAGGAAGCATCAGGCCCTGCCGCAGCGCGGCGCATCGAAACGCTCGCGGCAACCTTTGAACTGGCTGCACGTGCGGACGACAAGCGGCGCGTGTTGTCCGGGTTGGCGCGCGTGCCCAGCGTGGCGAGCCTGAAGCTGGCCGAGCAGGCGGCCGCGGACCCGGCGGTCAGGGCCGAGGCGGAGGCCGCCGCCCTCCAGATCCGAAAGAGCCTCGGGTTTCACGGGCCGTTCATTGAGGACTGGCTCGTGTGCGGGCCGTTCCGGAAGGCGGGCGTGGTGGGCGCGTTGGCGGTGTTCGACGTGCCGTTTGGGCCGGAAAACCCGGGCGAGCCGGTCGCGTGGCGCGCCGTCCCGCGCGGCGAGCACGTCAACCTGGGCGCGCTCTTTCCCGGCGCTGAAAGCTGCGTGGCCTACCTGAAGGCGGTGCTGGTCGCGCCGGCAGACGCCGACGCCGTCCTGCTGTTGGGCAGCGATGACGGGGTGAAAGCGTGGCTCAACGGTCAGGTGGTTCACAGCAACAACGTGGACCGACCCGACGTGGCGGATCAGGACCTGGCGCAGATCCATCTGCGCAAAGGCACGAACACGCTGATGCTCAAAGTGACCCAGGGCGGGGGCGGTTGGTCGGCTCGCGCCCGGATTGTCGGCGCGAACGGCCAGCCGGTCGCTGGCCTGCAGGTTGTCCCACAGGCCGCTGCACCCGTTGAGGTGGCCCACGCGGCGGCCACCTCGCCCGCGGCGCCCACGCTCACTCCCGCGACGCTGCCGCCGCGCGACAACTACCGCAAGCTGCGGCTGACCGATCAGTTCTATGCCGAGGGCGCCTATTTTGGCGACTTCAACCGCGACGGCAAATTGGACATCGTGGCCGGGCCGTTTTGGTTCGAAGGGCCGGACTTCACGCGGCGGCACGAATACCGGCCGGTCAAGGCCTTCGACCCGAAAGACTACTCCGACAATTTCCTCACCTACGCCGGCGACTGCAACGGCGACGGCTGGACGGACATCGTGTGCCTACCCTGGCCCGGGAAGGAAGGTTACTGGTATGAAAACCCTGCCGGCCAGCCCGGCCATTGGAAGGCGCACCTCTATTACAACATGGTCGGCAACGAATCGCCCGTGTGGGCCGACGTGACCGGCGACGGCCGGCCCGAGCTGGTCTTCAACAACGAAGGTTGGCTGGGCTACGCCGGCCCGGACCCGGCCCAGCCAACCCAGCCGTGGGTTTTTCACGCCGTGTCCACTCAGGACAAGCGCTATCAGCGCTACACGCACGGTGTCGGGTGCGGCGACATCAACGGCGATGGACGCGCCGACCTGGTCGAGCGGGTCGGCTGGTGGGGACAGCCCGCCAACCCCACGGCCGGTCAGCCCTGGAAGTTTCATCCGTTCCACTTCGCGGACGCCGCCGCGCAGATGCTCGTCTATGACGTGAGCGGGGACGGGCGGGCGGACATTATCACGGCCTGGCATTGCCACGAATACGGGCTGGTGTGGTGGGAACAGTTACCGCGCCAGGGCCAGTCGCCGGACTGGCGCCAGCACGTCATCCTGCCGGCTCAGCCGGACCTCACTTCACCCAGCCTGCGGGTCAGCCAACTGCACGCCTTTGACTTGGTGGACATGAATGGCGACGGGCTCAAAGACATCGTGACGGGCAAGCGCTTCTGGGCGCACGGCCCGACCGGCGACAAAGAACCCGACGCCCCGGCGGTGGTGCTCTGGTTCGAACTGCGGCGCGAGGCCGACGGCAAGGTCAGCTTTGTCCCCCACCTGATTGATGACGACTCGGGCGTCGGCACACAGGTCGCCACGGCCGATCTGAACGGCGACGGCCGACCGGACGTTATCGTGTCCAACAAGAAGGGCATCTTTGTCCACCTGAGCCAGCGTTGAAACGCCAGCCGCGGCGTGGAACGAGCGTTTAGAGGCTGGCTGGCCGGGTTCGAATTTTCCTGCCGCCAGGCGTCCGTGCCGGAGGTCGCGTGAGTCGCAAGCCTTGCGCATCGGAACGCGCGCCACTCAAAGCGGGCAGTCGGCCTGGCGGGGGTGACCGGCTGCGGCACTTGTCCAGAACCGCAGGCTGGCCTACTTTGGCGGGATGCAAACCACGGCAGGCCACCCAGTCGCACCGCCAAGCGGGCAGGCTGGCAAGCCCGTTCTGGCAGGCGGCAGACCACCTCGCGCTTCCGAGACCGGGGTGGGGGACTTGGCGCCCCGGGGCGGCCGGCCCGAGCGGCCCTCTGTGAGCCTGATGGCGCCGTCGGAGAGCCGCAGTCTGGTGGACGCTCTGGTCCGCTCGAGTCTGTATCAGGAGTACGAGCGGGCGTTTTCGGAGGTGACGGGTTTGTCGGTGTCCCTGCAACCCGTGGAGTCCTGGCGGCTGGCCCATCACGGCAAGCGGCATGAAAGCCCGTTTTGCGGACTGATGTCCGAGAAGAGCCGGTCCTGCGCGGCCTGCCTGCAGGTGCAAGAGCGTCTGGCCGCGTTGGCGGTGCAGGGCGCACGGTCGGTCACTTGTTTTGCGGGGCTGACCGAGACCGCCGTGCCGGTGCGCTTGGGCAACCAAGTGATCGGTTTCCTTCAAACCGGCCAGGTGTTGCGCGGGACGCCGAATCCCGCGCGGCTCAGCCGCGTGCTGGCCGTCTTGCAGAAGTGGGGGATTGCCGCCGACCCAGCTACCCTGCGACGGGCCTACTTCGCCACGCGCGTGCTGTCGCGGGGCCGCTACGACAGTGCCGTCCGGCTGCTTAGCATTTTCGCGGAACACCTCTCGATGATCAGCAACCAAGTGCTGGTCCAAACGCGTAATGCCGAGCCGCCTGTCATCCGGCGCGCCCGGGAATTCATTTTGGAGCACCAAGCCGAAGAGATCTCGTTGGCCCGCGTGGCCCGGGCCGTGAATACGAGCACGTTCTACTTCTGCAAGATGTTCAAGAAGGTCACGGGTCTCAACTTCACCAACTACTTGTCCCGCGTGCGCATCGAGAAGGCCAAGAACCTGCTGCTGAATCCCAACCTGCGTATCAGCGAGATCGCCTTTGAGGTGGGCTTCCAATCCCTGACCCACTTCAACCGTGTTTTCAAACGCATTGTGGGTCAGTCACCATCGGAGTATCGCGCGGCTGTTTGCCGGACAGTCACGCGTGGGAGGCCGCTCGGTGAACGAGGCGCGGGGGCGCGCACACGGGTGAATCTGCGCCTGACCGTTCAAACGCGCAGCCAAGCAGCCAAGGCCGCGTAGAGCGCTGCCCGATCCGCCAGGGGCACGTGACGACCGTCGCTGGTCAGCAGGCCAAAGCCCGGGCCGTAGGCCGGGCCATTTACCACTGTTGCGTCCGTGCGGCACGCCCGGAGTTGCGCCATGCCTGCCCGTAGTGCGCTGGCCAAGTCTCCGTCAACCTCGTATTTCCAGCCCACCAGCTTTGCGCTGGGAAACCACTCGCGCAGACGGGGCAGGATTTTAGCGGTCGGTATCAGTTCTGCCCACAGCGTGCCCTGGTGTGTGGAGAACTTGCCCGCTTCCAAGCGCACGAGCGTACCGTCCGGGCGACGAGCGCACACTTGCCCGACGCCGAAGTCGCTTACAGCCGCGGCGTGGAAGACGGCATCCGCGCCGGAGACCGCCAGCCGCCGGAGTCTATCGGCCAGGTCCGCCCCCGTGCTGAAGCTCTGGACGCTGCCGATGGGCAGACGGCCTTGCCAAGTGCTCATTTCGCCGCGAAGCAGTGTGACCTGGTGTCCAGCCGCCTCCAGATACGCGGCCAACTCGCAGCCCAGTCTTCCGGTTGACCGGTTCGTAAGGCGGCGCACTTGGTCCAGCGGTTCCCAGGTTGGGCCGGCTGTAACCACACAGTGGAGGGGCTGCCCGCGTGTCGGTGGGGTCATGCGCGAAGTCAAGCCAGAGCCTCAGGGGCGAGCGCGGAAGTTGATGTCAGTGAGCACCCACATGAGTAACGCCACGAGCAGCAGGATGAAGCCGACACCAAAGCCCAACAGGACAACCGGACCGTACTTGCGCCTGAGTCGCCTCCAGCGTCGGCCCGGTCGTGCTTGCTCCTGCATGGCGCAGCGAAGATAGGGAAGACCGGGCCGCCAACACAAGCCCGGCAGCGTTAACTTAGCCGCATGGGCATCACGACGTACAGGAACGGCCCATTGATCTTCAGCACGCCGGGGCTGAGTTCGTCGGTCAGCTCGAAGAACACCTCATCTTCGGACAGCGCCGCCAGCGGCTCGATCAAGTAGCGGGGGTTGAACGCAATGGCCATGTCCTTGCCCTTGTAGTTGAGCGCCATCGTCTCCCGCGCTTCGCCGACATCCGGTGAGTTGGCTGTAACCGCGAGCGTGTTCTTCGTGAACGTCAGCTTGACCGAGTTGGCCTTATCGGTCGTCATGATCTCGGCGCGCCGGAGCGCGTGCAGGAATTCCTCACGGACCAAGGTGATCCGCTCCGCAGCCTCAGCCGGGATAACCTGCTTGTAATTGGGATAGTTACCCTCGATCAGCTTCGTCGTGACCACGGCCGGGGCAGCCTGCTCCGCCTGCAGGTGGAAGGCAGCTTGGTTTTCCGCGTAGCGGATCTCGACGTCGCCGGTGCCCTGCAACAAGCGCCCCAGCTCTGCCACGGCCTTCGAGGGCACAATGAACTCGCCCTGGCTCTTGTCTGGCAACTCGACTTCCTCGTCCACCAACGCCAGCCGCCGGCCATCCGTGGCCACCATGGTCAGCTTGTGGTCCTTGAGGCTGAAGAAAATGCCATTCAGCACGTACCGTGCTTCGTCCGTCGACGCGGCAAAGGCCGTGCGCTTCAGCATCGTCCCCATCGTCTCCTGCTTCAGCACCACGCGCTTTCCCTCCGAAAGACGCGGCAGCGGCGGAAACTCATCCGCTCCAAGGCCGTGGATTCTGTAAAACGACGCCCCAGCACGCACCGAGCAAACACTCTTGTCATCCGCCGACACCTCGATTTCCGCGCCGTTCAACTCCCGGACGATGCTGAAGAAGCGCTTCACGGGCACCGTGCACGCGCCACCCTTCTTGACCTGTGCCTCCACGGCGCAGGACACTGTGACGTCCAAATCGGTCGCCGTCAGCTCCAGACAGCCGCCTTCCGCACGGAGCAAGACATTCGAGAGGATCGGGAGCGTGGTCCGCCCACCCACAACATTCTGCACTGCTTGGAGTCCCGTGATGAGCTGCTCCTTTGTGATGGTCAGGTTCATGCGTCGCCTATTACTGTGTTCTGTTCACGCTTGCAGGCCGTATTCTTAAGGGCTGTGCATATTGTAAACAACCCGGCGTGTCAAGCTCGATGCCGCGAATTTGCCAGGCTCGAGGCCGGCGCGGATTGTGAGTAAAGTGTGAGTGGGCTGATCAAGGGTGGGATCGTCGGCTGTTGCAGGCGCTTCGTTCACAAGCGACAAGCGCGTTGTTCACAGAGAGCGGCTGTGAAAAATGGCTTTGCGGTGCGCTGTGGTTCGGTACGCTGGTGTCATGTTCGGTCCAGGAGATTTGTTCGATCTGGCGCATACGGAGCACCGCGAGTTGTTCGCCGGGTGCGAGTTTGCGTGGGAGGCGCTGAAGGGTTTGGCGCAGTATGTCGAAGCGCGGGTGCGACCGGCCCTGCACAACCGCTGTGATGGGGTGGCGTACATCGGCCCGCGTGTGTTCATTGGCGAGGGTACGTTGGTCGAGGACGGCGCGATGATCAAGGGACCGGCCATCATTGGCCGGAATTGTCGGATACGGCACAACGCTTATATCCGTGAGCATGTCTTGGTCGGTGATGACTGTCTCGTGGGAAATGCGTGCGAGCTAAAGAGCGCGGTCCTTTTTGACGGCTGCCAAGTCGCGCACTTCAGCTACGTTGGGGATTCCATCTTGGGCTACCGGGCGCACCTAGGTGCAGGCACGATCCTGTCCAACCTGAAGTCGTTCAGCGGCAACGTCACCATCCGCATCAAGGGAGGTGCGCAGGACACCGGGCTGCGGAAACTGGGCGCACTACTGGGCGACGAGGCAGAGGTCGGTTGCAACGCCGTCTTAAACCCCGGGAGCATCATTGGCCGGCGCAGCATTGTCTACCCGGGCGTCTGCTGGCGAGGCGTACTGCCGGCGGACTCGATCGCCAAGAACCGGGCCACAGTTCAGGTCACGAGCCGCCGGCGGGTGGACCGCTGACGATGGCCGCGCCGCACGGGGGCATCTGGTTTTGACATGCCGGACCCCGGCCCGGTAGCTTGGAGGCATGCAGGTCCTACGATTTAGCGAACCTGACTACGCCAGCCGTATCTGCGAACTGACCGGCCGCTCCGGACTTTTCGACGCGACCGTCGAGGAGCGAACCCGCGCGATTCTCCAAGCCGTGCTGGAGCGCGGCGACGCAGCCTTGGTGGAGCTGACGAAGCGGTTTGACGGTGCGCAGTTGACCCCAGGGCAACTGGCTGTGACGAAAGCGGAGCTGCTGGCGGCATCGCTCAAGGCAGACCCCCTCCTGCGCATGGCCGTGGCGGCTGCCGGGCGCGACATTGCGCGCTTCGCGCAACGCGGCCTGCGCCAGGACTGGCAACTCCGCAACAGCCACGGGGCGACTGTGGGCGAGAAGTTCGACCCGTTCCAACGTGTAGGCATCTACATCCCGGGCGGCACGGCGCCGCTGGTTTCCACAGCACTCATGACGGTAACGCTGGCCAAGGTGGCCGGCTGTTCGGAGATCGTGGTTTGCACGCCGTGCGGACCGGACGGCACGGTTCATCCGGGCCTGCTCTTCGCCGCCAGCGCGGCCGGAGCGACCGAACTCTACCGCGTTGGCGGCGCACAAGCCGTGGCGGCCATGGCTTATGGGACCCAAACCATCCGGCGGGTGCAGAAGATCTTTGGGCCGGGCAACGCCTACGTGGTGACGGCCAAACGCCTGTTGGTCGGGCGCGTGGCCATTGACCTCCTCCCCGGCCCCAGCGAGTTGTTGGTCATCGCAGACGACACCGCCGAGGCGCGGTTTGTCGCCGCGGACATGCTGGCCCAAGCCGAGCATGGCTCGGGGCAGGAGCGGGTTTGGTTGGCGACGCCCTCAGGCCGGCTGTTAGGCGCGGTCCAGCGGGAAATCAAGCGGCAACTCCCCAACCTGGCCAGACGCCGCTTTGTCGAGTCCGTCCTCAAGAACAACTGCTGGCTCATCCAGGTCAAAACGCTCAACGACGCCGTGGCCTTGGCCAACCGGATCGCTCCCGAGCACTGCGAGGTCATGACCCGCCAGCCGCACCGGCTGGCGGAAGGCCTGCGGACGGCGGGAGCGGTGTTCCTGGGCCGGTGGTCGCCAACCGTGCTGGGCGACTATGTGGCAGGCCCCAGCCACACGCTGCCCACGGGCGGGGCCGGAGCGTCATTCGCGGGGCTCACCGTGGACCAGTTCCAGCGCCGCACCAGTGTCGTGCACTACGACCGGGCCGCCCTTCGGAAGGCACTGCCCACCGTGCGCACGCTGGCGGAGTTGGAAGGACTGGACGCGCACGCCAAGAGTGCTGAAATCCGGCTGGCCAGGCGTTAGCCGGTGGCGTCCACGGACCCGGTGCCAGCGCCGCCCCGAGGGCAGCCGCGCCCGCTTGCCAGCGTGGCCAGCAAGCGACTGACGACGCGGGCCAGGCGCTCCAAAGACAAATGCCGCGCCAGCCAGGGCGCGCGCAGCTCGATGCCGTGGGACGGGCAAAATTCGTGGCAGCAGTAGCAGCGAATGCAGCGCGCGTCGTCCAAGCGGACGTGCGGCGGCGCGTTGGGGTGAATGGCCGGGGGCCGGACAGGACAGCCCTTTTCGCAAATGCCGCAGTGCTTGCAATTGGCTTCCACGATCCGCGGCCGCAATGTCCACTGGCGCCGCAGCCACGCCAGCACCGGCGCAGGCAGCGGCAACAAGCGCAGAACCGCTTCCGGTTGCTGCACGGGTTGAAAGCCTGGGACCCTGAGCGCCGCCACGGATGGGCCTGCGACCTGAATGCGCTCGAGCCTGGTCTCACCGAATTGCTGTTCCCGCGCGGCGACCAGCAGCGGGACACGCGCCGGGTCAAGACCGATCACATGGCAGGCCACCGTGTCCACGGCGGCCAGGTCGCCGCCGGCCAACAGCAGACCGACGTGGCGGGGGCGGCCGCTGGTCGGGCCGTCGCCCTCCATGGCAACAATGGCGTCCAAAATGGCCAACGCCGGGCGGACGGCACGGTTGATGTCCAGGATCAGCCGGGCCAGCCAGGCGGCGTCTTGGAGCCGAAAATGCCACTGGCTCTTGAGCGCGCCCGGCACGCAGCCGTATTGGTTTTTCAACGCGGCGGTCAGCGCCATCTGGGCATGGGTTTTGAGCTTGGGCAATGTGACGACGACATCCACCTGCGTCAGCGCCCGGGCCAGCGTCAGGCGCGGCGTCACCGTGTGGTTGGGAACAGGGAACTCGTGCGGTTCGCCGAGGTCCTGGAGGGTCGCGCCTGTTTCCTCCAGCACCGGCGTCAGGCCGCAGGCACGCGCCACGCCGGGGAGCATCCCCAGGGCCGGGCTGTCGCCCACCAGCGGTTGGCCGCCGGCTTCTTGCACCAACCGTATGGCCGCGCGCACCACCGCCGGATGCGTCGTGACCGCCCGCGCGCTCGGGAACGGACCCAGCAGATTGGCCTTGAGCAACACCCGCTGGCCGGGACGCACGAAAGCCTCCATGCCGCCCAAGGGTTCGAGGCAAGCCCTCAAGCCTGCCAGGACGCGCTCCGGTTCGTAGTCCGGAACGCGCTGCGCGCTCACCAGCGTTGTCAACGGGAAGGCCGGCTGGGCTGACCGGGCCAAAGAACCCGGCGTGCCAGGGGCAGAGGCGTTCCCGCGGGTCGGCAAGCCGGGGGGGTCGGCCGGGGCGCTTGGAGGCTGGCCCGGCTGGGTTGGCATGGGTGCGGGTGGCTGCGGCACGACGCCACAGTAGGCCGGGCGGCCCGGTGCGGCAACCCCGCCCTGCGCAGTTACCCGGCAGCCCTTCGGGCCTGGTCGGGGAGGCACGCGAGCGGATGCGGTTCGGGGGTTGCTTGCGGGGCGGCGAGGCTTTTCAATGAGGGGCGTGCTGGCCAAAAGAGTCATTCCGTGTTTGGACGTGCACGCGGGGCAGGTGACGCGCGGCGTGCAGTTCGGGCGGGCCGAGGCGGGGGAGTTGCGCAACGTGGGCGACCCGGTGGCGCTGGCGCTGCGCTACAACGAGCAGGGGGCCGACGAGATGGTGTTCTTCGACATCACGGCCAGCGCGCACGGGCGGGCGACGATGGTGGATGTGATCGAGCGGGCGGCGGACCAGTGTTTCATGCCATTGACGGTGGGTGGCGGGCTGCGCAGCGTGGAGGACATGTTCACGATGCTGCGCGCCGGGGCGGACAAGGTGAGCCTGAACTCGGCTGCGCTGGCCCGGCCGGAGTTGATCCGCGAGGGGGCCGAGAAGTTTGGCAGCCAGTGCATCGTGGTGTCCATTGACTGCAAACGGGTGGGACCGGACCGATGGGAGGTGTTCTCCCACGGGGGTCGGCGGGCCACCGGGCGGGAAACGGTTGCTTGGGCTTGCGAGGCTGTCGATCTGGGCGCGGGCGAGATTGTGCTGAACAGCATTGACGCCGACGGCACGAAAGCGGGCTTTGACCTGGTTATCACGCGGCGGGTCAGTGAGGCGGTGGGTGTGCCGGTGGTGGCCAGCGGGGGCGCCGGTTCGTTGGAGCACATGGCCGAGGTGCTGCTGGAAGGCAGGGCCGACGCGGTGCTGGCGGCAAGTATCTTTCACTTTGGCGAACACACGGTGGGCGAGGTGAAACGGTTTCTGGCCGGCAAGGGCATCCCGGTGCGGTTGTAAGGGCGGTCCGCCGCGCCGCGCCGGTTGCACAGGGGTCGGTCGGATGCGTCGGCGCTGCCGGCTCAGAGACGGGCCCGGATGGCGTCCAAGATTTGCTGCGATGTGACTTGGTCGCCCCAGGTCCCGACGCGGATGCCGACCTGAGTGGTTGTGCCGCTGACCTTTTTGAGCTGCACGGTGACCTTCTTGTCGCCAGCGGCGCGGGCGATGAGCGTGCCTTGCAACGCGTCCTTCTCCTGGCTGGTCACAGGCATCCGCAGTTGGTTCAACGCCTCCTGGGAAGCGGCCCAGACGCGCTCCAGCGGAGCGTCCACGTTGGCGGTGAGCTGGCCCTTGACCCACAGGACTGTGCCCGCTCCGGCGGCGGCCGCCCCGCCGACGACCAGCACGGCGCAGCCGCTGCAAACGAGCAAGCCCAGACAGGCCAGGCAGAGCCGTATCCCGTTGGCGGTTCTGTCGAACGCGCTCACGCCACCCAGTGAGACAGCGAACGGCCGCCCTGTCAATGGTGGGGTGCTCACAGACCAGCGCCCGATGGGCCTGTCCGGACGGGTCGGGGACATTGGGGACGGGGATTTTCCACTTTCCGGGCGGGGCAGGTCTCGCTATCTTTACCACGGCTTGTCCGGTGGTGTAACGGTAGCACAAGGGTCTTTGGAGCCCTTTGTCATGGTTCGAATCCATGCCGGACAGCCAGTCAATCCGGCTCTTACCGGCAGGTTTCGTGAACGAGTGGAACATCCAGGGACGCGCCTCCGCGTGTCAGAGTTGCGGCAAGCCGTTTGCCGATCGGCAGCCGTATCACACGCTGCTGTTCGACGCCCGCAACGCCTACCGGCGACTGGACATCTGCAGCCCCTGTTGGGAGGCGCGGCAGAAGGCCGGGGATTACGAGACGCCCGAGTTCATCTCGCACTGGCAGGGGGTGTATGAAGTGCCGCCGGCGCCGGCGGAGCCGATTCGCAAGGACACGGCCGAATCGCTGTTGCGCAAGCTGACCGCCCGCAACGAGCCGCGTTACGCCGCCGCCGCCTTCATTTTGGCGGTCATGCTCGAGCGCAAACGAGTCCTCAAGGTCAAGGAACAACTTAGCGGCCACAGCGGGCGGGTGTGGGTGTACGAGCATCCGAAAAGCGGCGACGTGTTCAGCATCCCGGACCCGGGGCTGCGGATGGACGAATTGGAAACCGTTCAGCGCGACGTGGCGGAGTTGTTGGAGAAGGGCCTGCCCGAACCGGCCACGGCGGAGTCGGCGGTCGCGGCCCAAGGGCCGGCCGACCAAGCGGCCTCACCCGATGGGCCGGTCACGGTGGACGCGGGCGAGTCAGCACGTGCGGTTGCTGAAGCCGGGCAGGTCGTTGCGGAGACTGCCGATGCGGCGGCCCTCCAGGGCGCGGGCGCATTGCGGACGGCCTGAACCGGGATTGGCTTGTGGGCGACTACGGCGAGTTGCAGGCGAGGCTCGGGTACAGGTTTCGTGACGAGGCGTTGCTCCGGTTGGCCCTGACGCATCCGTCGGTGACCCAGGAGAAGGACGCCAATACCCCGACCAATCAGCGGCTGGAATTCTTGGGGGACGCAGTGTTGCAAGTGGTCTTGTCGCGGGCCCTCTACGAGCGCCTGCGGGAGGCAGATGAGGGGGTGCTGACCAAGATTCGGGCGCGGCTTGTAAACCGCCGTGCCCTGGCCGAACGGGGGCGTGCCCTGGGGCTTGGCCCCTGCTTGGTGGTTAGCCGCGCGGAGGAGCGCATGGGCGGGCGGGAGCGGCTTTCAGCCCTGGCCGATGCCTTTGAGGCCGTGATCGGGGCGGTGATGCTGGACGGCGGGTTCGAGGCGGCGGAGGGATTCGTGCTGCGCCAGTTTGCGCCGACACTGGACGAACTGCCGCGCACCGGCGAGATCGACAACCCCAAGGGCGACCTGCAGGAGATACTGCAAGCGGTTTCGGCCGAAGCCCCGCGTTACGAGATGGTCAGTGTCAGCGGGCCGGAGCATGACCGGGTGTTTGAGTACGTGGTGGTCCACAGGGGCTTGGAGCTGGGTCGGGGCAGGGGCAAGAGCAAAAAAAGCGCACAGAGCGAAGCGGCCCGCGCCGCCTTGGAACAGTTGCGTCAGAAGCGCATTGAAGAGGCGCGCGATGCTGCCGGGACAGGGCGCAAAGCGGATGAAGGCTGATGCAGAGGTTGGCCGGGCATGAAAGCGATCTGCGCCGCACGACGGGCGTCCAAGCGACGGGCGCGGGGGCGGTGTCTTGAGGGCGAACTCGATGTGCTATGAAAACATTGTTTGAGCGTGCTCCGAAGCTGCTGATAGGCGTCATTCACCTGCGGCCGCTGCCGGGCGCGCCGCGTTGGAAAGGCGACATGGGCGCGGTGGTGGATGCGGCCGTGGCCGATGCCCGGGCTTACGAGCGCGGCGGCGCGCACGCCCTGTGCCTCGAGAACTTCGGCGACATCCCGTTCACCAAGGGACCGGTGGGCTGCGAGACCGTGGCCGCCATGGCTGTGGCCGGCTCGGCGGTGCGGGATGCCGTCCGGCTGCCGCTTGGCTTCAACGTGCTGCGGAACGACGCCTGCGCGGGGCTGGCCCTCTGCGCCGCCTGTGGCGGCAGTTTCATCCGCGTCAACGTCCACACCGGCGCGATGTTGACCGACCAGGGGCTGATCGAGGGGAACGCGTATGCCACGATCCGCTACCGGGGGCGGGTTGCGCCCGAGGCGGAGATTTTCGCCGACGTGCACGTGAAGCACGCCGTGCCCCTGGCCAACCAGCCGCTGGAAATCGCCGCTTGGGACACCCTGAAGCGCGGCCTGGCAGACGCACTCATCGTGTCGGGAGTGGGCACGAGCCTGCCGGCCGCCGTCGAAGACCTGCAACGGCTGCGCCGGGCCTGCCCGCAAGCGCGGTTGCTGGTTGGCAGCGGCGTGGAGGCCGCGAGCGTGGCCAAGTATTTGGACTTGGCAGACGGTTTCATTGTGGCCAGCTCGCTGAAACGTGGTGGGGTGCTGGACAACCCGGTGGATGCCCGCCGCGTGGCGGCGCTGGCCAGGGCCATCCGGGCCGGACGGGCGTAGGGCGGCCGGGATGGGCGCGCGTGTCCCGGCTGCGGGGCGGGATTGGCGCTTTGACATTGAGCGGCGCAGGTGTCAGTCTGGGCGGAACGGCGGCGGGCGGCCGCGCGTGAAACTATGAGAGCATTCTTGGTAACGTTGCTGATGGCGATTTCGCTGGCCCTGTGCGGCCTGCTGGCCTTCCAGTGGGTTCGGGAAGTGCGCCTGCGCCAGACGGTGCAGGAGCTGACCGACACGGTGCAGGACAAAAAGGAAGCGATCCAAAACCTCGAGGGGATGGTGAAGCGGGCGGATCAGGAGAACGCCCGGCTGGAAGGCATCCGGAAGAACCTGTCGGACACGGTCAAATCCAACCAGGTGGAAATCGCGCGCTTGGGCAAGGAACTGAGCCAGGCCATGGCCGAGGCGGAGCGGCAGCAGAAGCAAATCGAGGCCTACAAAGAAGCCCTTGGCCAGGCCAACGCGAACATTCAGAAGCAGAACGAGACCATCGTGCGGCAGAACGAGGAAATGAAAAAGCTCGTCGAGGATCGCAACGAGATGGTGCAGAAGTACAACAAGGTGGTGGAGGAATTCAATGCGCTGGTCCAAAAATGGAACGAGCAGCAGAGCGCCCTGGCAGCCGCCGCCACCAACGCCCCGGCCAAGAAATAGCTTCAGAAAGGCTGGAAGCCGCCCGCCTTGGCAAAGCGGCTGCCCTGCTGACCCACTGGCTTGCGCGCTGTGGTTTGCACCTCCCCCAGCCGGGGGCAAGCCGCAGGCCGGTGTCCGCGAATCATCCGGGCCAGGATGGCCCCCGAGATGTCCCCGGCCCACGCGGCCTGCGTGGGACCGCCCCGTTGAGGGCAGGCCCAATTCCAACGTGACCCTGCTTGGCATTTCTGCCATTGTTGGCTCGTGAACAAGACCGAGATCACCGACCTGTTGGACAAGTTCCGCGCCGGCCGGGTGAGTCGCGACACGGTTGTGCACGCGTTGCAGGCGGCGCCCGTGGCGGACCTGGGTTTTGCCCAGGTGGACGCGCACCGGGATTTGCGCCAGGGGTTTCCGGAGGTCATCTTCGGCGCGGGCAAGACGGCGGCCCAGGTGGCCGCCATTGCGGCGCGACTACTGCGGCACGGGCAGCGTGTGTTGGCCACGCGGGTGACGCTGGCGCAGGCGCGGGCGCTGCGGCGGGTGTCGCGGGCGGCGGTACACCACAGCTTGGCGCGGTGTGTGACCATTGATCCCAAGCCCCTGCCCAAACGGCGGGGTTCGATTGCCGTGGTGTGCGCGGGCACCAGTGACCTGCCGGTGGCCGAGGAGGCCGCCGTGACGGCCGACATCATGGGCAACCGGGTCGAGCGCGTCGTGGACGCCGGGGTGGCGGGACTGCACCGCCTATTGGGCAAGCTGCCCGTGCTGCAACGGGCGAGCGTGATCATCGTCGTGGCCGGCATGGAGGGCGCCCTGCCGAGCGTGGTCGCCGGCCTGGTGGATAAACCGGTGATTGCCGTCCCAACCAGCGTGGGCTACGGCGCCAGTTTCGGCGGTGTGGCAGCACTGCTGGCCATGCTGAACAGTTGCGGCAGCGGGGTGACAGTGGTGAACATTGACAACGGTTTCGGTGCGGGGTTCGCTGCCAGCCAAATCAACGCGCTCGCCGGCTGAGACTGTGGACCGACCAGCTTCCAGAACCTGTCGCCCCGGTAGGCAGGCCCGAATCCCAGGCCGGGGGGTTGGGCCGGGCATCAAGCTGTTTCCTCTTCCATGACCAAGAACACGCTCTACCTCGACCTGAACAGCGGCATCAGCGGCGACATGCTGGTGGGGGCGCTGATTGACCTGGGGGTGGACGCGGCACGCTTGGAGCGCACACTGCGGAGGCTCAAGGTGGGCGGTTATCACTTGCACGTCGCGCGCGCGCAACGGGGCGGCGTGACCGGCACGCGATTCGAGGTGCACCTGGAGGACGACCACCCCCCGCACGTTGCCGGAGGGCAAGCGGTCCCTCACCGGCACGCCGGCGGCGGCTGCCAACCGCATTCGCACCCACAGGCGCGCAACTTTGCGGACATTCGGGCCTTGATTGTTGGCAGCCGGCTGTCGGCCTGGGTCAAGCGCAAGGCGGTGGCGGTGTTTCAGCGCCTGGCTGAGGCCGAGGGGCGAATTCACGGGATGCCGCCGGACGAGGTGCAATTTCACGAAGTGGGTGCGGTGGACTCGATTGTGGACATTGTCGGTGCGTGTGTGGCGTTGGAGCTGTTGGGCCGGCCGCGCGTGGTGGCGTCGCCCGTGATCGAGGGCAGGGGCTGGATTCGTTGCGCGCACGGCCAGTTACCCGTGCCCGCCCCGGCCACGCTGGCCGTGCTGGGCCAGCGGGGCATTCCGCTGAGCCAATGCGACGAGCCCCACGAAATGGTCACGCCCACTGGCGCGGCGCTGCTGGCGGAGCTGGCTGAGGAGTTCGGGCCGATGACCGGATTGTGCGCCACCCAAATCGGCTACGGCCTTGGCTCACGGGAGCACCAGACCCGGCCGAATGCGTTGCGGGTGGTCCTTGGACGGTCGTCGGCGGCAAAACCGGGCAGACGCACCGGGGCGACTACAGCAGGAGCCGGGGACGATTGGGAGAGTGACCGCGTGGCCGTGCTGGAGACGAACTTGGACGATGTGAGCGGCGAGCTGCTGGGGCACTTTATGGAAACCGCCCTGGCGGCCGGGGCGCTGGACGTGTTTTACACGGCCATTCAGATGAAGAAGAACCGTCCCGGGGTGCTGCTTACGGTATTGTGCGCCGAGACGGACGCGGACCGTTTCAGCGAGTTGATCTTGCGGGAGACAACGGCGTTTGGGGTGCGGCGGACGGTGGCCGAGCGTCGCAAGCTGCGCCGCAACGTCACACGGGTAAACACACCCTACGGGCCGGTGGACATCAAGTTGGGCCGCCTGCACGGCCAAAGCGTGCAGGCCAAGCCGGAGTTCGAGTCCTGCCGCGGGGTTGCCGCGCGGGCCGGGGTGTCCGTGCGTCAGGTCGCTGCTGCCGCGCTGCGCGCCTGGCGTCGTGGCTGACAAACCGCCGACCCGGGTCGGCCGGCGGCGACGCCACGGGCTTAGCAAAGGCGTTGACAGGCAGCGGCCCGCCGGTTTAGGGTGCAGCCGAACGTAGGCGCAGAGGATTACCATGTTGATTCGAATCAGTCTGATTGTGGCGATTGTGGTTGGCCTGGCCACAGCGGGCGTCGGCTTGTTCCAAGTCAGAACCCGGATCGAGACGGTCAAAGCCGAACGCAATGACTGGCATCAAAAGTACGACACCACATTCGCCGATCTGACCAAGACCAAGGGCGAGCTGGACAAGACCAGCAAGGAGCTGAAGAAGACCCAGACGGAACTGGCCAGCGCCAAGGAGGAGCGGGACAAGGCCGTGGCAGAGGCCAACACGCAGATCCGCAGGGCAACCCAACTAAACGACGAGTTGGCCAAAACTCGCACCGAGCGGGATGACGCCCAAGCAGCTCTGGCGGCTTGGAACGCCCTGGGTGTCCAGGTGAACCAGGTCAAGGATCTCATTGCGCGCGCCAAGGCCCTCCAAGAGGAAGTGGACGTGCAGAAGGAGGAGATCGTCTCCCTGATCCGCGCCAATTCGCGGTTGACCAACCAACTGGCCCGGCTGCTGGGCGGCCAGGAATACGTGGTGCAACTGCCGGCCAGGTTGCGGGGCACGGTGCTGGTGACGGACCCGAAATGGGATTTCGTGGTGCTGGACGTTGGGGAGGACCAAGGGGTGCTCGAATACGGGGAGTTGCTGGTAAACCGCAACGGCAAACTTGTCGCCAAGGTCGTCGTGCGCAGCGTCCAGAAGAACCGGTCCATTGCCAACGTGGTGCCGGGTTGGAAGCTGGGGGATATTGTCGAGGGCGACCAGGTGATACCCGCCCACCCGGCCTCATGAACAGCCGCTGGCTACTGGCAATTTGGCTGGCCTGCTGGGGCGCCCTGCTCGCAGGGTGCGCCTCCACGGACCCGGCAAATGAGTCAGCTCGGCCCTGGAACACTCCCCGCAGTTGGGAGACGGGACTGCCGACGGGGATTATGGAGGGACGTTAAAGCCGGCCTGAGAGCGACCAGGCCGGGGTCGCAACCATCCCCGATTCGCTTGCCGCGCAGCCCGGAGAGGCTGCGCTTGCTGTTTTGGGAACCGCCGTCCGCACCGTGCGTTGGCCGAGGCGGCATCCCGATGTTCCCGCCCCAGTGAAGGTGTGATTTCGGGCCAAACGGTTTGCGGCACCTGCCAAATGCGGCTATCTAGGGGGCGGCCATGTGTCTGGCAGTACCAGGAAAACTTTTGAGCGTCGGCGGCGAGGACGCCCTCACGCGCGTGGGGCGGGTGAGTTTTGGTGGAGTCGTCAAGGAGGTTAGTCTGGCTTGTGTGCCCGAGGCCAAGCCCGGTGACTACGTGTTGGTACACGTGGGCTTCGCGCTCAGTGTGCTGGACGAGGCGGAGGCCGGGCGCGTGCTTGAAGCGTTGCAACAGGTGGGGGCACTGGAACCGCCGGAAGCCGCGCCACCATGAGGTTTGTGGACGAATACCGGGACGCGACCCTGGCCCGGCGACTGGCCGATGCCATCGCGCGAGCGACCACGCAGCCCTGGACCATCATGGAGATTTGCGGCGGCCAGACGCACGCCATCGTCCGGTTTGGCTTGGACACCCTCCTGCCTCCGCAGATCACCTTGGTCCACGGCCCGGGCTGCCCGGTGTGCGTGACGCCGGTGGAACTGATTGACAGGGCGGTCACCATTGCCTCCCGGCCCGGCGTGATCTTCTGCTCGTTTGGCGACATGGTCCGCGTGCCGGGGTCGCAGCAGGACCTGCTCTCGGTGAAGGCGGCCGGGGGGGATGTGCGCATCGTTTATTCGCCTGTGGATGCCGTGGCGCTGGCCCGCCAGCACCCGGATCGTGAGGTGGTCTTTTTCGCGGTCGGGTTCGAAACCACCGCCCCCGCCAACGCCCTGGCCGTTTGCCAGGCTCGGCGGCTGGGCCTGAAGAACTTTTCACTGCTCGTCTCGCACGTGCTGGTGCCGCCGGCCATCAGGGCCATTTTGGAATCGCCTCACAACCGTGTGCAGGGGTTTTTGGCCGCTGGACACGTCTGCACGGTCATGGGGTACGCCGACTACGAGCCTTTGGCGGCGCGGTATCGGGTGCCGATTGTGGTCACGGGATTCGAGCCGCTGGATATCCTGCAAGGGGTGCTGCAGTGCGTTCAGCAGCTCGAGGCCGGCCGGGCTTCGGTGCAAAACCAGTACGTGCGGGCGGTGCGACGCGACGGCAACCCCGCCGCCAGGCAACTGATGGAGGAGGTTTTCCGCGTTGTGCCGCGCCAGTGGCGGGGCATCGGCTGGATTGCCGACAGCGGCCTGGGTCTGCGCGAGGCGTATGCCGATCTGGACGCTGAGAGGCGCTTCGCGGTGGCCGGGATCACGGCCCACGAGTCTCCGCAATGCATCAGCGGCCTGATTCTGCAGGGCTTGAAGAAACCGCCCGAGTGCCCGGCCTTTGGCGCGTTGTGCACCCCCGAGCATCCGCTGGGGGCGACCATGGTTTCAAGCGAGGGCGCGTGTGCCGCGTACTACCGGTATCGCCGGCAACCGCCGGCTCAGACACCATGAACATGCCGCGCCGCTCAAAGGCCGCGCCGGGCCTGCCGGTTGAGCCGCGCCGGCCGAGCACGCCGGTCGCGGCGGGCCATCACACAGCGCGCGGGCCGCGGCGGGGGTTGGATTGGCCATCGTGTTCCTGAGGGAGGAAACAGCCGTGAAGAGCGATTTCAACCCGGCTTGCCCCGTCCCGCTCCAGCAATACCCGACCGTACTGCTGGCCCATGGCGGCGGTGGGCGGCTGATGCACAACCTGCTGGAACAGGTGTTCCTGCCGGCCTTCGGCAACCCGCTGCTGAACTGCCGGCACGACGGCGCGGTGTTCGAGGCTGACGCGCCCCGGTGGGCGTTCACGACTGATTCCTACGTGGTGCGGCCTTTGTTTTTCCCCGGGGGGGACATCGGCACACTGGCCGTCAACGGCACGGTCAACGACCTGGCCATGTGCGGGGCGCGGCCGCTTTATCTGAGCGCGGGCTTTATTTTGGAAGAGGGCCTGCCGCTGGACACGCTGCGGCGGGTCACCGAGTCCATGCGTGCCGCGGCCGCTGCCGCCGGCGTCCAAATCGTCACCGGCGACACCAAAGTGGTGGACCGTGGCAAGGGCGACGGTTTGTACATCAACACCGCCGGCCTGGGGCGCGTGGAACACGATGGCACCATTGGCCCGTCAAGCGTCCGGCCGGGCGATGCCATCTTGGTGAACGGCGACCTCGGGCGGCACGGCGTGGCCATCCTGGCCGTGCGCGAGGGGTTGGCCTTCGAGAGCAGCATCCGGAGCGACTGTGCCCCACTGGTCTCACCGGTGATGGAGCTGTTGAAAGCCGGGATTCGCGTCCATTGCTTGCGGGATCTGACCCGGGGCGGCCTGGCGGCGGCCCTGGTGGAAGTGGCCGAGGCCGCCGGCCTGACGGCGCGGGTTGAGGAGGCCGCCGTGCCCATTTCCGAACCCGTGCGCGGCGCCTGTGAAATGCTGGGCCTGGACCCGCTCTACGTGGCCAATGAAGGGCGTTTTGCGGCCTGGGTGGCGGCCGAGGACGCCGCGCGCGCCCTGGACATCCTGCGCCGGCAAGCGCCGGCGACCGCTCCGGCGTGCATCGGGGCAATGGAGACAGGCCACGGCGGCCAGGTCGTCCTGCGCACCGCACTGGGTGCCACACGCCTGCTGGACCTGTTCAGCGGCGAACAATTGCCGCGGATTTGTTGAGGTCGCGGAGTCAACCAAGGTTGTCCCTTTGCCAAGATTGGGAAAGCGATGAATGCGGCGGAAGCTATGCTCGTCAGAGCCTTGAAGGTTCTGGCTTCCGGCCGGCAGGTTGAGCGCCTGGGTTGGGGTTCGCCACAAACGCGGCCGATTGTGTGGGGTCTGCACAGTGGGTTGAGGCCGCGGTGCCCCGCTGGGGTGTGGGCACGTTGGGTGCAGGCGAACTTGGGTTGCGCCCGATCTCCGGCCGGGGCCAGAACCGCTTTCGCGAACCGCGCCAAAGGCCCGACATGAAGACACTGCGAACACTCACCCTGGCCGGATTGGCCTGTGTGGCCACGGCTGCCTGCGCCGCCGACGCCAAGGCCCTTTACGAAAAGCATTGTGCCCTGTGCCACGGCCAAGACGGCAAGGCCGAGACCCAGACCGGCAAGAAACTTGCCGCGAAAGATTTCACCGACCCCCGCTTCCAGGCCGCGCTCAAGGACGAGGCGGCCTTCAAAGCCATCAAACAAGGCATCCGAGATAAGACCGGCAAGCCGGTCATGAGACCGCTCGAAGGCGTGTCTGACGACGACATCCGGGCGCTGGTCAAATACATCCGCGCCTTCAAGAAGTAAGCGGGGCGGTTTCCGCCGGGCCAGGCCCGCTCTGTCGGCGTTCAGCGTTTTGCTGACAGGCGCTCGACCAGGTAATCCTCGAACGCCCCAAGGTCTTTCCAAGCCGTCGCCGCGGTCACTTGTTTGGCCTGGGAATCCACCACCGTCATCCCGTCATCCGTGACTTTCAGGCCGAGCGTTTCCATGACGCACAGGTCCTGACGCGCCGCCAGATAAACCGCCACCGTATCGAACAGCGTGCTGCTTCGTTCCTCGGCCATTTGGGCCGGCAGATTGGAGTCGCTGGCCACCCAAGCGCGGTAGTTCGCGATAATGTCGGCGGCCACGGGGTCCTTCGATCCAAGCACGCGCCGGTACTTGTCGCCTCGCAGCGTGACCAGCCCGCAGGTATCCAGCGGCGTGATGGTGATGTCCCACGGCGCGGTAAAGGCCGCGCGGCACGCGGCGGGGTCGGCCCGCACGTTCCACTCGGCAGCCGGTTTGGCGGCGCCCCCGTAGCCGACGCGCACACTGCCGTGCATGCCCACAAAACGGGCCTTCTGGGCAATGCGCGGCTCGCGCTTGAGCGCCTCGGCAATGTTGGGCAGCGGGCCGATGCAAATGAGCGTCACCGGTTCGGGCGACCGCATAATCGTGTCAATCAGGGCCTGGACACCGTCCGGGTACACCTTGCCGGGGTACCGCTTCAGCTCGTAGTCCTTCACCCAGGCGGCCTGTCGCCCATCGCCGCGCGGCTCGCGGTCAAGGCCCACGCCCACCGGCACGTCGCTGCGGCCGGCCCGTTCGAGCAACTTGGCCAGCAGGCGCGCCCGATAATCAGCCCGCCCGTAGTCGCCTACCACAAGCTTCAGGTCCAGCTCCGGCGACCTCAGCAGCAGCCCCAGCGCCCAGGTGTCGTCAATGTCGTCTCCAATGTCGGTGTCCAAGATGACCGGCTTGGCGGCGGGCCTCGAGGCCGGGGCAGCCGTGCTCGTGAGCAAGACCGCACAGACCCCGGACAGCAAAAGGAGTGCGATGCCAAACGGGCGGCACGAGCAACGAAGACGGGCAAAAGGGTGGGTATGGCGGACCACGGTTTTCATGGGTGGCAGCATTGCAGCCGCGCCAAACCGTGTCAACGACCGACCCGCCGGATGCGGCAAATCTCATTTTGGCTAGCCGGAAGCTGAGTGAAATGGGTGCGGGATGGTGAAAATGGCACGAGCAATCCGCTTCACGCCAAGGCCACTTCGTTGTCACGCAACTGGGTTTTCATGGCTCACCCTGTGGCGCAAGGCATCGTTGAGCGGAGTGAGTTTACGGACCTGGCCTTCCCCGGCTGGACGCAGCCAGGGCACGCCTCCCGATGGGACCACGGCCTTCGCCACGGACACCGCGCGGCGGCCCGTTTCATCCGTCGGTTCGGTCCACGGCCTGGCCGATAGGGCGGAGCCGGGCGGCCGGCGTCAGGCGTTCAAGATGCCTGCTGCGCGGATTGCGAAGGCGGTGTGCTTGGGACACCAGAGGCCAACACTGACGACTCAATTGCAGGGGCAAGCGACGGCTCCCGCTGAAGCGCCGAGTCCAACTGGGGCGTAACCTCTACCGACGGAGCGGTTGCGGGGGGCGGCGGGCTGGCGGGTGGCGATGTCGCCGCAGATGGTGGAACGGGTTCTGATGGAGCAGGCGCGGCGGGGCGGTAGGGCTGGACAGACTCAATCCGATGCCGCCGCACTGTGCCCCCCAGCTCGAACTCGACCTCGTCGCCCGGTTTGTGCCCCAACAGCGCCCGGGCTACTGGGGACAGGTAGCTGATGACACCTTCTTCGGGTTTGGAGTCCCACGCGCCGAGGATGGTAAAGGTCTCGGCTTGGTGGGTCGTGAGATCTGTGGCCCGGACCACTGTGCCCACGCCCACCGTCTCCGCCGGCAGGTTCGCGAAGTCCGTGCCACGCGCCCGCATGAGCTGGCCCTCCAACTCCTCCTTGCGTTGCAACAGCAGTTTCTGCATCTCCTTGGCGGCCTTGTATTCGTGGTTTTCGCTCAGGTCGCCAAAGCTCCGGGCCAGGGCAATTTCACGCGAATTGGCGGGGATTTTGACATGGACCAACTCGTCGTACTCGGCGCGGCGGCGCTCCAAGCTCTCCCAGGACACCCAGAAGGTGGTGTCCTGCCTTGTTTGCTCGCCGGTGATCAGCGCCTGAATTGAGGGATGACTCTTGACGACGCGGGCCAGCAGCGACCGCTTGTCCATGTCATCGAACACCGGCGAAAACTGCAATGCGCGGGTCAGGTCTTTGATGACATCCAGGTCGGCAGACGCCGTCAGGTCGCCGATCAGCGCCTGGTCGTCCAGGATGAATTCCCGCAGGCGGTTGGAGCGTTTTTCGTTGAACTGGTCACGTTCCATGGCGCTGAGCATGGCACGGAACACCTCAGGCCCGAGCAGGTCGGCAAACGCATCGCTGCGCTCCCGACCCAGCCACAAAAGCAACTCGCTGCTGGCCGTGTGGTGGTTAATGAGTCGGGCCAGGGTGTCTTTGAGGGCATCCAGCCGCCCGTGTTCGATGAGCTTGCCCGCCAGCTCGCGGCAAATCCTGGCTGGGACATTGTTGAGGGCCTCCAGCAACAGCTTGTCCCACTGATCGGGAAAGGCGGCGCGGAATTCTTCCAGAGCGCGGTGATGCTTGGTTGTTGGCAACGCCTCCAGAATCGGTCCCAAGTGTGGTAACTGTCGCCAGATGGCTTGGGCGGTCCATTCGCCTTCTGCCGGAGGCGCTCCGACCATGCCGCCAAGATCGTCCCGGGCAAACACCGCCTCCAGGGCCAGGGCCGGCTGCGTGCGGGCGTGGGAGGCAATGTCGGTGGTCAGGGAGGCGATCACTTCGGCCGCCGCTGCCTGGGGGTCAGCCAGGTCCTGACTGTTGCGGAGCAGTTCACCCACAACGGCCAGCTTGGCCTTCAGGCCCTTGGCGGCCCGGAACTCCCCAAGCAGACGATCCTGCAGCCCGACCTCCTCGGCCTGATACTGGATGGGTTCGGACTTTTTGAGCGGCACGTGGAAATGCCCGTCCTTCTTAAGGGCGTGCCGGACAGTTTCCCACCATTTTTTCCAATCACTTGGAATGACCTCCGGTACCAGCGCCTGCTGGATCTGTTCCAAGGTCGCCTTGCCCCCGTAGCTGAGCAGGACGATTTTGACCAGCTCCACAGGCTGGGCCACGGCCATTTGACGCAGCCCGTCCGGGTCGAGCGCCTTGCGGGCCAGGATGTGGTCCGGCGGGATGGGCTTGAGGACCTCGCAGGCAAAGGCCAGGTCCATCAAGTGACCCGGCCGGCCGGGGAAATCTATGACGAACCGGGCAAAAACCGTGTCCAGCGAGCGGATGCGGCCAAAGCCCCAGCTTCGGTGCACGCAAAAGCCGGTGGTCGCCAGTTGAACCAGCGGCTCGACGTGTCGCCCTTCGATCTTGCCCGCCACCGCCAGTTTCTCAAATTCCTCTCGCATAGAACCCGTTCTTTCTCGCGTCGGTCAGCCCGACGCCCCACATTAAAAGAAGTGACCGGCCAAAAACCAAGAGAAATTGCGGCACGTATCCTGCGCGAGCACGCCAAGGGAGGGGCGTTTCTTGAAGACAGGCTGGAGGCGGCGCTCGCCTCCGCCCGGCTCGCTCCGCCGGACCGGCGCCTCTGCCAGGAGCTGGTTTGTGGCGTGACGCGCTGGCGTGCCACGCTGGACTGGCTCATCGCTCGCAAGACCGCTGGCCGTCCTCAAAAACCGGCCCTTCAAGAGCTGTTGCGCCTTGGCCTCTACCAGCTTTTTTGGCTGGACCGTGTCCCGCCCCACGCCGCTGTGAACGAGACGGTCGAGCTGGCCAAACGCCGTGGCTTCGGCCCGCAGGCCGGCTTCGTCAACGCCCTGCTGCGCGGTTACCTGCGGGAGGCCGAAGCGACCGGCCGGATGCTCGAAGAGCTTAAAATCAGACAGCCAGCCGTGGGCTGGTCACACCCCGAGTGGCTGGTGGACCGTTGGCGCAGCCGCTGGGGCGACCAACCCACCGTCGCACTCTTGCAGTGGAACAATACGCCCCCGGCAACCTTCGCCCGCGTCAACACCCTCAAGGCCGAGGCCGGCAAGTTGCTTGAACGCTGGCGGATGAAGGAGAATGTCGAATACGACTTTGTGCGCCGCGACTGGCTGGAGGAAAACCTGATCTTCGAGCTAAAGGCCCATCCGCCCCTGGCGTCTCTGGGCAGCTTCCGCAGCGGCTGGTTCTATGCGCAGGACCCCAGCACCGTGCTCGCAGTGCGCGCCCTGAATCCGCAGGCTGGTGACACGGTGTTGGACTGGTGTGCCGCTCCGGGCGGCAAGACCACGCTGCTGGCCCAGTACATGAACAATGAGGGTCGCATTGTCGCCCGGGATGCCTCGGCTGAACGTCTCGAACTGCTCCGCGAAAACTGCACCCGCCTGGGTGTCACCTGTGTGGAGACCTGCGCCCCCGGCGACCCGCTGCCGCGGCCCGGCAGGTTTGACAAGGTATTGCTGGACGCGCCTTGCTCCAACACCGGCGTGCTGCGTCGCCGGTTGGACCTGCGTTGGCGGTTGCGAGCGACCGAGCTGGGCCGACTCCGCCACGCGCAACGGGCGCTGCTGGAGGAAGTAGCCACGTATGTCCGGCCCGGCGGCAGGCTTGTTTACAGCACCTGCAGCCTTGAACCGGAGGAAAACCACGAGGTCGTGCGCGAGTTTCTCGCCGGCCACCCGGAATTTACACTGCGCAGCCAGCGGGAGCTGTTGCCGTTTACCGACGGTGTGGATGGCGCGTATGTGGCTACACTCGACCGCGTTGGTGCGCCGGCGCGCGCCGCGCTGGCAGCGGGTGGAGTCTCCGGCCCCGGCGTCGCCAACGCCTGAGCGGCGAATCTCGATTGGCTGGCGCGCGCGCCGTGGTTACCCTTGCGGCCATGGCAAGCACGCGACATTGCTGGAAATGCGGTGCGGAGTACAAGCTGACCGGCAGCCCCGGACGCTCCGAGACCTGCCTGTGCGGCGCCGATCTCAAGGTTTGCCTCAACTGCGTGAGTTACGATCCCAAGGTCGCCTACCAGTGCCGCGACCGGCGAGCCGATCCGGTGGCCGACAAGCACGTGGCCAATTACTGTGAGTACTTCGAGATGGCCCGTCGTGAGTTTGTGCCGCGCGCCGACGCCGCTGCTCGCGAGGACCAGGCCCGCGCTGAATTGAGAAAGCTGTTGGGCGATTAAGGACGCAGACGCCACACAACACATGTCCGGGGCCGGCGCATCCCGACTCGTCCGGACAGCGGCCGGACTGGATGCTGGGCCGGCGGTTCAGAGTCTGGCCGCGCGGGCCAGACTCAGCGTGTCGCTCAGGCGTTGGTTGTCGGCCCGGACCCGGGCGGCCATCGTTTGCGCCACGCCCAGTAGAAATGCCGCCGCCAGGTCCGGCGCCTGCTTGGTGAGCGTCTGCAGCGCACCGGCACTGATCTTCAACAGGAAGGTATCCCGGGCGGCGATAATGTCCGCCGAGCGCGGCCCGTGGTCGAAAAGGGCGATCTCCCCGAAGCAATCCCCCGGCCCAAGGGTGACCAGCAGGGTTTCCCGTCCCTCGACCAGCAGACGTACTTGCAGTTCACCCTCCAGCACCACGTACATGGCGTCGCCGTGCTCGCCCTGACAGACCAGCGTGCTGTGTTGCGGCGCGCGGGCGATCTCCATGAACCTGGCAAATCGCGCCAGTTGGGCGTCGCTCAAGTGCGCGAAGACCTTGACCCGACGTAGCGCGCCGGGTTTGAAAGCCGGTGACAACGCAGGGACGGGTTCTTCCGGCGCAGGTTTCAGAAGCGGCTGCAACCCCGGAATTTCTCTGGCGAGCTTCCAAACACATTCACGGCCGGAAAACACCCAGGTGTTGGCCTGCACGCGGCCTTCTTCTGCCCAGGTCGCCAAGACCGACAGCTCCACCGGGCCGTAAGCTGTGTTGTCCGCTCCCCACACGTAAAAGGCCTGCGCTTCCGGTGCTGGACTCATGCGTGGCCTTGTAGCACGCCCACGCGCAAAGGGAAGTCAAAAGCCGGTTGCCGGGCGGGATCAGAACCAGCTTCACCCTGCAAGACCAGATTTCCCTGCATGGGCAGCCGGCTGCAGCTCTCGGCGTTTTTGCCATCCGGGCTCTCACCGGCTGCGAAGCCGGGGCCGGCTCCGGCGCCGGCGCGGCAACAAAAAGCCCCTCTCGGTTCTCCCGAGAGGGGCTACCCAACCCGTCGAGGGTTTAGAACTTGTAGATAATGTTGGCCGCCAACAGAACAACGTTCTTCAGGCTGCCGTTCGCCGAGGAGAAGTACTGATTCTCGTCGCCATGATCCCAACGGACCTCAGCACGACTGATCACGTTCTTCCAGAGGTCATACTGCACCGTCCCGGTGAGTGACCAGATCTGGATGTTATCCGTGCCGAAATACCGACCGCTGTTGATCTGGGCCATTTCGCCGCGGGCATGCAGACTGAGCTTCTCTGTAGCTTGGAAGGAGGCATAAACACTGGCCGCCCAAGCGTCGCCGAGAGACTGATTCCCACTGTCGCTGTGGAAGTCCAGCAAATCCCATGCAGCGCCCAGCTTCAGCCCCGTGACGGGGGTAGCCATGGTCGCCCCGACATACCAACTGGTTTGGTTGCCGTCGCCATTCAACCCGCCCTGAGCCAGGGTTGCCCCGTCGTTGAAGCCGTTGACCACACCCGCATAGAGCGTCGAACCGCTCAAAAAGCCCCAGCTCTCTGGCGCCGTCAGAGCGATCGAGCCCATGTAGGTCTTGTACGACTCGGCTTTGGTGCCGTCCACAAAGGCGCGTTCGTTGATCTGCGCCCCCACGGTGTTGGCCACGCCGACCGCGGCGCTGAAGCATTCACAGAACCGGTAGGTTGCCAGCACGCCCGTGTGGGTCTGCGGTTGGAATGTGAACGCATAAGACCGGGTGTAATTTGGGTTGTTGCCCGACTCGATAGACTCGTAGCCGAGGATGGTATCGAATACCCCGACCTTGAAGTCCAGCCCGTTCCCAACCGGAGCACGCAGCGCCACGTAGGCCTGCCGGATGGCGAAGTCGCCACTGCCTGTTGACAGGGTGGACTGGGTACCGAGGCTGTTGGCGTCCGGCCCGAACCAGAGGTCCACCTTGTAGCCCGCCGCCCAATCCGCCTCGTCCAGCGGCTTGGCGATGGAGAGTTGGACCACGTTCAGGTTGAAGCCGTCGGCCTTGCTGCTGCCGCCGAACTTGTAGTAGTTATACCCCGTTCCCGTTCCCAGATTCCAGTGGGCCGAGGCGTCCACATAACCGCTAATGGTAGTTGACGACAGCGCGGTCATCAGCGGCACAGCCGCTTCCTCGGCCCGGGCAACTCCACCCAGGCTCACCATACCCACAGCCGCCAACCCCAACGTCCATTGGTTCAACTTCATTCGTTCCTCCGTCGTTAGTTGGTTTGTTGTTATTGCTGACTCCGAAACAGGGGCAAAACCCATTTGCCCCGCGCTCGAACTTGGCGCACCGACGGAACTTGTATGGCAAACGCCCCGATTTGACAAGAGCTTTTTGCACATCCGCCCGCCGATCGGCATGTCGGTCCTGTGGCCGCCGGGCTCAACGAGAAGGGCCGGCGTTCGCTGCCAGCCCCGCAACCCCCTGCTGCCAAGCTGCGCAAGCCTTTCGACAGGCTACTGGGAAGACTGTATAATCGGCCAGGCTTGGGGCGGCTGCGGGGCGTAGCTTGCCGGGCTGGGTCAGCCAGGGACCCGAGCCCACGGCTGGCGGGCTTGAGCAAGTCGCACGCTGGCACACGGCAGCAGCCCGTAGGCTCGCCGGCACGTGCGCGGGCGTGGGAACTTGCGCCGTTACACTTGGCGGCGCCATGCAGACGCAGCCGCATCTGCGGGATTTGGGGTTTATGCTGCGGTGGTTTGAACACAGTCAGGTCTATCATCCTTCTCGCACTTTCGACACCACCGGTCGCGAGTTGGGGCAAGCGCTCGAAGAGGCCTCGTTCACCGCGGCTGACGGGGTGCGGCTGCGCGGCTGGTTTTACCCGGCCGACCCGGCCTCGGCGCGAGCGGATTGGGCGGTGTTGGTGTGCCACGGCAATGGCGGCAACATCAGCCATCGGCTGGGCCTGGCAGCCGCGTTGTTGCGCTGCGGTGTGGCGGTGCTGCTGTTCGATTACCGGGGCTACGGGCGTAGCGCGGGCCGGCCGAGCGAAGAGGGCACGTATCGGGACGCGCAGGCGGCACATGCCTGGCTAAGGGAGCGCGGCTTCGCCCCGGCGCGCATCGTCGCTTACGGCGAGTCGCTGGGCGGCGGTGTAGCCAGTGAGTTGGCGCGGCGCGAACCGCTGGGAGGCCTGGTCCTTCAAAGTACTTTTACCAGCATTCCCGACCTGGGCCGCGAGCTGTTTCCCTGGCTGCCGGTGCGCTGGATCAGCACCATCCGCTATGACACACGAAGCAAGTTGCCACACCTGCGCCTGCCGGTGATGATCCTGCACAGTCGGGACGACACGCTGGTGCGGTTCACGCACGCGGAGGCCAATTACGCCGCGGCCAACCAACCGAAAATGTTCTGGGAACTGGCCGGTGACCACAACGACTCGCTGGATGAACCCGGTCGTCTGACAGAGGGCATCGAGGCGTTCTTGCGTTTGCTGGAGGCGCGCGCCGGCACGAGCCGGGATTGACAGGCCGATTGACCGCCAAACACGTAAAGCCCCCGGCGGGCCGCGCGCGAGGAGCGCCGTCAACCCGGCCTGCCCGCCAAGGCCGCGGAGGACTTCACGCCGGCTCGGTCTTCGCCCTTGGCGTGTCGCCCTCCTTCAACCCGCGCAGCCACAGCTCGAAATGGTAGAGCGCCGCCACGACGATGCAGTGGCGAATCCGCCCGCGCGCCACCAAGTCCGGCAAGGCGGTTACCGGAACCAGGCGCGTCACCAGGTCCTCGGTGTGGTCAAACTGCACGGGATGCAGGCGCCGGCAGTTCTGAACCAGCACCGTATGGCAACGATTGCTCTGAATGGCGGCGTTGGGCAGCATTGTGCCGATGATCCGGGCGTTCTCGCCCGCGTAGCCAGTCTCCTCCCGCAGCTCCCGGAGAGCGGTCATCACGGGTGATTCATCCGCGCTGTCCATGATGCCGCCCGGGACCTCCAACTCCACCGTCTCGCTGCCGTGCCGGAACTGTTCGACCAGGACGACCTGTTGATCCGGGGTCAGGGCGATCACGTTGACCCAATCCACCGAGTCCAGGACGTAGAACTCGTGCCGGCTACCGTCACGCGGGGATTGTTTCAGGTCCTTCCGCACACGGAAGACCTTGAAATCACCCACGGTGGTGCTGCCCAGTCTGGTCCAGGGTTGGATCATGAGGCGCGCGGGGACTCCGTCTGTTGGGCGACCCGGCCGGAGCAAGCCGCCGAACCCTGTTGTGCGGCGCTCATGCAGGAACGAGTCGTCAGGCCGGGCTGCCGGCGGGCACAATCCGGATGCTCTCGATGTGCATCCGTTTGAGGGGGCGGTCGTTGGGGGACGTGGGCGTGGTGGCAATCCGCTCCAGCACATCGTCACCCTGCACGAGCCTGCCAAAGGCGGTGTACTGCCGATCCAAAAAGCGCGCGTCGCCGTGGCAGATAAAAAACTGGCTGCCGGCCGAGTCCGGGTCCCGGGAGCGAGCCATCGAAAGCACACCGCGCACGTGGGGGCGGTCATTGAACTCCGCCCGGATGGTGTAACCCGGCCCGCCCGTGCCCCAGTGCGCTTCGCGGGTCTGGTCCTTGGTCAGCGGGTCGCCCCCTTGAATCATGAACCCGGCGATGACCCGATGGAAACAAGTCCCGTCGTAGAACCCCTGTCGGGCCAGGCGCTTGAAGTTCTCCACATGCCCCGGCGCGACCTCGGGCCAGAACTCAAGCACCATCGTGCCCTCGCTGGTTTGGATGATTGCGACTTCGTTCTGCGTCATGATCGGATGCCGATGCCGGCGGTTGAATGTTCACTTCACCGCGTCCGCCGCCACGATGCGAATGCTCTCGACATGCACGCGCTTGACCGGCCGGTCCGGCCCCTCGGTGGGCGTGGTGGCAATCTTTTCCAGCACATCGTCACCCTTGATCAACTTGCCAAAGGCCGTGTACTGCCGGTCCAGATGCCGCGGGTTCCCGTGGCAAATGAAGAACTGGCTGCCGGCCGAGTTGGGGTCCTGCGTGCGCGCCATCGAAAGGACACCCCGCACGTGGGGGCGGTCGTTGAACTCCGCCTTGATGGTGTAACCCGGCCCACCCGTGCCCCAGCGTGCCTTGTTGGCCTCATCCTTGGTCAGCGGGTCGCCACCCTGGATCATGAAACCCTTGATCACCCGGTGGAAGCAGGTGCCATCGTAAAACCCCTGCCGCGCCAGCTTCTTAAAGTTCTCCACGTGCCCGGGCGCGACCTCCGGCCAGAATTCCAGGACCATCTCGCCCTCGGAAGTTTTAATCACCGCAACCTCGCGGCCGGCCGGCGTGGCCGGGGGCTGATTCGGTTCGGCGGACCGCGCCGCCGGAGGCGCTTCGCGGTTGGTGTTTCCCACCGGATTGTTTTGCGCCATTGCCCCGCCGGCCAGCGCCAGCGCCGATACCCAACCAAGCAATACTGTTCTGATCATCACGGGCGGCAATCTCCCACAAACCCGCGGGCCTGTCACGCCCGGACTCCGCACATCGCCCGTGCGGGCCGTTCGAGAGATCGCCGTCTCCGCCCCACCAAGCCGACCGTTCGCCCGAGGTGCCGCCGCGCCCCCTACCCCACTTGTTGCGCTCAAGAGCCGGTGTTGCTCCGTCGGCTCAGCCAAAAGAGCGGCAGTCCGCTCAGCAGGAGCAGACCGGAACAGGCGGCAATCCAGGGCTTGTAGGTCACGGCGCTGTGAATGAGAAACGCGCACACTGCCGCAAAGACCAGGGGTGTCACCGGGTAACCCCAGACGCGGTAGGGGCGCTCGACGTGGGGCGCCGTGCGCCGCAGGACCACGACCGCCAAGGTCGTGGCCAGGTAAAACGAGTACACCGTGGCCGCCGTGTAAAGCACGGCGTTCAAGAACGACCCCAGCACGACGATCAGCGCCACGGCAATGCCCCCTTGCAGCACGAGTGCCGCGGCAGGCGTGCCCCAGTGCGGATGCCACCGGCCCAGCCACCCGAACAACCGATGGTCCGCTCCGACCGCGTACGAGATGCGCGCCCCGGTGAAAATCAGGCCGTTGACTGCGCCCAGGGCGGACACACACACCAACGCGGCAATCAGCCGTCCGGCCAGCGCCGGGAACACGCCCGAAACCGCGTCCACCGCCACAGCCCGGGACGCCTTCAACCCCCCGTAACCCAGCGCGTAAAGAAACGCCCCGTTGACCAACAGGTAAAGCCCCACCACCGCCCCCATCCCCAGACACAGGGCGCGGACGATGTTGCGCCGGGCATCTTGGACCTCGGCGGCCACGTAGGCCATTTCATTCCAGCCGCCATAGGTGAATAGTACGAAGATCAACGCCAGACTCCAGGGCAACGACCCCGGCTCTTCCGCTACCGGCAGGCGCGGCGGCGCGGCGAACGCCATGCCCACGATGAACAGTAGGCCCAGAGCCTTGGCCGTAGTCAGCGCGTTTTGCGTCCACTTGCCCTGCCGCACGCCCAGCACGTTGATCGTGGTCAGCACCACCACGGCCAGCACGGCATAGAGTTGTTGGCCGTGCGGAAACGCCGTGCCGGCCAACGGGTCCCACAACGCTCGTGCGTACAGCGCAAAGGCAAAGGCCATGACGGCAATATCACCCGGCCGCACAATCGCCAGTTGCGCCCAACCGAACAAGAACCCGGCCCACGGCCCGTAGGCCCGGCTCAGATAGACGTAGTCACCGCCCTCACGCGGAAATGCCGTGGCCAACTCGGCGTAGCTCAACGCGCCGCTCAGGGACAACAAGCCGCCCAGAACCCACAGCCCCATCACGCCCCACGGTCCACCCGCGCCCCGCGCGATATCCGGCGCCATCTGGTAGATGCCTGCGCCAATGATGATGCCCACGATCAGGCAGGTGGAATCGAAGAGCGTCAATGCTGGTTTGGGCTGCGCATTCATGAGCACTTTCAGAGACGTCTGCCGCTGGCTGTCGCCGACACGGTGGCCGACTGCCAGGCTTTTGCCCGCGCGAGCCGGCGAACCCGTCTGAGGGTACCGCAGCGACTTGCCACCCCGGCCAATACAGGTCGGTCCGCTGGTTCATCCCACGCCAAGCTGCTCGCCGCGATGCACATCAGCCAGAATGCCGCGGGCTGCTACCGCCCTTCAAGCCCCGTTTCCCCTTGCCACGCAGCGCGGGCACAGCGCCATTTCTTGAGCAAGACAAGTGGTTGAACCCCGCGGCCGAGAAGTCGGGCCACACCCGGGACGGCTTGCCAACGCGCCGACCGACGGGGCAACACCCAGGACGGGCTGTCCCCAACTCGCCGCGCAGCGGCTGTGGCGATGTGGCGGAACGTGCTGTCGGTGTCATGCCCACAGAACGCCCGAGGCGTGCAACGCCGGATGGCAGGACGCTGGAAGCCCGCTCAAGTCCGCCAGGCTGGGGCTGCCGGCCTCGGGTATGCCCCAGAAATCCGTTGCACTGGCGGAGTTGTCGGCTAGGATGCCGCGCCCCTTGAGCGGGCAGACTTTGGACATGAAGAGTTACAACATTGCAGTGATCGGCGGGGACGGGACCGGGCCAGAGGTGGTCCGGGAAGCCGTCAAGGCGATGGAAGCCGCCGCCGCCAAGTTTGATTTGAAGCTCAACTGGACCTGGTACGACCTGGGTGGCGAGCGGTATTTGAAGACCGGGGAAGTGCTGCCGGACAGCGTGCTGGCCGAGTTGCGGCAATTCCCGGCCATCCTGCTCGGGGCCATCGGGCATCCGGGAGTCAAGCCGGGCATCTTGGAGAAGGGCATTTTGCTGCGGATACGCTTTGAGCTGGAGCAGTACATCAATTTGCGGCCGGTGCGGCTTTACGACGCGCGATTTTGCCCGCTAAAAGACAAGAGACCGGAGGACATAGATTTCGTGGTGGTGCGGGAGAACAACGAGGGCCTTTACGTGGGGGCGGGCGGCGTGGCCTTCAAGGGCACCGCTCACGAGGTGGCGGTGCAGGAGAGCATCAACACGCGCCGGGGGGTGGAGCGGTGTCTGCGGTATGCCTTCGAGTACGCGCGCCGGCGGCGTGGGGGACAGCCGTGGAAGGGATTGAAACCGGAGGAGGTGGCCGGGGGGCTGCGGGCGCAAGTCACGCTTTGCGGCAAGACCAACGTCCTGACCTACGCGTTTGACCTGTGGGAGCGGGCGTTTCATGAGATCGGGGCCAAGGAGTTCCCGGACATCAAGCGGGATTACGCGCACGTGGACGCCACCACGATGTGGATGGTGAAGAACCCGGAGTGGTTTGACGTGATTGTGACCGACAACATGTTTGGGGACATCATCACGGACCTGGGGGCAATGGTGCAGGGCGGCATGGGAATCGCCGCCGGCGGCAACATCAATCCCGCGGGCACGAGCATGTTCGAGCCGATCGGCGGCAGTGCGCCCAAGTACACAGGGCTGGGCGTCATCAATCCCCTGGCGGCGATCTGCGCCGGGCAGATGTTGTTGGATTTCTTGGGGCAAAAGGCGGCGGCAGCGGCCATCGAGGATGCGGTCATCCGGGTGGCCAGGGAAAAACTCAAGAGCTTGGCGGCCGGCCGGATGGGTTACTCGACCAGTCAGGTGGGCGACCTGGTAGCCGAGGCGATTTGAGACCCGACCAGGGCGGCGTCCGCGAGCAAACTGCTTGGCCGGCCGCAGGCTGTAGGAATGGGCGCGCCAACCCGTTCCCCGCCGGACGCCACGGCCGTTGACTCCGGGACACCAAGCGTTCCGGAGTGGCCAATCATATCCCATTGTGCCAGCGGCTTTTGGCTCAATGACCGCCTTTCTCTGGCGGACCGACTGCCAGGGTAAGTCGCTCGTCAGCGGAAAAAGTCTTGAACGGGGGGTTGACTCGGCTGTCATAGTCTGTGATCGTAGCCGCGAGTCCCCGGCGGAATCCCGGCAAGACAACAGAGACGTAGAAAGGTAGAAATGACGAGCAAGAAGACGCAGCGGCCAAAAGCCGGAGCAAAGAACCATCCGACGAAGCGCGCACGCGCAGGAGCGGTGACCAAGGCGAAGGCCTTGCCGGCTGGCGGCCAGTCCTGGCAGCATGAGCTTACCAGGCGCACGCTGCGGGCCACCTTGGAAGCAACGCGGCCCGAAGCGCCGGCCGAGGCGGATGTGGAAGACCGACGCTCGGGCGGCGAAGCCGCCAGCGCCATCACCCTCTACATGCGCGAGATCGGCCAGGTGCCGCTGCTCACCCCCGAGCAGGAAGTGGAGCTGGCGGCACGTATCAAGCGGGGTGACGCCGCCGCCCGCGAGCACATGATCCGCGCCAACCTGCGCCTGGTCGTCAAGATCGCCCGGGAATACGAAGGCCTGGGCCTGCCCCTGCTGGACATGATCAACGAGGGCAACATGGGCCTGATGAGAGCCGTCGAGCGCTTCGACCCCGCCAAGGGCGGCAAGCTCTCCACTTACAGCGCCTGGTGGATCAAACAATCCATCCGGCGCGCCCTGGCCAACCAGGGCAAGACCATTCGCCTGCCGGTGCACGTGGCGGACAAAATCTACCACCTGCGCCTGGCTGAATTGCGCCTGCAGGAAACCCTGGGGCGCGAGCCCACCGAGGAGGAACTCGCCCAAGAGCTGAAAACAACGCCCCGGCGCGTGGCCGCCTTGCGCACGGCCTCCATTCGCCCGGCGTCGTTGGATGCCCCCTTGGGCGACCAGGACAGCAGCCGGTTGGGTGAGGTTGTGGCTGACGAAAAAGCCGCCAATCCGTCTGAGGCCCTGGAACACCGCACCACCACGGCCAGGGTGCTGGAATTGGTCAACCGCCTGCCCGACCGTGAGGCCAGTATCCTCCGGTTCCGTTTTGGCCTCCAAGGCGGCTCGGAGCGCACCCTCGAGGAAGTGGGCGCAAAGTTTGGCGTTACGCGGGAGCGAATTCGACAACTGCAGAACCTGGCCCTGGCCAAGCTCCGGCAGATGCTCGAGGAGGACCTGCAGGGCAAAGAAGCCTCCTGAGTCTCCTTGCCGGCGCACTGGCGCCAGGAACCGGATATTCCTCAACGCCGCTCCTTTTTGCGAAAGGAGCGGCGTTTTTCATGCCCCAAATCAGCGGCGTGGTCCGAGAAGGTCCAGAAGGCTTCTCGGCTGTGCCGGGGCGTTGGTTGGAGCGCCTGCCGGCGCGTTGGTCGCCGGGCGCGCCGGGCGCGCCCCTCCCCCCAGCAAGCTTCCCACCGCCTCCAGCACGCCCGCGGCTTTCTCGGTGCCCGCGCCCCCAATCTGCTTGGCCACACCAGCGCCGGTTCTGGCGGCCAACCCCACCAGCACCAACTTGTTGATCTCCGGCTTCGGCTCGCCGACCGTGCCCTTCATCTGGAGAAAATCGGGCAGGGCGACGTAGCTGGCGTTCGTTGACGTGTCGGCACCAGCCAGGCCAATTTTGTCGGCCAAACCGCGGCTTAGCGCGACGCTAACAGGAATTTGCAACGTCGAGTTGGTCAGCACGGCGGCCAGGGTGATGTCGCCGGCTGCCAACGCCTGGAAGGCGGCGCTGCGCACCTCGGCCTGTTGCAACTCCACCCGCCCGCGCCCAGCGCTGCCGCGCACGGCGATCACTTGGATCGGCGCCGCTGTCAGTTGGTCGGCCCAACTGGTGCGCTGAGCGGGCGCACCCGTCAGACGGCTCAGCAGGTTGCCCACCGCCGCCGTGGGGTCGCGGATCAAATCCGGCAGGCCAACGACGACGTTGATGACGGCCTTGAGCAGTCGGCTGCGCACTTGCGCGATCGAGAGGTTCAGGTTCGTGGCCACCAGGTTGAACTGGCCATCCAGGTGTTGTTGCAGACTCGCGCCCGTCACGCCCGCGCCCTTGACTCGGGCCGTCGCCGTGGCCGTGCCGGCCAACTGGCCTTTGCGCTCCGGCACGAAACTGTTCACCAACGGCGCCAGCGGTACCTTGTCCGCCTCCAGCATCAGGTCGTACTTGAACCCCGGCACGCCGAGGTCGGCGTCCACGGCCGCCGTGACCGGCGCGCCATTGAGCACCAACTGACAGGGCTTAATCCCCACGCGCCCGCCGTCGAGTCGGACCGTGGCCTGGAAGTTGGTCATGGCCACCTCGCGCAGGTGCAGCCGGCCGATGCTGGCCTCCACGGTGAAGTTCTGGAATGGCAGCCTGATGGCGTCCGGCTCACGGGTCGGATCCCGCGGAGCAGTCCCGGCGGGCGCGGTCCGCGGCTGGGCTGCGCCAGCCTGGTCCTTGTCGGCAAACAGGCCGTAATAGTGTGTCAGGTCAAGCGCCTCAGCGGCGAGCTTCAGGTTGCCGGTGATGGCGTTGGTCTTCGAGTAATCCACCGTGCCGGTCAATCCAAGCTGGTTCTTGGCGCGATCGGTGGGGGTGAGCGTGAGCTGTAGTTGACGGAGCTGAGCGACCCGTTTGGCCACGGCGGCGTCGGCCAACAGGCGCGCCTCAAGCGGCGTGGCCGGCAACATGCCCTTGGGATCGTGCACGACCAGGTTTGTCACCTGCAGGTCCGCCCGCACGCTCGCATCGCCGTTGGCTGCCAGGCTGGCGGAGGCGGTGGCGCCAATGCCCACCGACACGAGCTTCTTTTCGCCCAGCGCAGCGGCCAGGAACGGCGCAACAGTGCTCTGGTTGATCCCCGCCAGCTTCAGCGTCACGTCCCCCGCTCCGGTGGCGGTATTGTAGTGACCGCCGGCCTCGAACGAGCCGCCCGGCTGGCCTGCGCCGGTGAGTTGACCTGCAAGCCGCCGAATCTGGAGCTGGTTGCCCGCCTTCAGGACATCCAGGTCCGTCTCCAGGCCGAAGTCGGCCAGTTTGGTAGTCGCCAGACGACCCGTGAAGCCGGCCAGCGCCAGCCTGCCCGTGATGGTGTTGGTGGTGCCGTTGTGCGCCAGGTTCACGCGGGCTTGCAGGGTACCCGCCGAGGCAGTGACATCCGGCCGCGCCAGCATTTGCAGCAGCACGGGCAATTCCACCCGCGCTGTGGCCTCCGCGCCGCCCGACCGGGCAGCCGTGTCGAACGCGCCCGAGATTTGGGCTGCGAGCAGTTGCCGGTTGTGCTGGGTCAGCTCGGCGGTGCAAGCCGCGAGGCTGAATTGCTTGAGATCGTGGGCCTGCCCGCGCGCCGCCAGGATGGCGCTCAAACCGGCGAAGCGGTTCGTTCCAGCCACAACCAAGAGGTCTTGAACGCCGCCCTGCACATCGAACTGGAGCAGCTTGCCGGCTTGCTGCGAAAGCAGCTTGGCGGTCAAATCCACCCGGCCGGCGGGGGCAATTCCACCGAGGAACGGTTTCCAGTCCGCCAGGTCCAGGCCGGCGAGCGTCAGGTTCAGCGCCGCTTCGCCGATGGCGTTCGACGTGTTGCCCCATGCAACGGTCATCGGCGCGCTGAGGGCGGCCTGCAACAACGGCCGCTGCCCCTGCGTGCCGGAGAGGGTCAGAGAGCTGAGCAAGGCCGACTGCGCGGCGCTGTCAACGGTTACGCCGAAATCGCAGCGCAGGTCCAGCGTGGGCGTGGTCTGGCCCTGGCGGGTGACCTGAAAACGGGCAAGCTCCAACCGCCCGGCAGCCGAAAGCTGCGCCCCGGCCCGGGCGACGGCCACATCGCCGGTCGCGTTCAGCGTCGTCGTGCCGAAATCCAGTCCGCCCGCGGCGCCGGCCAGGTTCAGGAGTTTGCGGTCCACGCCGGTCAGCTCCACCTTGAGTCGGCCCTCAAGCTTCGTGGCGTCGAACGGGCCACTGACGCGCAACTGGCCCAAAGACGCCCCACCCTTGCTGAAGCGCACCGCCAGTTGGCGGATTTCCGTGGGCGTGGCCTCGGCGTCGAGCTGCGCCGTCAGCGCCGCGGCTTCGGCGAACGGGCCGGTGGCTTTCTCGACCGCCAGGGCAAGGTTGCCCTTCACCGTGCCCGGCCGGAGTGCAGCGGTGAGGTCGAACGCAAAGCCGCCGCTCAGTCTGCCGTTTGCCAGGGCGGCGGGGGTGTTGGGCCGCGCGCTCCGGTCCACGGTCAACGCCGCGTTCAAATCCAGTTTGCCTGGCTGGCCGTTCTTCAGCCTGTCGAGGGTGACGTTGAGGTTGGAAACCTCCAGCACGTCCCGCCCGCCGCCCTTGAGCTGGGTGGTTCGGCGCACCGTGGCATTGCTCAGCTTGACAGCCTGGATGTCGAGGGACGGCGGCGCGGACGCGCCTGCAGGCTGGGGCTTGCCGGGTTGCTCCGCCCCCCCCAGCGCCCGGAGCAACGGGTCCAGATTGCTCGTGCCATCGGCCTTCTCGACCAGCGTGAGGGTGGGCGACACCACGGTGACTTCCTGGACAACGATGCGGCCTCGGAGAATGGACATCAGCCGATACCGGGCGCGCACCTCGGCCGCGGCTAGTAACGGGTCGGCGCCCCGGGGCACAACCTTCAGGTCACGCAAAACGACCTGCGAGAACGGGCTGATGCGCGCATCGGCCACCGTCAGCTCGGCGTTCAGCGCCGCGCCCACCTTGGGCAGGATAACGCCCTTGAAAAACGCCGGGCTGGTGGCCACGAAGTAAAGGCCCACCACCAGGACTCCCAGCACCACAACGGCGCCAGCCAGCAGGCGCAGCCAACGCTTGCGCCGGGGTGAATTCGATTCTGTGTTCATTGTGATTCTGGACAAGTCGGTCCCAAATGCCCCCGATTGGGGACCGGTCGCGACAACAGTGCGCCGGTCAGCAAGCAGCAGGTTAACACGGCTCGGGCAAAGCGCAATGCACCCGCCGCTGCACCCGAGACGCCCGCCGCCTGCCGAATCACGGAGGCGCCGCCTGCCCGGACGGGGGGGCGGGAGGTACCGGCGAGGCGGCGTCACGACGGGGCGGCCACTGGCCCAGCAACACCCCGCCGCTGATCAGCCCCAGGGCCAGAACGAACGTGGGCGTCAGCGGCTCGCCCAACCAGACGCCGGCCCAGGCCATGGTGCTGACCGGGATCAGATTGTTAAACAGCAGCACCCGGCTGGTCTCCCAGTGCCGCAGCGCATTGGCCCATAGCGCGAAGGCGATCACGCCACCCCCCACTACGCAATAGCCCTGCACCAAAGCCAGGTCCGCCCGCCAGGGCAACTGGCGGCCGGCAGCTTCCAGCGCTGCCACCGGCGCCAACCAGACCGCCGCTCGCCACATCGTATGCGCGGTGATCTCTGCCCCATGCAGGCAATCGCCCAAAGCCCGACACTGGTGGCCGTAATTGGCCCACAACAGACTGGCCAAAATGCCGAGCGCGTCGCCCATCCAACCCGCCGTACTGCCCCGGAGCGCCGGCCAGACCAGCACCCCCACACCGAGCAGCGTCAGCAGGCTGCGCAGCTTGTGCGCCCACAGGCTGGCTCCGGCGATGCGCACCGCTTCTCCGAGCGCCGACATGGTTCTTCGCGCCATCTGCGTATCCGCGCGGGCCCCGAGGCCCTCTCTGAATTATACGATGGGCTTTCGCCGAACTTTCTGCGGGACAACCAGAATCGGCGGCTATGGTCGTCCCGGGCGCACGGCGGCTGCGACGGGCGCGTAGTAGCCACGCTTCGCCAGCACGCGGAGCCGGCCGCGGTCGTGGTTCCGGAGCCGGACTTCGATTTTCCGGAAGCCGCCATCGAGCGCAGTGTTCTTCGGGTAGTAGCCGAGCGTGTAGCGGGTCTTCAAGCGTTCGATCAATCGCTCAAAAGCCAGGTAGAGCGAGCCGGTTTTCTCCACATCGAACACTTCCCCGCCGGTGGCTTCTGCCAGCCGGTTCACGTTCACGCGGGTGGCCAGAGTGGCAGCGGCGAATCCCAGGCCACGGTTGTTGCCGGGCACCTTCAGGCTGTAGACCGATGCATCCGCTTCCAGCGCGGCGGTGACCACATGGTCGAGGGAAGGGGCGGCCAGCGTGGTGTGCACATTGTCGCTCACCAGGACAATCACCCGGCGCGCCGACGGCGCTTCCTGCTTCAGGTATTCCGCGGCTTCCAGGACGGCACCGCTGATGTTCGTGCCCCCGCCAGCGGTGATCAGCTCGATCTGCTCGCTCACGGCAGTCTTGTCGCGCGTCAGAGCCACCCGGCGCGTCACCCGTTCGGCAAAGGTGAACAGGGCCACCGCATCCTCCGCTTTCAACGCCTTCAAGGCCGTGAGCGTGGCGTAGCGCAGCGGGCGCAAAAACGGTTCGATCGAACTGCTCAGATCCACCACCAGGGCCACGGCCAGCGGGAGCTGATCCTGACTGAAGTGCATGACCTGCTGCTCGACGCCATCTTCGAAGATCTGGAAGTTTTCAGGCTTCAGGCCACCCACCACCTGCCCGCGGTGGTCGCGCACGGTGACTTCGACGAGCACCAGGTTGACGTCGACGCGAATCGGCTGCTGGGCCGAAATCACCGGCAGCGCGGTCAGCAGAACCACAAGCGGGATAACGAGCACGGCGTGGCTACGGCGTGATGGCTGGGCACGAAGCATCGGTTGTTCCTACCGGTAGGAGCATTCCTAGGCGTGCCGGGTTGCCTTCGGAGCAGGCACTGGCTGGGGCGGGAGGATTCGAACCTCCACCTTCTGCATTAACAGTGCAGCGTCCTACCGATTGGACCACGCCCCAGCCGCGGAAGCCTCCATTATACGAGACCCGGTTGCGCATTCAACGCGGGTATTCGCATTCGCCTCACCAGCCGCGTGCTCCTGACTGGCTGCTGCGCGCTTCCTTTCGCGCAGGCTGGAATGGCTTCGCGGCTCGGGGTACTGCCTCGTTTGTCTGCATCGGCTCGACTCGCGCGCGCATCTGTGGTTTGATTTGCGACGACACAGGATGGAGGATGCGATGGCCTGGATTCGCGTCGTCCCGCCGGCAGCCGCTACCGGAGAACTGGCTGAGCTGTACGCGCGCGTGGGCGGCACCAGCGGCTCAGTGGACAACATTCTGACCGTGCACAGTTTGAACCCGGCTTCGCTGCGGCCGAACACGCTGATGGCCGGGGCCATTTCGTCCGCGTGCGCGCGAGGCGTGGGGTTGTCAGATTTCCATGCACCTTGCGGAATTTGAAAGCAAAACCTACAGCCCGGCCGACCTGGCTGCTCCGGCGACCGCGCGGGCGGCCCGGGCGTTGCGCTGGCTGGCCGTGCGGCTGGGTCTCAGTGCCACGCCTTTCGCGGTGAACGGCTTTCTGCGGCTGCGCTTCCGCGTGCCGCCGCACAAATTGTGGGAGTACGCCCGCGGCGTGGCCTGCGTCGAACAGACGGTGGGCCGCAAATCGCCGCAAGGGAGCCGGCTGCGCGTGCTGGATTTCGGCGGCGGCGCGACGCTGCCGGTGTACTATCTGGCCTCGCGGGGAGCCGAAGTGCTGAGTCTCGACATTGACCGCGTGCTGGCAGACGCTACCAACGCGGTGGCGCGGGCACGCGGCTGGCGGCTGCAGGGTTCGACGTTCGACCTTGTGCAGGCGCCGCCACCGGATGCCTGGGGACAGTTCGACGCCGTGCTTTCCTTCAGCGTGCTGGAACACCTGCCCAAGCAGATCCAGCCGCTGGTGATGGCGCGGCTGGCCGCGCTGCTGCGGCCGGGCGGCATCCTGGCGCTCACGTTCGACTATGGAAATGCCGCGCCGAAGTCCGAGGCGTTGCGCGACGCAGCGGAGGTCGAGCGGCTCGTCGAGGCCTCGGGGCTGGCGCTGCTCGACGGGCGCCCCTTTCGCGATACCGGCGAAAGGTTCGTCCTGGACAAGCGCCACCCGGACCTGCAGTTCACCTTCGGCTCGCTGTTTCTGCAGCGGGCCGCGGCGTGAGGTCAGCTGCTGCCGGTGCCGCCGACGCAATCTTTTACAGGGAGCGAGCCATGAAATTCACCGTCGCGGTGGCGCAGGCCACGCCGGTCGTGCTCGAGCTGGCCGCCTCGCTCGAGAAGGCCTGCCAGTGGATTGCGGAAGCCGGCCGGCGTGGCGCCCGTCTGGTGGCGTTTCCGGAGACCTGGCTGCCGGTCTATCCGTTCTGGTGCGATGCCGGCACGTTTGGCCGGTGGGAGCACGCGCCATCGAAGAAACTGCAGGCGCGGCTGGCGCGGAACTCGCTGGAGATTCCTTCCCCGGAAACCGATCAGCTCTGCCGCGCCGCCCGCGAAGCCCGCTGCGCGGTCGTGCTGGGGGCGAACGAACGCACCGCCACCGGCTCGCTCTACAACACGTTGCTGTTCATCAGCGCGGAAGGCGAGCTGCTCGGTCGGCACCGCAAGCTCGTGCCCACCTTTGGTGAACGGCTCGTGTGGGGCTACGGCGATGCCGCCGGCCTGCGCACCTACGACTGCGCGGGCGTACGGGTCGGCGGGCTGATCTGCTGGGAACACTGGATGCCGCTGCCGCGCCAGGTGCTGCACGCCGAAGGCGAGCAGATCCACGTGGCCGCCTGGCCTGTCTGCCGCGAAGTCTATCAACTGGCCTCGCGCCACTACGCGTTCGAAGGCCGCTGCTTCGTGCTCGTGGCCGCCGCGTATCTCGAGAAACGCCACCTGCCAGCAGATTTCGAGCTGGCCGCCGATTTCGTTGCCGCGCCTGAAGTGCTGCTCGATGGCGGCTCGGCCATCATCGGCCCGGACGCGCAGTACGTGGTCGAGCCGGTGCGCGGCCGCGAAGAGTTGCTTGTCGCTGAACTGGAACTCGGGCGCGTGGCCGAAGAAAAGCTCGCACTCGATGTCGGTGGCCACTACTCGCGGCCGGACCTGTTCGAGCTGCGCGTCCGCCGCGAGCCGCTGCCGCAGGTGCGTTAGGGCGGCTGCTCGCCCGTTCGAAAAACACACGCCGATTCCTTCCACAGGGGAAACGGGCGCGGGCTGATCTTCAGGGCAAAGCAGCACAGGTGACAGGGAAGCTCGGCTGCTGCCTCTTCAGTGGACAATGCAACCGGGAAAGTTGGAAAGCAAGCTGGCGAGCTCTGCATTCAGAGTGCGCAGTTTTTTGTACACCTCGATGGTTTTGTAGCGATTGCCCGCCATGCAGTAGACGAGACCCAAGCCAAGCCATGTCTCGGCGTTGTCCGGCTGGAGGGCGATGGCGCGCTGGATGGCTGCGATGGCCTTCCGGTATTGCCCGAGCTTGGCATAGGCCACGCCCAGGTTGTACCATGTCTCCGCGTCGCCCGGCTGGAGGGCGATGGCGCGCTGGTAGGCTTCAATGGCCTGCTGGTATTGCCCGAGCAGGGCATAAGCCAGACCCAAGTTGTTCCATGCCTTGGCATCGCCCAACTGGAGGGCGATGGCGTGATGGAGGGCGATGGCGCGCTGGAGGGCTTCGAGGGCCTTCTGGTATTGCCCGAGATTGTCATAGGCCACGCCCAAGTTGAACAATGCCTCGGCGTAGTCTGGCTTAAGGGCGATGGCGCGCTGGTAGGCTTCGATGGCCTTCTTGGATTGCCCAAGATTGCCGTAGGTCACGCCCAGGTTGTTCCATGCCTTGGCATCGTCCGGCTGGAGGGTGACGGCGCGCTGGTAGGCTTCGAGGGCCTGCTGGTACCGCCCGAGATTGTCATAGGCCACGCCCAGGTTGTTCCATGCCTTGGCGTCGTCCGGGTGGAGGGCGACAGCGCGCTGGTAGGCTTCAATGGCCTGCTGGTACTGCCCAAGATTCATATTGGCCAGGCCTAGGTTTTTCCATGTGTCGGCGTTGTCCGGCTGGAGGGCGATGACGCGCTGGTAGGCTTCGATGGCCTGCTGGTGTTGCCCGAGCTCGCCATAGGCCCATCCCAGGATGTTCCATGCCTTGGCATCGTCCGGCTGGAGGGTGACGACGCGCTGTAAGGCTTCGATGGCCTGCTGGTACTGCCCAAGATTGCAGTAGGTCACGCCCAGGTTGTACCATGCATCGGCGAGGTCCGGCTGGAGAGCGACGGCGCGCTGGGAGGCCTCAATGGCCGGCTGGTGCTGCCCAAGCTTGCCGTAGGCCGAGCCCAGGTTGGTCCATGCCGCGGCGTCATCCGGCTGGAGGGCGATGGCACGCTGGTAGGCTTCGATGGCTTGCTGGTGCTGCCCAAGCTCGTCATAGGCCAAGCCCAAGGCAAACCAGGCCAGTTCGTCATCGGGATGCTGCTGGACACGGGCCTGTGCATGAGGCAGCAGCCCCTGCCAGTCTTTCTTTTGCACCAGCGCGGCTGCTGCAGACAGCCAGCTCAGATGTTCTTCAACCTCCTTTGCAATCGCTTTTTCCTCCCGTGCCGGTTCGAGCAGGTCGGCAATCCATTCGGCAGGTCGTGCAAAGTTGAGATTTTGTCCCGCACCGAACTGAAACGCGGTAATGCCGACCAGTTTCCCTTCGGCATCGAACAGCCCGCCTCCGGTCGACCCCGGACTGACGCGCGCGATGGTTAGGATGAACACGTCGTTTTCCAGCCGACGCAGGGAGGAGACGATGCCTTCGCTGAGGGTCAGCTCCAGTCCCAGGGGCGCCCCGATGGCATAGACCCGCTGGCCCACGCGCAGGCCGCCGGCGCTGCCGCGGACAACAGCCGGAGCCTTTAGCCCGGGCACGTGCAGCAGGCACAGGTCGCGCGAGGTTTCCGACCGGGTGCGGGTGGCAGGCAGGCTGTTCTCGCCGCTGCGCACAGCAAGGCTCACAGCTTCTGCCAGCACATGGCAGCTGGTGACCACCTGCTCAGCAGCCACCACCACGCCACTGCCCTGCGCCACCGGCTGGCCTTCTACGTCCTGGCCCAGCACGACCACCACGCTCGCGGAAACCCTGGCAAACACCTGCTTGCCCGGGTCGTCGCCGGCTGGATTTTGCGCTGCCGCGGCCGAGGCTGCAGCCAGAGCCACGCAGGCCAGCCTCCGAATCGTGCTGCTAGGAAAATGCCCGTTGAAGCACATCGTGCATCGCTCGGGGAGGAACAGGAGAAACCTTCCCAAGCCTACCTTGCTTCCTTTACCGTCGTCAAACAATTTTCCGGTTCGGTTAAGTGTCAGGCAGGCACACGCACAGCGAGAACAACCAGACGCCGCAGCAAATCGCGCACCGCGTCCGTGCTCCTGCGGGCGCAGAGCTGCCCGCGCCCATGTTCGCCGCCGCATCTCTCGTGGGCTCTACGGGCAGGTACCTGACAGCGCGGTGCGTTACAATAGGGAAACACTGGAGTGGAGGAGTATGGCCAGGGAAATCGCCACGTTTGCCGCGGGTTGTTTCTGGGGAGTGGAAGAGGCGTTCCGCCAGGTGCCCGGAGTGCTGGAGACGCAGGTCGGCTACACCGGTGGCCACGTGCCCCATCCCACCTACCAGCAGGTCTGCTCGGATACAACCGGACACGCCGAAGCGGTACAGATTGTTTTCGACCCGGAGCAGGTCAGCTACGAGCAATTGCTCGAGGTGTTCTGGAGCATCCACGACCCCACGCAGGTAAACCGGCAGGGGCCGGACATCGGCACACAATATCGCTCGGCAATTTTCTTCCACTCGCCCGAACAGGAAGCCGCCGCCCGCGCTTCCCAGCAGCGGCTGGAACAGTCTGGACGGCTGCGCCGGCCGATTGCCACGGAGATTGTTCCTGCGCAGACGTTCTGGCGCGCCGAGGAATACCACCAGCAGTACTTCGCCAAGCGCGGCATCCGCGGCCACTGCCACATCCCGTGGCGATGAGCGGCCGGCGTCAGCGGCCGGGTTCAGCGTTCCGCGATTTGTTCTGCGGTGAGTAGCGGTTCAGCAGCGCGAGCAGTTCCTGCGCCGCCGCCGGCGCGCTGGCCTTGCCTTCCAGCACGATTTCCCGCGCGGTCAGCGGCCGGCCATAGACTTTGCGGTTCGCACTGCCGTCTTCCCGCACTGTCGAGCCCTGCAGGGAAACTCCGGCAAACAGGCCCTTCGAACGCGAATAGGTCAGGATTTCTGCGTTCATGATGATGTCCGTAGCGGCTTCTGCCGTGCGGCCTTTTGGACCGGCGGCCACCGAAGCATCTGCGCCGAGTTTCATTTCGCTCTTCAGAATGGATTCCACGCCCTTCGGGTTCATCACCAGCAGAACGAAATCTGTGGCCGTGCCGCCAATCTGCAGTCCAAAACTGCCCCCTTCGATGGCGATCATCGAAGGCGCCGACCACGGGCCGGTGAAGTTCCGGCCGGTGCGGCAGGTGATGGCCCCGCGGCCGTACTTGCCGCCGAAGCCCAGGGCGAATTTTTTCACCGAGGGCACCACAATCACGCATTCAGCCTTATCCAGCAGCTCCTGCGGGATGTTGTCGGGCACCGACAGGATTTCCTTGATCACGCGTCCACAGTTTTTCAGTCGCTCTTGCTCTTTTTCCTGAGCCGCGGCTGGCAGCGCAAGCAGCGCCAGCGCCGTCCACAACGCGCAAACTTTCCGCATGGGGTTCCTCCTTCGTTCCGTCGACAAGGATACGGCTTCCCGCGGCCGGGCACAACGGAACGCTGACAGTAGGATGCCGTCGGACACCACGCCGTTGGCCTGCGGGTAGGGACGGCGTGCTCTATAATGACCGGGCGAGGTCCATGCGCGAAGCTCTGCACCAGCGCAGCCGCTGCGTTTCTTTGTTGCTGGTGTGTGTGCTGGCCGCTGCGCCGCTGTCCGCTGGCCGTGCCGCCGAACAGAGCCGTCGCGCCGAACGCGAGCTGCGTGCACGCATCGAACGTTTCCGGGCGCGCGTGGACTCACTGCTCGCCGGGCGCGACGCTTCCCTGCCGCGCGCGCAGCCGATCCCGCAGGGGACGGAAGCGGTCTCTGCGGAAGTGCTCCGCGCGCGCATCCCCCGGGGCCACTGGGGACTGCTGGTTGTCGATGCCGGCAGTGGCCGCGTGCTCTACGCACGCAATGCGGAGAGTTACTTCACGCCGGCTTCGGTGACGAAGCTGTTCACCACCGCGCTGGCACTGGCCCTGCTTGGCCCCGACTACCGCTTCCGCACCACGGTGGAAACGCAGGGCACGCTCGACGCACGCGGCCGTCTGCTGGGGGATCTGGTTCTGGCGGGCCGCGGCGATCCCAACCTTTCCAATCGCAAACTGCCCTACGACCCGCAGCAGGAATTCGAGGGGCCGCGCGAGAAGGTTCTCGAACTGCTGGCGGAAGGCGTGGTTGCTGCCGGGGTTCGCTCGATCGAAGGCGATGTGGTTGCCGATGCCACCTGGTTTGCCGAAGAGCGCTACCCGCCCGGCTGGGCGATTGACGATATGCCGTACCGCTACGGTGCTGCCGTTTCCGCGCTTACCGTGCACGACAATGCGCTGGAGGTCGAGGTGCGCCCCGGCGATCAGGTGGGCACACCGGTCTGGTTCCGGGTCGAGCCCTGGGCCGGGTTCTACGAGTTTCGCAATGCGGCCCGCACCGTGCCCGCCGGCACGGAGGTGGCCGAGCGCGATGCGCTGCGGCTGCGGCGCGAGCCTGGCTCCCGCGTGGTCACGCTGCAGGGACTGCTTCCGCAGGACAGCGAGGTGCAAACGCTCTGGCTGGCGGTGGAAGAGCCGGCCGCGCACGCCGCCGCGCTGTTTCAGCGGATTCTGGAACGGCGCGGGGTGCGCGTCTACGGCCGCGCGCGGGTGCGCACAGAGGCGGACCCGGCTGCGCCGGCGACGGTGCTTGCCGAGCATGTTTCCGCGCCGCTCGTCGAAGCCGTCCGCGTGATCAACAAAATCAGCCAGAACCTGCATGCTGAACTGCTGCTCCGTGCCGTGGCCCGCGAAAAAACGGGAACCGGTTCACGGGAGAAAGGGCTCGAGCTGCTTCGCGAATTTCTGCGTGTCCATGATCTTCGCAGCGACGAAGTGGCCATCGAAGACGGCTCCGGACTGGCCCGGCAGAATCTGCTCACGCCGGCGGCCACGGTGGCCCTGCTGCGCTGGGCGGCGGCGCAGAGCTGGGGTGATGCGTTCCGCGCCGCGCTGCCGGTGGCCGGCTACGACGGCACGCTGCGGGAACGTATGCGGCAGACCCCAGCGGCCGGACACATCGCCGCCAAAACCGGCACCCTGGAAAACAGCAACGCACTGGCCGGCTACGCGCAGACGCGCAGTGGTCGTACGCTGGTGTTCGCCCTGTTCGCCGACCAGCACCACCTGCCTTCGCGGGTGGCTCTCGAGGTGCTGGATGCCATCTGCGTGGCCATGGTGGAGGAGTTCTGAACTTGCCGCGCGCGCAGAACACGACCGGGGAACCCGCTGTGATCACCGTGTTCGGTTCTTCGCGGCCGCAGCCGGGCGATGCCGACTACGAAGAAGCCCGCGCGCTGGGTGTTGAACTCGCGCGTCGCGGTTTTGCGGTCTGCACCGGCGGCTACGGCGGTGTGATGGAGGCAGCTTCGCGCGGCGCACGCGAAGCCGGCGGACGCGTGCTGGCGGTCACCGCAAAGTTTTTCCGCACCCCGGCCAACCGCTGGGTCGAAGAAGAAATCCGTGTCGAAAGCTGGCAGGAACGGCTGTTCGAGCTGATTCGGCGGGGTGCCGGTTACGTGGCCTGCAAGGGTGGCACCGGCACGCTGGTCGAGCTGGCCGTGGTCTGGGAGATGCTGAACAAGGGCGTGCTGCCACCCCGGCCATTTGTGGTGCTGGGCAATTTCTGGCGCCCGGTGATCGAGCGCGTGCGCGAAGTCGAAGCCTCGGGACTTCCTTCCTCGGAAGCGCCGGCTTCGCCGTGGCGTGAAGCGGGCAGTCGCCTGATCTACGAAGCCGCTACGCCGGCCGATGCCGCCGAGTATCTCTACCGCGTATTGTGCGCTGCCCCGTAGGCCAGCGGGGCTCGGTCGGCCGGGCACGGTTGCATCCTTAGGAGAACTTCCGTACCCTCGGCTGTCTGGAGAGACGCATGGCCTGCCCGCTCTGCCAGAAACGGACGGCGAAACGCTGGTGCCCCGCCAAAGGGGAACGCATCTGCGCGGTCTGCTGCGGGACCGAGCGGGAGGTCACCGTGGATTGCCCTTCCGATTGCGAATTCCTGATTGCCGCGCGGCGCTACGAAGCCGACCACCGCCCGTCGCTACCGCCGGAAGCGGTGCCGTATCCGGACGTGGCGGTAACAGTGGAGCTGCTGCACGAGCTGCGCCCGGTGCTCGCCGAGCTCGGCCTGGAAATTCTCAAGCTGTCCCGCGAACACCCGCCGATGGTGGACGCCGATGTGCTGGCCGCACTGCATGCATTGACGGAGAGCTGCCGCACGCTGGTCTCCGGACTCTACTACGAAAAGCCACCCGAAGCC
>Ga0101944_10001146_pt1 | contig 60260 bp, 47 predicted proteins | sample DewCreD2012metaG_FD_75245 | JGI IMG/M metagenome (GOLD analysis project Ga0101944, IMG submission 75245) | Hot spring sediment bacterial and archeal communities from British Columbia, Canada, to study Microbial Dark Matter (Phase II) - Dewar... ...
AAAAACGCTTGCGCCCTCAAACCCCACGCCAGTTGAGCATTCCTGCGGGTAACTCGATTTTCCCGACCCGCTCGCATCCCCACTACCGTTGACAGGAATCAACTACGCAACCGGCTCGATTTTCCATGTGGCCGCAACACTGTAAAAAAGGTAACAATGGAGGCGGTGGAATGGGCCCACGGGTGTCGTGCGGAGCGTTTCCGGGATGTCTTCCGGATTCAGCGAGGCGCGTTCCAAGGAGAGGAATTCACGGAAGGCTTTTGTTTCCGGGGATTCGGCCCACTCTTTCGTTTCGAGGTTGGGCGCGATGAACCCGCGGCCCATGGCCCACATCGCGGAAGGACCGAACCAGTCCGCCGTGGAACCGGCCGGCAGCGCGCCGAGCGCGAAGAAATACCACGCGCCCCCAAAGGCCGCCAAGATAAATACGCACAACACTATCACCGTCTCGCGCCGCTTCGGCGGGATTACCAATCGCATAAATGTACCTTCTACCGCCTCGCGAGACTCTTCCCCGGCATCGCTTCGAATGCCCATTTATCGAACAGGCGGAGCCTATATACAGGAATCCGCCCCTGTAAGCAAATTTATCGCGTGGTGGCGATTTCCAGTTCTTTGCCGTTGCGCACGAGTGTCTGGATTGCGTTTTTATCGCCGGAAAGTACGCGGGCCTTAGCACCTTCCAGTTCTATTTCGATGAATCCGGTTTGATCGCGCATCGTCAATTCGACGGTATCCGTTTTGAGACGGGTTCCCTGGCAAAGGACGATGCGTTCGCAACCGTCCGCCCCATTCGTAATATGCGCCAGGGCGGCGATCATTTCGGCATGGTGTTCGGGAGAGTTCACTGCCTGGCTTGCGTCGCCACCGGCGATCATACAAAGGTCGTGGCGGCCGTCGGCGCGTTCGATGGACAGCGTAACGCTTTCGGGCGCCGGAACGCCGTCTCGGCCATATACCGGCGCGCGCCGGATGGCCGCGATTTTTGAGGCGTTTTCATAAGGTTCGACAACGGCCACGAAGGTCGAAGCGAGGGGTGCGTCACCGGATGCGGCGCGGCGGGTCATGACGCAGGGAATGTACATTCCGCCTTCGCCGCCGAACTGGGCGACATCAATCCATGCTTCGGCCAAGGAAGCCGCCGCGCCTTCGGTGAGATCGGTGTAGCGAAGATGGACCGGGCGTGGAACGGAGAAATAGTGGTAGTAGTCTTCGATGGCCCAGTCCACCGACCAGCCGGGCTGGGGCGCATCGTCGCGCCGGAAACGGCGCATTTCGGTCGCGAATCCGTAATCCTCCGCGTTCTTGAGCGCAAGCCCCTTCGTTTCGACGGTTCCGAAGAAGGAATGTGTGAATTTGGCGTGATCCCGGCCTCCGGCGACCTGGAACACGTCCACGACATAGGAGTCCTCCTCATCGAGGTCAATCAGGGCGGCGAGACGATCGTAGTGTCCACCGTCAATCATGGCCGGATCGGACGCCCGGATTGCCCGGAATCGGCGCCCGTCGGCCCAAAGGATTGTCGCACCACTATTGACACGCCGTTGATCGCGTCCGTCCACGACGACGGTGTTGTGGGCGGCGGTCTTTGTGTACCAGACGGCTTTCGGCGCGCTCCATCCGCCATATCCGACGGGCGGGTAGCCGAATTCGGGGAACAGGTCGAGACCCTTCGCAAACAGGCCGATGTTCATTCCGTCCGCATGGCTGTGCCGTTCGCCGGCATCGTAGTCCATCCACACCGCGCGGGCCCTGTCGCCGGTTCCCGAACGCAGAATGGCGAGCCGCCATTGTGGCTTGTTTACGGATCCGATGGCGGGCCGCGCGCCTTCCTGGTCTATGACGTTCTGGACGTCTTTTTGGAAATCGGCGGGGTTGCCGGCAAACAGATCGTGGGGAAGATCCGCCACGCTGTCGCCGTTTTCGCGGTAAATGATTTGAATGAACGCGGGATCGCGGGTCAATGCGTAAAGATCCTTGAAAAACGTGAAGGCCGAAGGCCCGGCGCCCGGATTCTTGCTGAACGTCGCGCCCGCGTAAGGCACACAGCGCTGGCCGAATCCGCCGCTGTCGCCGATTTGCGGGTAATAGGCGTCGAGGCACATCGTCTCGATATGGAAACGGTACATGGCGTGCAGCGCGGGATGGCGATCGTATACGGCCTTCAGGAAGCCCGGTTCGATGCGCGCGAATTGTCCGAGCAATTCGGCCACGGCGCGCGGCGCGATGGTGGTATAGCCCGTGAGACCTTTTTCCCCGCTGAGCCCGTCCACGGAGGTGGCCTTATCGAGGATGGCATCGAGGAGCGTCATGATTTCTTCGCGGTTGTCCGGCCATTCGAGGACGGTTTTGAGGATAAGCAGGGTGCGGTCAGTCGTCGGATAATTCGATTCGATGCGTTCGCGGTGGGCAAGCGTATCACGAAAGATGCGATCCTCGATGTTACGCTGGATGTCCGCCCAGGTCTTTTTGGGGTTTTCGATTTTGTGTTGGGCGGCTTTTTCGGCCAGAAATGCGGTCAGTTTGCTTTCCTGTGCGCGGGCCGCCTCGAACACGCGATCATAGGCCAGGGCCAGTTGCCGCACTTCTTCGCACGCGTCGTGCCATGTCGAGACCTGCCCGCGCACCGGACCGGCGCGTTCCTCGTAAACATGTCCCTGAACGCTGAAATCGAACGCGGGGAAGAGGTCCGCAATGCGGTCGAGCAGGATAATCGTTTTATACGCACAGACCGGATCGCCGGCCGCCAGGTACGCTTCGCTCAAACACTGTGCGCCCGAAACGATTCGTTGTTTCCATTGTCCGTAAATGAGATAGGCCCCGATGAACCGCCAGCGGTGTCCTTCCGGATTGATATACCCTTCGCCATCGTCAACGCCGAAGGAGCGGAGCGGATCGTTCCGATCGGGATGTTCAGCATTGAACAGAAGCGATCGATCGGCCTTTGCCGGCTGGAATATGCCCTGCTCGTCCAGTCCGCTGCGATAGAAAGCGTGGAAATCGTTCTTGGGGAAAAATTCGCCGCAATGGGGACACTGCACTTTCCACGGGTGATCCCACGCGGCGATTTTCCACGTGTACATCTTGACATCTTTTTTACACGACGGACAGAACCCGTCGGACCAGACCATCCACGACCGTGAAATCGCCGGGCCGAACATGAAATCCCAAAGATCGTCATCGGATGTGTTCATCCAGCGTGCCGCGCCGTCCGCAAGTTCTTTCTGAATGGCCGCCGCCCATGGAAATTCCGCCGCGTTGGATTTTGCCTTTTCGGCCAAGGCGGACGGAAACAATACGGATTGTTTTTTGGCCATCAAGGGATCAGGCGTGGCCGCCGATGCGGCCAGAAACCAGACAAGCCCCGCGGAGATCAATGCGGTCATGGGCGAGGGTTGGATTTCCATGGGTTCCTCCTCTTTTCATAATGAGCCCAAGCCTATTTTACCGGAAATGCCGGCGCCTTTCATGGCCGGAAGGGTTTTCCGTCCGGCGAACCGGGCAAGTAGGCCGCGATCCACACGGAAGTTATCTGAAATTCTGGCTTCTTCAACAACAACAAGAAGTTTTTGGGCAACTTGTTCAATCAACTGAATCTCCATGATTCAGCGAATGCGAAAATCGTGTGGTTTTTCGAGCGATTACGATGACGAACACGAACACGAGCACGAAAAGGGACTGGATTATGGGCAGAGCCCACATCAGATGCAGAAGCGTTGATGCTACACGGAGACGGACATTTATAAAGAAAGCGGCTTGACAGAAGGGAGGATGATCGCCCTTCCGCCTTACATGCGGGATTTTGGGTGGGCCATTTGTCTTTGCTTTCGGGCCGTAAAGATGCTAAAGTACGCGTTTATTCCAATCGGTTTCCGGCGCAACGCCACCGGTGTTGCCGGGCGGCGATGGATAAGGAGAAATGAAAAGTGCCGACATACAGTTACCAGTGTAAAAAATGCGGGCAAACGCAGGACCTGTTTCATGCTATCAACGCCAATCCGCGGGTGAAATGCGAGGCGTGCGGCGGCGCCTGCAAACGTCTTCTGGGAACGGGCGCGGGGATTATTTTCAAGGGTTCGGGATTCTATCAGACGGATTATAAGAAAGACGGGAAAAAGGCCGTGTCGCCGGCGGAAGGAAAAGGCGAAACCAAGTCCGAAGCCAAGAGCGAGTCCAAGGCCGAAACGAAAACGGAAACGAAACCGGCCGCGAAAACATCGAGCACCACAAAGGAATGACCGTGCGGGCGTGCGCATGGCGCATGTCCCAGTAACGGAAAAGTCTAACGCAGGAGAAGGGTGAATGAACACGGACGAAATAAGGCAGTTGAACGACAAACATATTATCAATACATACGGCGCGCGCAAATTGGCGTTGGTGCGCGGCGAAGGCATGAAATTGTGGGATGCGGACGGAAGGGAATATTTGGACTTTTTCGCGGGCATTGCAGTCACGAATCTGGGACATTGCCACCCGGCCGTAACGGAAGCCATCTGCGCGCAGGCGCGCAAACTCGTCCACGTGTCGAATCTTTACTACATCGAGCCGCAGGCCGAACTGGCGGCGCTTTTATGCCGGCATTCGTTCGCGGACCGATGGTTTTTCTGCAACGGCGGGGCGGAGGCCAACGAGGCGGCGCTGAAAATTGCGCGGCGGTATTGGGCGGAAAAAGGGACGCCGAAGCCCGTGTTGCTTTCGGCGCATCAATCTTTCCATGGACGAACGCTCGCCACCATTACGGCCACGGGCCAGCCGAAGTATCAAAAGGGTTTTGAACCGCTTGTGCCCGGCATCGTGCATATTCCGTTCAACGATGTTTCCGCGCTGGAATCGGCGATCACTCCGGAAGTCGGCGCGGTCATTCTTGAACCGATCCAGGGGGAGGGCGGGGTATGCGTGCCGTCGCCGGATTATCTGGCAAAGGTGCGCGCGATATGTTCGGCCAAGAACGTATTGCTGATATTCGACGAGGTCCAAACGGGCCTTGGCCGCACGGGAAAACTTTTTGCGCATGAACATTACGGCGTCACGCCGGACATCATGACGCTGGCGAAAGGCTTGGGCAACGGCGTTCCCATCGGCGCGATGGGCTGCACGGAGGAAGTGTCGTCGGGCTTTGCTCCAGGATCCCATGCCTGCACGTTCGGCGGTAATCCGCTCAGCACGGCGGCGGCAGTCGCCACGATCAAGGCGTTGACCGCGCCCGGATTCATCGAAACCGCGAAGAAGGCGGGAGATTATTTCTTTGAGAAACTCAACGCATTGGCCGTCCGGTATTCCCAAATCGTGGAGGTGCGCGGCAAAGGTCTTATGGTAGGCGTCGAAATGCGCGATCCGGTGGCGCCCGTCATCGAAAAACTGCTCGATGCGGGCATCGTGTGCGGCCCCGCGGGGCCGAACGTGCTCCGGTTTATCCCGCCGCTCATCGTAACGGCCCCGGAAATAGACAAGGTCGTATCCATTCTCGACGGCATCCTGGGAGGAATGTGATGATGCGGGATTTCCTTTCGCTGGCGGATTTGGACAGCGATGCCATTTTGGGCCTGCTCGATCTCGCGGACGAGTTGAAACGCAAACAGCGCCGGCATGAACCGTATCGTCCGCTGGAAGGCAAGACGCTGGCGATGATCTTCGAGAAACCCAGCCTGCGCACGCGGGTCACGTTCGAGATAGGCATCTTCCAACTGGGCGGCTACGGCCTTTTTTACCAGACGCGGCTGGGCGAGCGGGAAAGCGTGCCGGACGTGGCGCGGAATCTCGAACGGTGGGTGGACGGCATCATGGCGCGGACATACAGCCATCAGGTGCTGGTGGAACTCGCCGCGTATTCGTCCGTTCCGGTAATCAACGCGCTCAGTGATCGCGAGCATCCGTGCCAGATTCTGGCCGATGCCCAAGCGCTGCGTGAGCACAAGGGAAAATTCGACGGTCTCAAGGTAGCCTTCGTCGGTGACGGCAACAATGTGTTCGCGTCATGGGCGCATTTCGCGGCGCGGATACCGATCCATCTGACGCTTGCGTGTCCCGAAGGGTACGAACCCGACCCGGACATTCTGGCCTTTGCGCAGCGGGAAGCAAAAGGTTCTGTCGTGGTAACGCACGATTTGGCCGAAGGCGTCAGCAATGCCGATGCCGTGTATACCGACGTGTGGGCCAGCATGGGCCAGGAAGAAGAGGCCGACGCGCGCGCGGCCGTTTTCGCGCCGTACCAAGTCAACGCGCAGTGCATGGCCCTTGCGAAACCGGACGCGGTGTTCATGCATTGCCTGCCGGCGCATCGCGGCAGCGAAGTCACGGACGACGTCATTGACAGTAAACAGTCCATTGTGTTCGATGAAGCGGAAAACCGCCTCCATGCACAGAAGGCTATTATGGTGGCGTTGATGAAGTAGGCTGGAGGCTGAAGTCGGAAGGCTGAAGACTCAAGGTGGTAGAATTTGGCGGGTATGGCCGTCTCCGAGGTGTCCATGGCGTCCGTCTCGTCCATCGAATGGCAGATAAACTTCCAGGAAAAGCGAGGACTCAAAACATGGCAAGCGACGTGAAGAAAATCGTATTGGCGTATTCGGGCGGGTTGGACACTTCGGTCATCCTGAAATGGCTCCAGGAAACCTACAAAGCGGACGTGGTCGCCTATATCGCCGATGTCGGGCAGGGTGAAGAGACGGAACCCGCGCGCCAGAAGGCCATCGCCACGGGCGCTTGCGCTGTCTATGTTGACGATGCGCGCGAGGAATTCGCCCGCGATTTCGTGTTTCCCACCATTCGCGCCAATGCCATTTACGAAGGCACGTACATGCTTGGCACAAGCGTGGCCCGGCCGTTGATCGCCAAGGGCCAGATCGAAACCTATCGCAAGGAAAAGGCCGATGCCGTTTCGCACGGCGCGACGGGAAAGGGAAACGATCAGGTCCGTTTCGAACTGACGTATTTTGCGCACGAGCCAAACGTGCGCATTATCGCGCCGTGGCGCGATCCGAAGTGGGATCTCACCAGCCGGACGAAGATGATGGAATACGCGGAGAAGCATGGGATCGCCGTTCCGACGACGGTCAAGAAGCCGTATTCTTCGGATCGGAATCTGTTGCACATCTCCTTCGAGGGCGGCATCCTTGAAGATCCCTGGGCTGAACCGCCCGAAGACATGTTCGTGTTGTCCGTGGATCCCCGCAAGGCGCCCGATACGCCCACTTACGTCGAAATAGATTTCGAGGAAGGCACGCCGGTCGCTGTTGACGGCTGCCGTCTTTCCCCCGCTGCGCTGATGGCGCGGGTCAACGAACTGGGCGGCGCCAACGGCGTAGGCCGGGTGGATATGGTCGAAAACCGCTTTGTCGGCATGAAATCGCGCGGGGTGTACGAAACGCCCGGCGGCGCCATTCTGTACAAGGCCCACCGCGCCGTCGAATCCATCACCATGGACCGTGAAGTCATGCTGGCGCGGGATCAACTGTCGCCCAAAATTGCCCAACTCATCTATAACGGTTTCTGGTATTCGCCGGAAATGTCGCTCATGATGAGTTTTGTTGATAAAACGCAGGAAAACGTGACCGGTACCGCGCGCGTGCGCCTTTACAAGGGCAATTGCGACGTGGTGGGCCGCCGCGCGCCGAAGTCGCTGTATGACGAGAAGATAACTACGTTCGAGGAAGACGAGGGCGCGTACCAGCAGGCAGACGCCGGCGCATTTATTCGGCTGAACGCGCTCCGGCTTCGGGTCAGAAAGAACGCCGGACTCTTTTAGCGTCATCCGGACCGATCTTGTAGAATTGTCCAGCGAGGTTGATGACTGTGCTCAGTCGCATTTTACAGTCTCTTTTCGGCACGAGCAGCGACCGCGAAGTGAAGCGGATGATGCCGGTGCTTCAGGCGGTCCGCGACCGCGAAGCGGTCTATGCGCGCATGACGAACGATGAACTGCGCGCGCAGACGACGAAGTTCAAGGAGCGGTTGTCGCAGGCGCGCGAAGAATACCGCCGCGCCAATCCCATTGGAACGATGGAGGCGGACGAGTACCTCAAGGCGATCATGAAACACTTGGCGCCGGAACTCGAAGCCATCCTGCCGGATGCGTTCGCGGTGGTTCGCGAGGCGTCGAAACGGATCGTTGGAATGCGGCCGTTCGATGTGCAGGTGATCGGCGGCATCGTGCTGCATCGCAGCGGCATTTCGGAGATGGTCACGGGGGAAGGCAAGACGCTCGTGGCGACCATGCCGGTGTATCTGAACGCTCTGACGGGCGACGGGGTGCATGTCGTCACGGTAAACGATTACCTCGCCCGGCGCGATAGCGAGTGGATGGGACCAATCTTCAAGTTTCTTGGCCTGACCGTCGGTTTGATCCAACACGACATGTCCACCGGCGAACGGCAGGTCGGTTATCGCGCCGACGTCACCTACGGCACGAACAACGAATTCGGATTCGACTACCTTCGCGACAACATGGCGCTGCGTCCCGAAATGCGGGTCCAGCGTCTGCTCAACTATGCGATCGTGGACGAGGTGGACTCTATCCTGATTGACGAGGCGCGGACACCGCTTATCATCTCCGGCCGCCCGGAGAAAAGCACGGACCTTTATTACAAAGTTGACGACGTGGTCCGCCAGCTTCGGCCCGGCAAGCATTTCGAGTTGGAGGAGAAGGGGCATCACGTTCTTTTGAACGAAGAAGGCATGGAAATGGCCGAGCGGTTGCTGGGAGTCCAGGACTTGTACGTGGACGACGCGCTTGGGATCGTCCACATGATCGAACAATCCATCCGCGCCCATCATTTCTTCAAGCGCGACAAGGAGTACATGATTCAGAACGGGGAAGTTCTGATCGTGGACGAGTTCACGGGCCGCGCGATGGAAGGCCGGCGTTGGTCGGACGGCCTGCATCAGGCCGTCGAGGCCAAGGAGCGGGTGGCGGTTCAGTTCGAGTCGCAGACGGTCGCGACAATTACCTATCAGAACTATTTCCGCCTGTACAACAAACTCGCGGGCATGACGGGCACCGCGGCCACCGAAGCGGGCGAATTCCATCAAATTTACGGCCTCGACGTGGTGCAAATACCGACGAACCTCCCGCTGATCCGCGAAGACATGACGGACCTCGTTTTTGCAACGGAGATGGGCAAGTTCCGGCATGTCGTTGACGAGATTTGCCAAATCCACAGCCGGGGCCGCCCGGTGCTGGTGGGTACGGTGTCTATTGAAAAGTCGGAATTGGTGGCCGGGATGCTCGAAGAGCGCGGGGTAAAGGATTACCAGGTCCTGAACGCCAAGTACCATGAACGCGAGGCCTCGATTATCGCGAACGCCGGCAAACCGGGCGCCATCACCATCGCGACCAACATGGCGGGCCGCGGCACGGACATCAAACTGGCCGAAGGCGTGCGCGAATTGGGCGGACTGGCTATCGTGGGAACCGAACGGCATGAATCGCGCCGCATAGACAACCAGTTGCGCGGGCGGTGCGGGCGGCAGGGCGATCCGGGAACGACGCGATTTTATGTGAGTCTCGAAGACGAAGTCGCGCGGCTTTTTGGCGGGGACAAGGTCAAGAAGATGCTCGACTGGTTCGGCAGCAATGAAATGGATGACGAACCACTCAACCAGCGGATGGTCACGCGCACCATCGAACGCGCCCAACGCCAGGTCGAGGAATACAACTTCGAGATCCGCAAACACCTGCTCGAATACGACATGGTCATGGACAAGCAGCGGCGCATCATCTACAAAATGCGGCGGGATGTGCTCGAAGATCGTGATGTGACGCAGCAGATCCACGACATGTTCGAGAACGTCATCGGGGATATTGCCGCCGAATATGCGCCGGAGGACGTGCAGCCCGACGAATGGGATCTGGAAGGACTGGCCACGGCCTTCCGCAAGTTTTTTGGCTTTGAGCCGGATGTAACGGGCGGAGACGCCGAGGATCCCGCGCCGCTGGCCGAAAGCCTGCTCAAACAGGCCGTTGACGAGTATCTTCGGCGCGAAAGTCTCATCGCGGAAGAGATCCGGCAGGCGTTCCGCGAACAGATCGGCGGGGACGATTCGCACGTTGACTTCAAGAAACTGGCGCGCAAACGCGTCCACGATCTCGAAATGATGGCGCTGCTTCGGGCGGTGGACGACAAGTGGATCGATCACCTGTATTCGATGGACTATCTTCGCGAATCGGTCCGGCTGCGGGCGTACGGGCAGAAGGATCCGTTGATCGAATACAAGACGGAAGGTTTTGAGATATTCCAAACCATGATGAAGTCCATTGAAGAAAATGTCACGCAAACCCTGTTCCGGCTGACCGATCCGGAGGTTCGGCGGACCCGCCAGATACAGGCGCGGCGGGGCATGTTGACGGCGAAGAGCGATCCGTTCGCGCAATTGTCGCAATACAGTTATGTCGCGGCGGACAAGGAGCAGGACCGCAGTTTTGCGTCGTATGATACAAGCCGTTTTGCGCTGGCCGGCCAGCCGTCGGAAGCGCAGGGCGCCGCGCCGGGCGAATCCGCCCCGAAAGCCAAGCCGCGCCCGATCCGGGTCGGCCCAAAAATCAATCCGAACGACAAATGCCCTTGCGGGAGCGGGAAAAAATATAAAAAGTGTTGCGGCGCCCAAAGCGACAACTGATTTCAGCGGCTATCGTGACGTTTTGGATCGTCATGATGGCCGCGTTGTTTTACCGGGAAGGTTCCCTTCCGTTTCTTGGATCGAAGGGCGCCTCCTTGCCGCCGCGGGTGTTGCGCCCCAGTTCGACATGGATGGGGGTTTATTCGGGCGAAACGCGCGTGGGCTTCGTCAACATCAACACGACGCCCGATACCCGCGACGGCCATATCGGCGTCGCATTTTCGAGCACGGCGCGCCTTCACCTCAATCTGCTGGCGACCCCGCTCGACCTCTTCATTTCGGGCGCGGCATGGATACCGCAGGACGGCGGCAAGGCGGAGTTCGATTTCAAGGTGCGTTCGGGCGAGCATACCATGCGCGTTTCCGCGACGGTTGTGGACGGACGGCTCGATGCACAGATACTGACCGGCGGGGAAGCAATACCCTTCGAGTTTCCCGTGGGCAAGAATCTGTTGTTGTCGGGCGTCATGGGAACAACCACGCTGAATGTGCCGTCGCTGCGCGTGGGCGAGGAGGTCGTAATAGACGCCTTCGATCCGATGACGTTTTCGATGGGCAAGGCGCGGGTGAAATGCGTCGGCGAGGAAACGATCGAAGCCGCCGGTGAAAAAGTGCGGACCAAAATCGTTGAAACATCCACCAACGGACTTTCTTCCAAGGCGTGGATAGACGACAACGAGGAGATTGTTCGGGCGGAAACGCCTTTGGGCTTCACGTTGCGGCGCATCTCTCCGCAGGAAGCGCTCGCGCCCGCCGGGGAAGCGCCTCCCTCGGATTTGCTGCGCACGGTGGCGGTTCGCCCCGAAGGAATGAAACCGTTCCGCGGCGCAAAGCGGATGACCGCCCGCATCTCGGGTGTGCCGGAAACGAATTATCCGCCGGTGGACGATGTGCAAACGGCATCGGGCGCGGAATACACGATTTCGTGTCCACCGGAACCGTTGGAGGTTCCCGCGGTCGAAATATCGGACGAAATACGGAGCACATCGCTGGCGAGCGATGCGTTCATTCAATCGGAACATCCGCGGGTGAAGGGACTGGCCGCGAAGATTGTCGGGGACGAAACGGATCTCTGGCGGCAGGCGAAGCGGATCTACGCGTGGGTTTACGAGAACATTCGCAAAACGGTGGTGTTGAGCGTGCCGTCCGCGCTCGAAACGCTGGAAACGCGCGAGGGCGACTGCAACGAGCACGCCGTGCTGTTCGCGGCGCTGGCCCGGGCGGCGGGGATTCCGACACGCGTGGCGATCGGGCTGGCGTGGAGCGACGAACTGGAAGGTTTTTATTACCATGCATGGCCGGAGGTCTTTGCGGGACGCTGGATTCCGATGGATCCGACGCTGGGCCAGCCCATCGCCGACGCGACGCACGTGAAACTGTTGAACGGCAATATAGAAACGTGGCCTCAACTCCTGCCGTATATCGGCCAGTTGCGCATGGACATCGTGAGCATCGAATAGGACGCGCCCATGATTTTGACGGAAAATCTGACCAAGCGATTCGGCGGCAAGGCGGCGGTGGATTGTCTGAACCTGCGGATACCGCCCGGAGAATTCTTCTGTTTTCTGGGTCCCAACGGCGCCGGAAAGACGACGACGATCAAGATGCTGACGGGATTGCTGCATCCGTCGGAAGGACGGGCCGTCATCGGGGGACATGACATCCAGAAGGATCCCGTGGAGGCGAAGCGCGTCATCGGATACGTGCCCGACAGCCCGTTCCTCTACGAAAAACTGACGGGGCGCGAATTCATGCGCTTCGTCGCGGGCCTCTATCGCCTGCCGGATTCACATCTCGCGGAACAGGGTGAACACTTGCTCGAACTTTTCGGCATCCGGCACGTCGGCGACGAACTGATCGAAGATTACAGCCACGGCATGCGGCAGAAACTCTCTTTCGCGTCGTGTTTTCTGCACGAACCGAAAGTCGTCGTAGTGGACGAGCCGTGGGTGGGGCTCGATCCGAAAAACATTCGCTTCGTCAAGGATTACCTCCGGCAAAAAACGCGCGAAGGTCTGACGGTATTCATGTCCACGCATACGCTGAGCATTGCCGAGGAGGTGGCCGATCGGATCGGCATCATTCACAACGGCCGCCTGCTGCACCTGGGATCGGTTGCCGAAATCATGTCCATGGCACAACGCCCCGGATCGCTTGAGGACGTCTTCCTTGAATTGACGCAAGGGGATGAAACATGACCCCGATCCGCTCGATTGCGTGGGCCAAGCACCGCATCGCGGTGCATTCGATCGCATCGGTCCGCAAGGAATCCAAACTCAAGGTCGGCGTAATCACTTTTTGCGCGGCCGGCTTTTGGATCGGCTTTTTCTTCCTGTTCAAGGAAGGGTTCCAATGGCTTTTGGATTTCGGTTCGAGCGTCGGCGGCACAGGCCGCGGGATCGGAAACATCATCCTCGTGCGGATGCTGGGCGTGCTGATGCTGGCCGTGTTCGTCATGCTGACGTTTTCGAACATCCTGGTGTCGTTTTCGACGCTTTACCGTTCGCGGGAAGTCAACTACCTTCTGCAAGCGCCGATGACATTTCGTGCGTTCTTCATTTCGCGGTTTTTCGAGTGCGTCTTGTTCAGTTCATGGGCGCTGGCCTATCTGGGTTCGCCGCTGATGCTCGCCTATGGCTACACGACGCACGCATCGCCGCTGTTTTACGCCGCCGCGCTGCTATTTTTCATTCCGTACATCGCGCTGCCGGCTGGCATCGGATCGCTGATCACCCTGGCGCTCGCGCGCATCTTCCCGCGCCTGCACTTGCGCACGATCATCCTAATAGGCATTCTCGCCATTCTGCTGCTGTTCGTCTATTGGAAGAATTGGTTCAACGCACAGCGTCTATCCGAAGACACGATGCTCCCCGCTCTCCTCGATATGACCGCGCAAACGCAGTCGCCCTACCTGCCGAGCTATTGGGCCACACGCGGCATTCTGGCGGGCGCGTCGGGCAATTACGGCGAGTTCGCGTTCAATTTTCTGCTGCTTGCCTCCAACGCGCTGATGATCGTCTGGTTTGCGGCGGAAGTCGCCCAGCGCATTTTCTATCCCGGCTGGTCGTCGCTCGAAGGCCGGGAGCGCAGCCGCATGCGCCTGTTCAGCCAGCATCTGCTCGGTTTCACGGACACGGCCCTGCGCGGCGTTCCGAATCCATTTCGCGTACTCATCATCAAGGACATAAAACTTTTCTGGCGTGATCCGGTGCAATGGTCGCAGTTCGTTATCTTCTTCGGAATCATGGCCGTCTACATCGCCAACCTTCGCACGGCTTCAGGCCACTACCAACAGGAGTTCTGGCGCAGTTGGATCGCGTGCCTCAACATTGCCGCATGCACGCTCATTCTCGCGACGCTTACGAGCCGTTTTGTGTTTCCGCTCGTGAGCCTCGAAGGCCGCCGCTTCTGGGTGCTTGGATTGGCGCCGTTGTCGTTCCGGCAACTGGTCTGGCAGAAGTTCTGGCTCAGCGTCGCCACGACATCCTTCTTCACGGTGGGCCTCGCCGCCCTTTCCGGCCTGATGCTTCGGCTCGAACCCATCTATTTCGCTTTGTCTGTGTATAGCGTGATTATCACGAATTTCGGATTGTCCGGCCTGGCCGTCGGCCTTGGCACGCTCTATCCCAACTTTCAGGAAGACAACCCTGCGCGCATCGTGTCCGGCATGGGCGGCACGCTCAACTTCCTGTTGAGCGTCGTCTACATCACGCTGGTCGTCGGCGCGCAGACCGTCATCCTGCAATGGCGTGTTCTCGGTCTTTACACCAACGACTGGAAGTTCTACACGGCGCTGGCCGTCGTACTCGTGTTTATCACCGGACTGAGCGCGGTCAGCACGTTCGTTCCGATGGCGCTCGGCATGCGCAACCTGAACAATGCGGAGTTTTGAGATGTACAAACTGGCCGTTCGTACGCCCGCCCACAGCATATTCGTCAACATTACCAGCGAAATCCAGCGCATTGTCGCCGAGTCCGGCGTGCGGAGCGGCGTTTGCCATGTATTCGTTCCGCACACGACCGCCGGCATCACCATCAACGAAAACGCCGATCCCGACGTGACGCGCGACATCCTGCAAACGCTGGAACGTATCGTGCCATGGGAAGGTCCCTACCAGCACGACGAAGGCAATTCCGCCGCGCACCTCAAGGCGAGTATGATGGGCTTCAGCCAAGCCATCCTCATCGAAAACGGCGCCCTTGCGTTGGGAACCTGGCAAGCCATCTACTTCTGCGAATTCGACGGTCCTCGAAACCGCGAAGTATGGATACAAGTTTGTGTGTAATGCGCCTGAGCACTCAAAAATTTTGAAAAAATAGTCCGGAAGCGTGGCGCAGACTGTCGAGTCTGCGTAAAAAAAAGGTGTTTTCCGGTGGATTCGCGCAGACTCGACAGTCTGCGCCACATGTTTCGTCATTTATAACAACCTCTCTGTAGCGCGACGTTTCCTGCGTTTTGGCCATCATGACTTCCCTGATCCCGCGTTGCCAGGCAAAAACCGCGCTACCGTGAAAACGTGCGCATACGAACACAAAAAGTGTATCCTTTCGCCATCCATACGCAAGGAGAATGATATAGATGAGCGGTGTTCGAGTTCGTTTTGCCCCGTCGCCGACGGGGTTCTTCCATATCGGCAACGCGAAGACGGCGTTGTACAACTGGCTGTTTGCGCGGAGTTGCGGCGGCACGTTCATCCTACGGCTTGAAGACACGGACGTCGAGCGCAGCAAGGAAGAGTATGCCGAAGTGCTGGCGGATTGCCTGCAATGGCTCGGCCTCGATTGGGACGAAGGCCCCGCGTTCAAGAACGTGCCCGCCAAGGGCGAATTCGGCCCGTACCGGCAATCGGAGCGAACGGAACTTTACCGGAATGAGGCGAACCGCCTGCTGGCCGAGGGCAAGGCGTACAAGTGCTTCTGCACGAAGGAAGAACTCGACGCGGAGCGGGAACGAGCCGTCGCCGAAAAGCGTCCGCCGCGCTACAACCAAAAATGCCGCAACCTGACGCCGGATGAAATCGCCGCGAAAGGCGATGCGCCCTACGCAATCCGGTTCAAGGTCATGGAAGGCGTCACCGAGATTGACGACATTGTCCAGGGCGTTGTGCGCACGGACAACAAGGAATTCGACGATTTCATCATCGTGAAGCCGAACGGCGATCCGATCTTCCATCTCGCGGTCGTGGTTGACGACGGCTTGATGAAGGTCACGCATGTCATCCGCGGGGACGATCACATGACCAACGCCGTGCGGCATGTGATGCTATTCAAGGCGTTGGGCTATGCCGTGCCGATTTTCTGCCACCATCCGCTCGTTCACGACGAGAAGGGCCAGAAATACAGCAAACGGCTGCCGGGCGCGAATGTCCTCGATTGGCGGCGCGATGGTTATCTGCCGGAGGCGTTGATCAATTATCTCGCGCTGCTCGGCTGGACACCCGCGGATGGCAGCGAAATCCTGACGCTTCCGCAACTTGCTCAGCAGTTCACGCTGGACCGTCTCAGCCCCTCGCCATCGCGTTTCGACCTCAAGAAGGCGCAATGGCTTAACGGCCAGCACATGCGCCTGTTGACTGTCGAGGCCCTGCGCGATCGCGTACTGCCGATATTGAACGCGGCCGGATTCGACACGTCGGGGAAGTCCATCGAATGGCTGACACGGATGGCGGCGATTTGCCAAGAAAAGATCAAGGTATTGAATGACATTGTCCCGTACACCGATTTCTTCTTCGTGGAACCTTCGGCATACGAAGAAAAACCGGCGCGAAAATTGTGGGCCGCCGAAGGCGCGCTCGATACGATGCGCACAATCCACGAGACGATAGCCGCACTGGATGTGCTGACCGCCGACGCGCTCAAGCAGCGGTTCGAAGCGCTCGCGGAGTCCTCCGGCCAAGGTGTGGGCCATTATATTCATCCGACACGGCTCGCGTTGACCGGCAAAAGTGTCGGGCCGGGTTTGTATGAACTGGCGGAGTTACTGGGCAAGGAAACGTGCCTCGCGCGTATCAATCGCGCAATACATTACATCGAAGAATTTACGGCGGCCCAGCCGTCATGCCGCGATCAAAGAAACTGACGGTCCTGCTGCGTTCGGAAGAAATCCTGCATGTGGTTGGGATGGGGCATAAAGGATCTTGGGTCTTCGGTCCTTGAACAAACATTTCGTCTTTGTAATACTGGTGTGGGCGTCATGGGAAAGGGTATTCCATGTTTTCGCCTTGTGCTTGGGTGCATTCAAAGTCAAAGGAAAGGGTATTCGACATGAGCAAGACAATCCAGCGCCGCCAGTTTCTCAAGACCGCCGCCACCGGCGCCGGGCTACTCCTTTTGCCCAGCGGCACCGTGTTTGGCTCGAACAGACCCAGCAACCGGCTCAACATCGCGTTGATCGGGGCGCATGGCCGGGCCGTCGCCCATTACGACGGACTTGCGGGGGAAAATGTCGTGGCGCTGTGCGATGTGGATGAAAACCATCTGGCGCTTGCGGCCAAGAAATTTCCCAAGGCGAAGCATTATGTGGACTGGCGCAAATGCCTCCAGCGGAAGGATCTCGACGCGGTGGTGTGCTGCACGACGGATCACACGCACGCCTTCATCGCGAATTGGGCCTTGAACCGGGATTTACATGTCTACTGCGAGAAGCCGCTGGCCAACAGCGTCGAGGAGGCGCGCATTGTCCGCGCAACCTATCTGAAAAAGAAAGACAAACTCGCCACGCAGGTCGGCACCCAGCGCCACGAACACGAAAATTTCAACCGGGTGCGTGAGTTGATTCTCGACGGAGCCATTGGCGAACTGAAGGCCGTCCATGCGTGGGGTAACCGACAGATTCGGCGTTCGGGTTACCTGCCCGCCGAAGGGACGCCGCCCAAAACCCTGCACTTCGATTTGTGGATTGGTCCTTCGCCGATGCACCCGTACAATCCGGGGTATTTTTCCGGCCAGCCGGGGGCCAATTGCCTGCAATGGAACATGTACTGGGATTTCGGCAGCGGGCAGGTCGGCGACATGGGCAGCCATACCATGGATATTGCCTGGAACGCGCTCGACGCGGATTTGCCTACGGCTGCTGAGGCAACCGGCGACCCGTTCAATCCCGAAGTGACGCCCGTTGAACTCAAGGCGACGTTCCAGATTCCCGCCAACGACTGGCGGCCCGCCGTTCCGGTGATTTGGTACCAGGGCGGCGCGATGCCGCAATCGCCGATGGAGTGCATTGATCTAAACAAGATTGGCCACGGCGCGATGTTCAAGGGATCCAAGGGGTTCCTGATTGCGGACTTCGACAACCGAATCCTGCTGCCCTACGGCAAACAGGCGGATCTGACCTATTACAACCGCCGTCCGGCGGACAAGATACTTCCGGCCATGAACGGTTTTCAGCGGGAATGGATTGATGCCTGCAAGGGCAGCCTAAAAACGTCCTGCGATTTCGATTACAACGGAAAAATGATTGAGATGATGCTGCTTGGCCTCGTGGCGTATCGCGCGGGCAAGCCTCTTGAATACGATGGCGCCAACGGCCGCGTCACGAACTGCGCCGAAGCCAACGACCTGCTGCGCCGGCAATATCGCAAGGGCTGGACATTGCACGGATAGGGTATTTCCGATAGCCGGTCAAATCAAACGGCCCCTGAACATACAGGGGCCGTTCATTGTCTGTTCCCGATTGTGATCAGGCCGTGGCTTCCGCTGATTTGGCGTTGCCTTCTTTCTTGGGACGCCGCGACGGCGTCCGGCCCGGTCCGACATTCTGATTGCGTTTCCGCCAATTCTGCCAGACGTAGGCCAGGGCGCTGGCCACGAAGATGCTGGAATAGGTTCCGATCGTGATGCCTACCGTGAGGCAGATGGCAAAATCGCGCAGGACGCTTCCGCCGAAGAAGAGCAACATGATGACCGTCAACAGGGTGCAGAAGGCGGTCAGGATAGTACGGCTCAAGGTCTGGTTGAGCGCCATGTTCATGACTTGGCCAAACGTCAGGCCCCGGCCCGCGTACAGCTTCAGATCCTCACGAATCCGGTCGTACACAACAACCGTGTCGTTGATTGAATAACCGATGAGCGTCAGTATGGCCGCGATCACGGTCATGTCTATGTGCCGGCCGAGCAGGGCCAGAGCGCCCAGGGCGATAATCGAGTCATGCAATACCGCGATGATTCCCGCAACACCCCACACCAGATTGTAACGGAACCACAGGTAAAGAATTTGAAACAAAAACGCATACAAAACGGCCTTGACGGCGTCAATGCGCAATTGTTTGCCGATGGCCGGCCCGACCACGGCCACATTTTTCAAGATGACTTTTTCCGGTCCGCCGGTCAGCGGAGCCAGCGCCGTGCGGATCCGCGTTTCGATTACGCCTTCGCCCGAAGCGGCGGCATCGCCGCTGGCTTCCTGGATGTCGCTCGTGCGGATGGCGAATTGGTTGACATCCACGGCGGCGTCGCCTTCGCCGTATTCCTGGACGATGGCATTGCGGAAATTGTTCGTTTCGAGTTGTTTTCGCACACTGGCGATGTCTACTTTTGCTTCCGTGTCTAGTTTTACGATCAGACTCGTCCCGCCGGCGAAATCAATACCGAGATTGTTGCTGGGACCGCGCCCGAAAAACGCCACCATCCCGACCAGAATCAGAACACCGCTGAATAGGAAAGCGGGGCGGCGCCATTCAAGGAAGGGCAGTTTGGTGTCGGGGCGAATCAGGTTCATCATGACCAGTTTCTTCAGCCATTTTTTCGAGAGCATGGCGTCGAAGATGGCCTTTGAAACGATGAGCGCGGTAAACACGCTGGTGAGAATGCCGATGGCCAGCGCGACGCCGAATCCCTGGACGGGTCCGGTTCCGAATTGCAGGAGCACCAGCGCGGCTATCAGCGTCGTAATATTCGAGTCCATGATGGTCGTCGTTGCGCGTTCATAACCGAGATCGATGGCCGAGATGAGCGATTTGCCGTTGCGCACCTCCTCGCGGACGCGCTCGAAGATCAGCACGTTGGCGTCCACGGCCATACCCATTGTCAGCACGAAGCCGGCAATGCCCGGCAGCGTCAGCGTGATGCCGAAATAGGCGAAGGCCGCCAGCAGGATGAATCCGTTCAGAATTAGCGCGATGTTCGCCACAATACCACCGATGCGGTAGTAGAACGCCATGAAAATCAGCACGATCAGAACACCGAACACGGCCGAGTACGTGCCCTGCCGAATTGAGTCGGCGCCAAGGCTTGCGCTGACCACGCCCGTGTATTCCTCCTTGACCGGCACCGGCAATGACCCGGAGTTCAGGGCAATCGCGAGGTCGTTGGCCTGCTGTCCGCTGAAATTGCCGGTGATTTGTCCGTTGCGGGTAATCTTGTCCCGAATGACCGGCGCCGAACAGACAACGCCGTCCACGACGATGGCCATCGGCTTGTTGATGTTGGCTTCGGTGGCCTCGCCGAACTTGATGGCCGATTCCGCGTTGAACTCGAACAGGATTTGGTATTTGCCCGGATGCTGATCGTCCGGACGCGCGACCGCCAGCCGCAATCCCTCGCCCGAAATCAGCGGTTGCTTGTTCATCAGGTAGATGAGATATTCCTGTTCATCCCACGGGTTGGGGGGCTGGCTCAGCGCCAGAATTTTGCCTTCCGGCAGCAAACCCTCGGTCTTGTTGACCTGTTCCACGACTTCCTTGATCCGCCCGATATGCTCGATGGGCACGCGGAAATACCCCTGACGCGGGTCGGGACTTTTCAGGAACGGCGTGAACCGGTCCTTGAAATCCGGATGCTTGCGAATGGCGTCGAACGCCTTGATGGTTTCGTCGCTGCCCGAAACGATGTGGAATGTAAGATACGCCGTTTTCATGATCAGCGCGCGCGCGGCGTCCACGTCGCGTTCGCCGGGCAATTGAATCTGGATCTGATTCGTGCCCATTTTCTGGATAACGGGTTCCTTCGTGCCGAACTCGTTGATGCGCCGCCGAATCCGTTGAAGGATCATTTCCTGCACATAATCCTCGGTGAATTTCTGTTCCTTCAATTCGGGCGTGAGTTCAAATCCGAGGACGACATACACGCCACCCTGAAGATCCAAGCCGAGATTGACGACCTTCGACCGGTCGAACTGCGCCCAGCGCTTGATGCCTTTCCATGTGTCGCGGAAAAAATTCGGCGCCTGGTAAACGCTGTCCTCTTCTTTCCACTGTTTCAGTTTCGCCTCGCGTGTCTGCTCCGACAGGCACAGCCATCCTACGGTCGGGTAGACGAACACAAGCGTGAAAACCAATACCGCGGCGATAAATGCCGTGCGAACCCACGAATTTTTCATTGATTACTCCAATCGGGCGCCGGCGCCATGCCGCGCCGCCGTTTGTCTGTTCTCAAGTCTTTTCCTGCCCTTCACGCGACACCACTTGTGAGATGGCCCCTCGCAAAAACTCCATCTTGACGTTGGGCTCCTCGCTCACGCGCAGCACCACCGTTTTTTCGGACAACCCCACGACGCTTCCGCAGATACCCCCCTGCGTAATTACTTTGTCGCCCTTGGCCAGCGAGGCCAGCATTTCCCGCCGTTCCTTTTCCCGTTTCTGGTTTGGACGGATGGTCAGAAAATACATGATGGCCATGAACGCCACCAGCATGAAGATCATGCTGTTCATCGGATTGCCCGTGGCGGCCGGCGCGTCGCCCGCGTCATTCGCCTGCGCCAGCACCTGTGCTATCATCGCGCTATTCCACACGTCCGCTTGACCTCCTCACAACGCGACGGTTTCAACGCCGCGGTTTTTCGTTGCCTGCGATCTCTTCCAGCCTCGAAAACTACACGCTACCCGGAAAATGGCGAAGAAAACATGCTTCACCCGTGCCGTTCACGCTTCAGGAATTTCCCGCGTGGAATAGGCTTCGAGAAAAGCCCGCCTGAACTCGCAAAACCGCCCGCATACTATCGCTTCGCGCGCGGCAGCCGCTAATTGTAGCATAAAGAACAGGTTGTGTAAAGTGTTGAGGCGTAGCGCGAGAATCTCGCCCGCACGGTAGAGATGGCTCAAATATGCGCGGGTGTACGTCGCGCATACCGGACAGCCGCAGGCGGGATCCAAGGGGCCGAAATCGTCCACATAACACCGGTTTTTGATGTTCAAGCGGCCGCGCGACGTAAACAGGCTTCCATTGCGCGCGTTTCGCGTCGGCATGACACAATCGAACATGTCCACCCCGTGCTCGATGGCATGCAGCATGTCTTCGGGCGGCCCCACGCCCATCAGGTACCGCGGGGCTTCTTCCGGCAGGCGGGGCGCGGTCCATTCGACCACCTGGGCCATCTCGTCTTTGGCCTCTCCCACGCTGACGCCGCCGATAGCATAGCCGGGGAAACCGACGGCCAGCGTCCGCTCAATGCTCTCGATACGCAGGTCCGGGTAAATACCGCCCTGCACAATGCCAAACAGCGCCTGCCGATCCGCCCCGCATTCGATCCAGCGATCCTTGCAGCGGGCCGCCCAAGCCGCGGTGCGTTCGAGCGATTCCGAAGCCGCCTCCGGCGTACAGGGATAGGGTGTGCATTCGTCGAAGCACATGATAATATCCGCGCCGATGGCGATTTGGATGTCCGTTGCCTTTTCCGGCGTCAGGTCATGCCGCGAACCGTCAATATGGCTGCGGAATGTAACGCCGTCGTCCGTGATTTTCGTCAATCCGGCCAAACTGAATACCTGAAACCCGCCCGAATCGGTCAACAACGGGCGATCCCATCGCATGAAGGCATGAAGACCCCCTGCTTGTCTGATGATATCCGCGCCCGGCCGCAAATACAGATGATACGCGTTGGACAGGATCATTTGGGCGCCCGCGGCATACAGGTCTTCGCGTGTGACGGCCTTGACCGCCGCCTGCGTTCCCACGGGCATAAAGACCGGCGTTTCAACCTCGCCGTGCGGCAAGCGCAAGCGTCCCGCGCGCGCCAGACAGTTTGGATCGCGCGCTTCGACAGTGAACGACAACGCCTTGCATGGATTCTGTTTCATGAGCGGAGAGAACCATACCGAAAAGAAACAGGAAGGCGCAATTCGGCGGATCGGCGCCGGTGGTTATTCGTGCTCGTGTTCGTCATCGTCATCGTAATCGAAGCAATGTAACGTGCGCGTGCGCACGACTCCGACGTATGCCTCTCGGTAATCTTCGGAAATGGACGCCACGGCCGGCAGTCGGGAGCACGCGCATGATAAGCAGGCGCCGATTCGCGATCGGACGTCGGCGCAATGGTGGATCGTCCCAAGAAGTCTTGGATGTTTGCGTGGTAGACAACGGTGCATAGTTTGTTTTTCGATGACGATGACGATGACGAGCACGAGCACGAGCACGAGGAGTGTGGATGCCGGGAAAAAATGCAAAAACCGGATGATCTTTCAAAAAGTACGGCATAACCGGAAGAGCCTTTTTTTACTTCAGCGCACGAGGTAATTGAAGACGGCTTGGAGGTTGTCGTCTGGGCATTGAATGCTGTCTATGGCGATGCCGTCTTCGAGCGCGGCTTCGTTGAGGCGCTGGTAGAAGGCGTTCGGATCGCGCGTCCGGATGGTGAAGCCACGCGTGGGACCGTCCATACCGAATTCCATGCTAAGCGTTGCGGCCTCGTTGACGAAATGGCGGGCGAGGATATGGGGTTCGGCGCAGGTAACCGTGACGGTATGCGGGTGTTCGTCTATGAGCCCGCGGATTTGATGGATGTCGCCCTGCGCCAGCACGCAGCCGTTGTACAGCAGTACGACGGCGTTCGTCGCGCGTTCTACTTCGTAAAGGATATGGGTTGAAAAGATAATGGTTTTACCCTCGCGTCCCATTTCGCGTATCAGGGCGAAAAGTTCCTCGCGTCCTTCCGGATCGAGACCCGTCATGGGTTCATCGAGAAAAAGCAATTCCGGATCGGACGCGAGCGCCTGCGCGAGTTTGATGCGCTGCCGCATGCCCTTACTGTACTCGGCGATGAGGTCGTCCATCCGGTCCGTCATACGGACGCGTTCGCAGGCTTCTTCGGCGTACTTGGACGCGATATCCTTGCGAAGACCGCGAAAACGGTTCATCCAATAGACAAATTCGTAGCCGGTCATGGTTTCGTAGAATTTGTCCACTTCCGGGCAATAGCCGATGCGGCGCAGGACAGCGAAGTTGTTTCGGGGCGGTTCGCCGAGCACGCGCAACGTCCCGCGGCTTGGCGCATACAGGCCGAGCGCGAGTTTGATAAAGGTGCTCTTGCCCGCGCCGTTCGGGCCGAGCAGCCCCGTGACGCCGGGTTCGATGGCGAGATCGAGATTGTTGACGGCGACGACTTCGCCGAACCATTTCGAGAGTCCATGCGCCTCAATTACGGGATTCATACGGCCACCTCCGCCCGGCGCACAACCCGGCAGACGATGGCCAGCGCGCCCAGACATACCGCGCCGACATAAATTGCCGCATAATGCCAAGGCAGGGGAATGAACTGGAACCGTTGATAAAAAAGGGATTCGCCGATCCGGTTGATAGCCAGGGGAAAAGCGATGATAGCGTATTGCCGCTGGTGCATCAGTTCCTGCATCAGCTGGCCGAGCATCAGATCGCCGAAGACGATCATGAATATCGCAATTGAGGCGTAGCGCTCGCTGCGCGATACCGCCGAACTGGCCAGCACACCCAAGGCACAGGGCAAGACGAGCACCAGCGAGAAGGCCGTCGCCGAAACGGGTATCCAGTACATCTCCTGCAAGGTCTCCATTGTCGGCGACATCAACAGGTGAAGGATCACGAGAACAACCGCAGGGACCGCCGTAAAGCAAAGCCCCGTGATGATCAGCGCCATCGCCTTGCCGGTGACGTAATCGCGCCATGTCAGCGGCTTCGAGAAGTAGACCTCCATGAGATTGTTGTTGAAATCGCCGCAGATCATACCGGCTCCCGCCAATATCGAAACGAGAAAAACGGCCGGCGCCTGCAAGCGGATGAAATCGAAGAACATGCCGGGATCCACATTGAACATTTCGATTTGGCGCATGAGGGTGACGATCGGGCTGGTCTGGCCGGGGGTGTTCAGCGTGTCGAATGCGACCACCTGCTGCACGCGCAACAAGAAATGCAGGCCCGCCAGCGCCGTCAGGCCGAGAAACGCCCTGTTTTTCGACAGGATACGCAATTCGTGGACCGCGATGACCCACCAGCGGAAACGCCGCCGCACCTCGCCCTCGTAACTTCGGTAACTCCGTGTATAAATCGGCACCTGTGAACCTTCCTTCATGTGGCCTTGGGCTCTTTGCAGCGGAAACAAATCCACAAAGAGCTCAAAGAGTGGCCGGCTAATACTTGACGCGGACGCGATAGGTTACTACGGTTTCGCTGTCCTTTGCGACCGGCACGGAAAACACGGCCGTCTGCGCGTCTTTCTTCACGAACTCCTGCGATTTCTCGACGATTTGCCAATCGCCGGCCATCGGTTCGACGATATCCACCGTAATTGGAATATCCTTGTGGTTTCGGATCGTGATTTTGAACGCCGATTCGGTGAGCGTGGACGCCAGTTGCTGGAAATCCGTCTGGACACGCTCGCCGACGATGTCGAAGGCGTTGCCGAGTTTCAAGCGGACGTCTTCGTCCTTGGGGGTATGTTTGATGCTGTCTTCGCCCGCGAACTGGAGCATGCCGTCCTGATCCTGCTGGTACACGCGCATCACGCCCGCGGGCAGCGGCATGCCGAGATGATTGGCTTCGCTGTTGCGCAGCACGAGGAACACGCCGACCTTCTCTTCGGTCTGCGGCGTGATCTTGTTGCTGTAGAACGCGACGTTTCCCCGGTACTCGTAAATTTTCTTGACGGATGCGCCCGTGGCCGTCAACAGGCTGACCTGCTTCGATTCGTTTTCCTTGATGGTCGTACGCCGCGGCAACGTGTAGAGGTGGTATTCCGCGAACGATTCCTCCCGCATTGGCGCCGGCGCCGCGCGCATCATCTTGGCGCCGGCGACAGCCATATCCGTGGCCATCTCATGCGATTGAACAATATTGACCTCGCCGGCGACGACTTTCAATTGCGCGTTCGTGTACTGCGCGCCCGATTGGTTGATCAGCGTGACCCACCCCTCGACATCGAGCGTCTTTTCATCCTTGGCCAGCGTAAGGACATAATCCGCGCGCCATTGGATGCCGCCGGTCAGATACGTCACCTCGACATCGTGGTCCGTACCCGTGTTCTGCAGCAGCCACACGAGCGACGGTTTGGGTATGAGGTTGTCGGGGATCTTCGGCAGTACGACCTGCCCCGGCATGCCGAGATAAATCTCTTCGCCGACCTTGAACACCGGGCCTTCGTTCACGCTCAGGAGTTCCGCGTCCTTTTCCGTGAAACCGATCTGGTTGCTGAAATTGACCAGCCGGACCGGTTTGCCGACGTATTTCTCCATCAATTTCGATGGGCTGATCAAGTCGAACTCGTAATTCTGTTCGAGTATCGCCAGCGATCCCGGCGCAGTCAGCGATTTCAGGCTGACCGTTTCCGGCCGGACCCTTTGCGCGACGTCCATGAAGCGCAGCGACTGTTCGCCTGGCAACAGCTTGATCTTGCGCGTGTCCCGGACCAGCGCAAGGTCGTTGTTGTAGATGGTAACGGCAATGCCGGTTTGATCGGCGAGCGACGATTCCGTGGCCGCCACGCCCGCAAGCGGGTTTTCGAGTTTCGGCAACACGGGCGTCTCCTGCGCCCATGCGGCGCCCAGCGACAACGCGAGTACGATGATGCAGTGGATTTTCATGCGAGTCTCCTTTCCCGGGCAACGCCCGGCCGTTTCCATCCACTACAATTGGACACCGCTACCATACCGAAAGTTCGAAGCAGGCTCAAGAATCCAAAGGCTCAAGTGTCGAAAGATCAAGGCTGGCGGCGGGAGAAAAAAGATACATCGGACATTCCAGTTTCTGTCTGTGTTTATTCCGGTCAGGTCCATTTTGAGACGCGTTTGAGGACGGCATCGGCTTCTGCGCGGGTGCGGACGGATACGCCGAGCCAGACGCCTTCGGGTCGGAGGTTGGATGCGAGGAAATCCACTTCTTCGGCGGACGCGAAGATTTGAATGCCTTTACCGGCGTCCTGGCAGCGTTTGTAGACGGGAATCCAGTCGGAAGCGATACCATTGCCCGCGCCGAAGACCCATTGGATGGCGTTGAGTTCCCTGATTTCGAGGAGGCTGTCGAGGTGGCGCAATGCGCCGGGGCCGTCGAGATGGTAAATCGCGGCTTCGAGGTGGCGGCACTCTTCGGCAATGCCCGGCAGGAACATCGTGTCGAACATTTCCTTCGAGATCATGCACGAGAAGTCGTTCGACGGCACATACCATTTTCGCGACGACACAATCCCCGGCCAGCTGGTGATGGCTTGGTCCGCCGCGCGGAGTTTGTCGTAAAAGAAGCCGAACACGTCTGCGTAGGCCGTATTGACGCGCGCAAGCAGCCGCGCCACGTCGTCCGGGTTTGTCAACAAGTCCGTGTTGAGTTGCATCGGGTCGCGGAAGGCCGCGATGGCATCGCCGCCGGGGTGCATGTCGCTGATCCCAGTATAATAAAGGCCCTTTCCGGCCTCGAGTAGCGCGTCGGTCATTTCGACCAGTTTTTTCCAGTACGGATTTTCTTTCGAGAAAACCAGCGAATCGGCATCTTTCCAATCGTGTAAATTGGGAATGCCCCACGAGGTGTCCGCCGTGTAATCCATTTCCATTCCGAAAAAGGAACTGAATAATTCGGGGCCAAGATTCGGCCATGCCGTCGGCAACGCATCGCCGAGATACTCCGTGTTGCGCGCATTCGCAACGGCCTGTTCGACGGCGCGTTCGGTATCGAACCAGCGTTCGCGCCAGTTGGCATGGTTTTTTTCGGCCGGCCATGGGCATTCCGGTTTTTCCTTGCCGACCGCCATGCAAACGACAGGGCGATCCAGGATCGCGCAATCCCAAAATGCGTCCTGCCGGGCGAGACGCCGTTCCCAGTCGGGTATGGTCTCGATGCTCATCATGGGCTTGAACCTCATTGTGCCTTTATTCCCGTAGTGAGTCGAGCAGCCATTGCGGCATTTCCGGGCATTGTTGGCGGCGCTGCCGCCTGCCCGGCCAGATGGTCTGATATCGCTGTATGTCGGATAGGTTTTCCGGAATGGAAAGCACCGGCAGAAACGGGAACGGTTTCAAGTCGGCTACCCGATAGAGGCCTTTGAATTCCGCGGCGCGGTCCGCGGGCAGCGCAATGCCGGCAAAACGGCTTTTACCTAGAGTGGTGGAGGCCGGAAATTCGTAGATGGGGAAGAAAAACAGGGTTCGCGCATTCGGTCCCTCGCCGCCGGATTGAGCGCACAGAATCCGTGAAAAGTCATTGCCGCCTTGTTCGGTCTCGAAACGAACGGCGACAGGGCATGGCGCTGTATTGGCGGCCAGTTCGACCACGCCATACGTCACCCGCGGGTCCATTTCGTGGGCGTCGAAGGCTATCGAGGAAGGGGAAGGAGGGGCGAGCCATCTTGAATCCGGCGCCGGAGCGTCGGTGATCGAATCCGCGGCGGGAAAGGATTCCCATGAGATTGGCTTGAAGAAATGCCAGTCCGCGCGCAGGGTTTCTTCGGTGGCGATGGGTTCGAGCGCCGCTGTCCGATAGGGAATGAGAAGCCGGCCCACTTTCACATACTGATAAATGCGCGTGGCGTACAACGGCACAATCATCAAAGCCAGGGATGCCAGGGCGAACGCGGCCATGCGCCGCGTCTCGACGGTACGCCACCAGCCTGTTCCGCGAAACATGTCCAGCCGGAATGCTGCCGCGGCGCGCATGCCGTGTTCGGCGAGTACTCCGGTGAACCAGAGCGGCACGAAGGCGAGATGGAAGCAATGGCGCAATTGAAAAAGGAGGGCCGTGTAACTTCCGAAATACAGGAGCAGAAACAACATGGCCGTTGCTATCCGAAGGTCTTTTCGGCTTGTCGCGAGGAGAACGACGGCCGCGGCCAGAACGCCAATCGCGTTCATGCCTGCGGCCACGGGGGTGTGCAGCCAACGCATACGGTCGAGAAACTGGCTTTCCGGAGGGCCGAACGGCGCCCGTTCAACGGATGTTCCGCCGAGGATGAAGCGCAAGGCGGCGAAACCACGTACAATGAAATCCGCCGGAAAAGTCTTGGCGGCGTCGAGGACGTATTCCTTCGCGCTACGCGCCCCTTCCACCGTTTGATAGGCGATGGGATCCTTGTTTCCCTTGATGCGGCGCGCGTGGATGCATCGGACGGCATGCGCGAAATTGTCGTTGCATAGGTATTCCATGTCATAGGATGCCTTGCCCACGCCCAGCAAGTCCGAACACTCCGCAGAAAGCCCCATCATGACATTGTGGAACATGAGCGTGCCTTCGTCGGTCGAGGTGGCGCGGCATGGCCACACGGCCACGGCGTAACTGGCGAGAAGCAATGCGATGGCCGCCAGGCGTTGCAGCAGGGACAAGCGATTCATTCCGCGGGCGAAGAAGGCGGTGATCAAAACGCCGGGGATCAGGCAGATGAACAGATCCTGGCGAAATCCCTGGCCAATACCGATCGTCAGGCCGATGCCCGCCGCCAACCCGAACAGGCGGCGCGGAGTGAGCGGCCGGGCCACCAGATGGCCGAGCATGAGAATCACGCCCAACAGAAAAGGCGCTTTTGCAAAATCGCGCAGATTGGGAAGCGTCGTCAAAACAAGCGGAGCCGTCACGAAAAGCAATGCGCCCAAAGCGCTGAAAAGCCGGTTCATGCCAAGCCGGAAAAGTCCGTAAACGACGCCTGCGGTGGCGCAGAACAACACGACGAAGAGCAGTTTCAATGTGCGCCAATCAATTCCGAACACTTTCCAGATCCATCCCGCCGCCGTCAGCAGATAAAAATGATTGTCCGTAAAGCGGCTGTTGCGGAATGTGGCGAAGGTGTCCGGAAGTTGCCTCGGATCGAACGAATTCGTCTTTTGTAACAGAAAATCCGATAACGCGGGAATCGTGGACGAGACGGGCGTGATGAATCCGCGCCCACAGGCAATCATGACGGAGGTGCCGAAGAAGTCCGGCGCGACATTGGCCGCGGACAGATCCGGAATTTCGAACATGATCACCCCGGCAACACATGCGGCCAGGACAAGAACGCCCGCGAGGATCTTGCCATCGCTAAAAAAAACCAGCCAGCGCCGCATGCGCACCCCTTTCGCTATCCTACGCCTTGAGTATCAGCACGCCGTTGCGCGCGAGCGTCACCTTGGGGCCGACCGTTTCGCCGGATAGCAGATCGGGGAACTGGCCGGGCAGCGTCAGCGTCTGGCGCTCCCGCGTGTTGTTGATCACAAACACGATTCGGCCCTGTTTACCGCGGCGCATCGTCACCTCGACGCCTTCGGGAATGTCTTTCATGGGAAATTCGGGCAACACCCCGGCGAGGAACGCTTTCAATATTTTTTCCGGCAGAAACACGCCGAGATAATAAACCTTGCCTTTGCCGACGGTGTTGCAGGTGATGGCCGGTTTGCCGGCGAAGGCTTCGTCGCGGAATTCGGCGACGGTTTCGGCGCCGGCCGCATGCAGCATTTCGACCCATGTGCCGACGTTGCAGGTTTGGCCGGCGAGGGCGCCTTGCGTGAACGCGATCTCGTTCGTCTGGCCGTGGTAGTAGGGCCGAACCTCATCCACGGTCGCGCCCACGAGCGGGGCCAGCGGACCGGGCCGGGTACGATCCCACATCGCGTTCGCCGGAGTGCGCACACCCGATTGGGGCGTGAATACCAGCGTGCCGCCCGCATCGGCAAAGGCGTGCAATCGCTTGGCCAACGCGTCGTCCACCAGCGACAGACTCGGCGCAATGACCACACGATAACGGGCAAAATCCGAATCCACGTTGATGATGTCGCAATTGTGCCCGTTTTGTTTGACGGCTCGGTACATCTCGAAACAGTGGCCGTCGTAGTGGAATCCCGCGACGCCGGGCTGGCGCTCGAAAGACCAAAGTGCGTCGAAATGGCGGATCAAGGCGATCCGCACTTCGACTTGCGTTCCCTCCAAATCCGGCGCGGCTTTCACGAACTCCTCGGCCGTCTTGCGGACCTCCGCGTATCGCCGCCGCGGAATGCCGTCGTGGTCGAGGATGCCGTGCCAGTATTGCTCAGCGCCGAACAGGCAGACACGCCAGCGGAAGTACAGAACTCCGTCCGCGCCATTGGCCACCGCTTGCCACGCCCAGCGGCGAATCTCGCCCGGCTCCGGCTGCTCGCCCAGGAGGCCCGCTTCCGCGTCGCCGGTCGGCCCGCTCTTTTCCTCCATGACCCAGAAACGTCCCTTGAACGACCGCGTGATTTCGTGCGCATACGAGGGATGAAACGGATCGCCGAACGAGTCGGGGTAGTTGTCCCATACAGGAAAATCAAGATGCTGGGACAACTTGTAATAATCAATTTCCGGAAAGCATCCCATGAAATTGTGTGTGACAAAATGTTTCGGGCAAATACCCTTGATCAAATCGTATTGCGTCTTCATGAATTTGACCTGCGTGTCCGACGAAAACCGGACGAAATCGAGCCAATGGGCTGGATTCGGCCCCGCCGGCATTGTGCGCGGCAACGGGATTTCGTTCCACTGCCGGAAGTCAAATCCCCAGAACGACGTGCCCCAAGCCGCGTTGAGCGCTTCGATATCGCCGTATTTCGCGATGAGCCACTCCCGAAACGCCTTCTCGCAGTGCTCGCAATAACAGCGCGTTGTGTTGTGGCAGCCGAACTCGTTGTCCACTTGCCAGCCAATGACCGAGGGATTGTCCTTGTAATGGCGCGCCATTTCCTGCACGATGCCCTCGCACATGAACTGGTAGCCGGGCGCATTTTTACAGCAATGGCAGCGCGCGCCGGGGTTGCGCACGTGCCCTTCCGCGTTTTTCTGAAGAATGTTCGGCTGGCGCGAATAGGCCCAGTTCGGGGGTATGGCCGTGGGAGTGCCCAAAACGGTGGCGATACCCGCTTTTCCCAGCGCGTCAATGATCGGATCGATCCAGTCGAATTTGTACCGTCCCGGTTCCGGCTCGAACTTGCACCACGCAAACTCGCCCATCCGCACGACATTGATGCCTGCCTTTTGCATCAACGGAATATGCTGACGCGCCTGTTCCGCGGTCCAATGTTCCGGATAGTAACACGCGCCATATCGCAACATCGCAATATCCTCCCTGTTCATGCATCGAAATGTAGCATAGCATTGAGACGGAAACGGCCACAAGACACGGCAGGGCGCTTCCGTATGCTGTCGAACGTGGAATTCCATTGATATGCAAATGGTGCGCGCCACGTCATCAGGTTGAAGCCGTTTATCCTGTACGGCAGTCAAGATCGGATTCGACGTGCTATCCTCTTGACGTTGTGGACTTTGTGGACATGGTGGACTTCACCCGAAAGGGGGATTGGTTTTCTTGTCCATTTCGTCCATAAAGCCCACGACGTCAACCGCTTGTGCGCAGGATCCGAAATTCGATTGCCGAACCCGGGTTTATCAGAACAACTGCTGGTCGAGGGATCGGTACTGGATGGCTTCGGCGATGTTGGCTTCGGAGATGGCCTCGTTGTGATCGAGGTCGGCGAGCGTGCGCGCTACGCGCAGGATTTTGTCATAAGCGCGCGCGCTGAGTCCCATGCGGTTCATGGCGTTTTCGAGCAGCAAGCGGGAACCGTCGCCTAAGTTGCACGTGGCTTGAATGGTTTTAGAGTCCAAGTGGGCATTGCATGTGAACCGTCCCCGATACCGGCGGCGCTGACGATCCCGCGCATCCTGTACGGTTGCGCGGACTTCGGCGCTGGAAGGGCCGGTTGCCCGTCCCGACGCCAGTTCGTCGAAGGAGAGGGGCGGTACGTCAATATGGATGTCTATCCGGTCAAGCAGGGGGCCGGACAATCGCGACATGTACCGCTGGACATCGCCAAGCGAGCAGCGGCATTGCCGGCGCGGATCGTTCCGGCAGCCGCACGGACAGGGATTCATCGCGACGACGAGCATGAACCGGCTTGGATAGGTCACGGAATACATGGCGCGACGGATATGGACGACGCCTTCTTCGAGCGGCTGTCGCAGGACTTCGAGCGCGGACCGGTTGAATTCGGGCAGTTCGTCGAGAAAAAGCACGCCGTTGTGTGCGAGGCTGACCTCGCCGGGCCTTGGCTGCAAACCTGTCCCGCCGCCGCAAATCGAAACGGTGCTGGCCGTGTGGTGGGGCGCGCGGAACGGCCGCTGGACGACCAGCGCGTTTTTGGAATTCGTAAGTTGCGCGACGCTGAAAATGCGTGTGGTTTCCAGGGCCTCCTCGAAGGTCATATCGGGCAAAATACCGGGCAGTCGCGAGGCGAGCATGGTTTTTCCGGTGCCGGGCGGGCCGACCATGAGCAGGTTATGGCCGCCGGCAGCCGCGACCGTCAATGCGCGCTTGACGTGCGCCTGCCCCTTGACGTCGGTCAGATCGGGCGCATACCGGCGCGCATCTTCGAAGATGGCATTGACGTCGGTTATGTACGGCGCTATTGGGCGCGTTCCCGCCATGAAGTCCGCCGCGTCGTTGAGCGTGGATACGGGGATGACCTCGATTCCCTCGACGACGCCTGCTTCCCGCGCGTTTGCATCGGGCAGCACGATGCCGCGCAGGCGCTGGTTGCGTGCGCCGATGGCCAGCGACAGCGCACCGGGCACGGCGCGAATTGAACCGTCGAGCGCAAGTTCGCCCGCCATGGCGTAGTCAGGAAGGCGATCACCGGGCATTTGTTCGCTGGCGATGAGCATGCCGACGGCGATAGGCAAGTCGAGCGCGGTGCCTTCCTTGCGCACGTCGGCGGGGGAGAGGTTGATGATTATTTTACCGCGCGGGTAATGGCGTCCTGAATTCCGCAAGGCCGAACCGACACGGTCGCGGCTTTCCTTCACGGCCTGATCAGGCAGGCCCACCATGCTGAAATAGTTCTCGCCGGCATGGCAATCCACCTCGACGCCTATCGGAATGGGGTCTATGCCGAGGACACCCGCCGTCAATACCCGCGCCAGCATGATGATTCCATCCCGTCAGGTTGCCTGTTTCGCGTTCGACAGTGCTTCGATGCGTTCCGCCGTCAGGCCGAGCGCCCACGAAAGCGCCGCCGCGTCAATGCGCAGATACAACGCTTCGGCGATCAGTCCCAGCCCGTACCAGAAAGGCGCATAGGAAAGCGTGATGTAACCGCACAGGTTCAGCGGAAGGTGGCTGTAATCCCAGATATGGATGCCGCAAAGATCGAAAATCCAGCCGCTGACAAACTCGACGGCGAAAATCATGATCATGTAAAGGATTGCACGGGCGGGCAACGGAATACCCATGCGGGCCATGGGCCGTCCCACGGGCATGAGGATCACCGCGAACAGGCAATAGTCGAGCATCATCCAAGGCGACGTGTGGCCGACCATGTTCCATTTGCCGCGCGTCAGACCGCCCAGCGATGTAAAAAAGACTTCGATAAGCAGTCCCAGCAATCCAAACAGCAACAATCTCCACAGCACCCGCTTCGTATTGACTGACATGCGTTTTCCCTTCATTCGTTTGTCGGCGGCGCCGGAAAAGGCCGCGTGCTAACGCTTTATGGCGTCCCATCGCGGTTCGAGGCGGAAGAAGCCGGTTTCGGCTCCCGCCCGGCAGAACGCGCTGATCTCCTTCGGTTTTTCTTCCGCCAACTTGGCCACGGCCTTCTTGAAATCGTCGAGCGAGGCGATGGGATTGCGGCCCAATTCCATGATGATGACGCCGGGGCGCATCCCCGCAAGATTGGCGATGCTGCCCGATTTGACGCGCCGGATGATGACCCCTTTGACGTCTTCGCCGAGATTCAGGAGGATACGGACGTCGGTGGTCAACTCGCGCACCGTCAATCCGAATACTTCGTCCTTGTATTCGCCGGCGTCGCGGGCGGATTTGGGACGGGCCGCCAGCGTAATCTCCAGATCCAGCGGTTTGCCGCCACGCAACACGCGCAACGGGACGGTCTTGCCTACGCCGATTTCGCGCACGAGTTTCGTGAAACCGACGACTTCGCGGTCGAGCCGCGGATGCACTTCGATCGAGTTGATGCTGACAATCACGTCGCCCGATTGCAATCCGGCCTGCTCAGCGGGCGAACCGGCCATGACGCTGCTGACAACGATGCCGCCTTCCTTGGGCAGGTTCCAGTATTCAGCGAAATCGTCGTAAAGCGGCTGCGTAAAGATACCGAGCCACGCATCTTCGCCGCCCGGTCCCCCTTCGGCTGTCTTATCAGGCGGCGATTCGATGTATTTCCGGAACAAATCTGCTTGGTACACGAGCGGATGTCCGCTGCGCACGTAGAGATCGCCGCCTTCCGCCGGCGTCAGATCGAAGCCTACGACACCGACGAGCCGTCCTTGGGCGTTGATGACCGGGCCGCCGACGAATCCAAACCGAAGCGACGAGTCAATGCAATAGGTTGTGCGCGGCTTTTCAAGAATACCGCCGATGCGGCAGGTGTAAATTCCGCGTGCATAGTCGAGATTCTCTGAATAAAGCCCTATCAGGAGCACGGGTTCGCCGATGGCCATGCGCATATTGCGGGCGAATGTGGCGCATGGCAGATTGAGCGGGGTGTCGGATTGAATCCGTAAAAAACAGATGTTGATGTCGTCGGGTTTTTTGAGCACCTCGGCCTCGAATTTTTGTTCGCTGCCGCTATGGCCCACGGTGATGGCGACATTGAACGGTTCGGCGTTTTCGAGTTGCATGTGGCCCGGCGCCATGACGAGTCCGCCGGGCGTTACGACGAGTCCCAACGCGCTCGAATCGCGTTTGGTCGTTTCCCCTGAACCGGGATCCGTGATTTCGGATGAATATTGCACCAGCGCGATGGCCGGCGCCCATTCGGCGTAGGCCTTTGCAATGGTGGATTGTGTAAAACCGTCGGCAGGCATGAATTGCGCCATGACCGTCATAACCACCCAGAGACTACTCGACATGGCCGCTTCCTTCCGCCTCATCCGCCGCCGCGGGTTCCATGGGCGGCGATGCGCCTCCCTCTTCTCCGTCCTGCTTGATCAACGCAAAGCGGCTCAAGGCGCCGCGTTTCACTTCGAGCATGATGAGGCGCTTCTTTGTCGCCACCAGTGCGCGGTACTTGTTTTCAAAATCCGCCAGATTTTCGACCTCTTCGCCGTCCACTTTCAGGACGATGTCGCCGTTTTGCAGGCGTGCGTTGGCGGCGATCCCGCCGACCTGCGAACCGGTAATCAGGATACCTTTCTTCGAAGGCAACTGGGCCTTTCGCACGACGCTTTCCGTCAGGTCCACCGCCGTAAACGCCCATTCCGTGAATTCGTGTTGATCGCCGCGGAGTTGGCTGCGCTCGGCCGTTTTGACTTTTACGTCGAGTTCTTCTTCGCCGCGCAACACACGGATCGTCACCTCGGCGCCGATGGGCAGATCCGCGATGGCCTTGCGCACGGGCGGCAAATCTTCCTCGAAACGGGCATTGACGGGATGGCCGTCAATGGAAAGCATGACATCCCCGGGCCGCAAACCCGCTTCGTAACCCGGCGACAGCGGATCCACGTCCGCAATGACCACGCCTTTCCGCGTGGGATCGTCCGTTTTTACGCGCATGGGTTGCAAGACTTCACCGATCCAACTCCGTTCGACGCGGCCATGGGCGCGGATCTGTGCGATGACTTCTTTCGCGGCATCAATGGGAATCGCGAAACCTACATTCTCCGCCCCGGCCAGTATCCGCGAATTGATGCCGACAACCTCGCCCCGGAGATTGACCAGCGGGCCGCCGCTGTTGCCCGGATTGATCGCCGCGTCCGTTTGAATCCACGTGTTGAACGGAGATCGCATTTCATCGTCGCGGTCTTCGAGATAACGGTCCGTGACACTGACAATCCCCATGGAGACGCTGCGCGACAGTCCGTGCGGACTTCCCAGCGCCAGCACGGATTCGCCCGCTTTCAAACGTGTGCTCGATCCGAGTTTTACGGCTGGAATCCCCTTGGGAAGCGACTTTAGTTTGAGTACGGCAATGTCGGTGTAGGGATCCGTTCCCACGACCTCCGCGTCCACTTCTTCCTTGTTGAACAGCACGCAACGCACGAATTTGCTGTCGCCCGCGACATGCTCGTTCGTGACCACATATCCATCCGGTGAAATGACAAAGCCGCTTCCGACGACCGGGACTTCTTCTCGTTTTCCCCGTGTGTAGATTTCCTTGACCGGCCGGATATGGACCAGCGCCGGAGCGACTTTGTCCTTCGCGCGCGTGACGGCCGATTGCACCGAACCGCCCAACGTGGCGCAGCCGCCGGCCAGTACGGCCGCCAATAGTACCAAGTATGCTTTTGTCAACGGGAAACCTCCTTTGCGACACACATCCGCGCCGATTATAGCCTACTGCGCCGAAACATGGAAACGCGTGATCCCGGTGTATGGAACCATATCAAGACGGCGAATCACCGCACTGGATTCCCACGCGGAGCGATTGTCCTTTTGTCGCGTATGCAATGGCGCTTTGGATGTCGTCCAGACCAACGACAGGCGAAACCAATTCCGCGTAAGGGTATTTTCCTGCGGTTGACACGAGGAAATCGATCGCTTGGCCGAGATGGACTGGATGATAGTTGTGGATGCCTCGAATTGTCAGGCATTTTCGAATCAAGACATGGCCGTCAACGGGGAATTGACTGCCGGGCGCGACCATTCCCGCGACGAGCAGACGGCCGCCGATGCGCAGCGCGTCGAGCGAAGCCGTTGCCGCGCGTGGATCCCCGCATGCTTCAAAGGCCACATCCACGCCTTTACCGCTGCACGTCGTACGCGCCCATGCCGCGACATCCGCCGGTTCGGCGGTTTGGGCGAAAGTTGCGTCCACGCCAAAACGGCATACGGCTTCGGCGCGTGCCGGGTTCATGTCGGCGATCATTACGGGATTTGCTCCCGCTTCCCTTGCCAGGACGGCCAGATAGACACCCAAGAGACCGGCGCCCGAAATCAATACGCTTTCGCCGGACGCCACGCCGCCTATGGCCTCGAAAGCGGCAAGGGCCGTGGACAGGGCGCAATTGGCCGGAGCAACGACCTTATCGGCCAACGCCGGGGGCACGCGAAATATCCCCGTACCGGGAAAAAGATAGATGTATTCCGCATAGCCCCCGGTCAGGCCAGGCCAAATATCGGTCGAAGTATGGCCGTATTTTCGCAATCGAACGCATTTTTGCGGCAATCGCTTTCCGCAAAAAAAACAATCGCCGCAGAACGCCATGATGGTCCATGAAACGCGATCGCCGAGTTGAAGCGGTTCGCCGTTCCAGTAATGGGCGCCGGGTCCATACGCGACGATCTCGCCAACGGATTCATGGCCGAGAATGGCCGGAACCGGTTCCGACCGCCTGCCTGCAATCGTATGCAAATCGGAGCCGCAGATCGTGCTCAGTCGAATACGGCACAGCGCTGATCCCGGGGGCAGAGCCTGCGGCACGTCGAATTCACGGATTCGCATCGGCGTACCGGGAGCCTCAAATACAGCCGCGCGGCAGGTCTTGGGATGAATGCGTACTTTCGCCATAAAACTGGTCGCCGATACCAATAAAATTCCTGTTTTCGGCAATGTGTTTCATGCCGAAGAGACATTTTCCACGCGAATGATGGATAATGCTTGAGAACGGATGGATCAACGGATGTCAGCGTCGAACCATTTGAGGACGGCCATGATGCCTTTGGCTTGGCGGAGCATGGTCGCTTTCAGGCCTTTTTGTCGGAGTTTCTCCTTGGCTTCATGTCTGGATTTTGCAATGACTACGCCCCCTACGAACGATTTTTCCTCGTCGCCTTCCGCCCGGATTGCGTGATATTCATAGGTCGGCATCCGTGACTCTCCAGTGGATCAGCATTCTTGCTGACCTCTCTAAACGTTATTTTAGCATTTTTTTCTTCCGTTGCCAAGTTATTCCATTTGCTCGATTTTCTCTTTATGCGATGGTTCGATTATGGCGGGCCGGACGTACGGCGATCAGTAATGCGGCACAGGCGGCCGCCAAGAAGGCATCTGCCGCGATGGGTCCGAAGGGCCCTGTTTTTCCGGGTCTGCTCATGGCGCCGCCGATACAGCCGGCGGGTTCGCCTTCACCTTCTCCTTCGCCCTCTCCTTCGCCGACGGGCGCTTTGATGACGGTCAGGGTGAAGCCTTTGTCGCTCGTGTCGTCGAACTGATCCGTGACACGAATCCGGAAGGTGTAGGCGCCGTCAGTCGTGGGGATACCCTGCAAGACGCCGCCCTCGGTCAATTCCAGTCCGGGGGGGAGACCTTCGGTTTTCTGCGTGACCGACCAGCGATAGGGCGGTGTGCCTTGGACGACATGGAAGGTGAACGCGTAGGCTTCTCCGACCGTGGCCGTGGGCAGTATGGCATTGTCGGTGATGATCATGGGAGGTCTGCGAACCCGGATAACGCGCCTGAAATCGTCCGATCCGACGGCGGTCGTTACGGTGAGGATCACGTCGTAATCGCCCGCGTCGGAAAAAGTATGTTCAGGATTTTGCTCGGTGCTCTGCGGCGATCCGTCGCCGAAATTCCATGCCCAAGCCGTGATCGCGGCGCTGCCGGGCGTGGACTGATCGGTGAAATGCACAGTCATGGGCGCGTAGCCGAAAGTGATGTCCGCATTGAAACCCGCGACGGGAAGCGTGTTCACGACGATGTAATCCGTTTTGCGTTCCTGATCGGATCCCACGGTTGTCGTGATGGTCAATTGGACGGTATAGATGCCGGGATTGGCGTAGATGTGTATCGGATTTTGTTCGGTGCTTGTGGCGGTCTGATCGCCGAAATCCCATATCCTTTGAGTGATGGGCTGGCTACCGGGTGATGAGAGATCGGTGAACTGGACGTGCAGCGGGGCGAGTCCCACGACCGGATTCGCGCTGAAATCGGCCTGCGGCATGACCACGACCGTGACGAGATTGGCTACGGTTTTCGTATCGCTTTTCCCCGCGCTGGTCGTGACTGTCAAGGACACCGTGTAGGTTCCCGCTACGGTGTAGACATGCAGCGGATCTTTTGCATTGCTGGTCTGTTGATCGCCGAAATCCCATTCCCATGCTGTAATCGGCTGGATCGGCGACGCGGTGGACTGATCGTGAAATTGCACGCTCAATGGCGCGACGCCGTTCAGCGGCGGATCCGCGCTGAATGCGGCAACCGGCATGGTATAGGTGAAAATGTAGTTTTCTATGGCGGTTGTATTTTGATTGACGACGGATCCCCGTTGCGCGGTCACGGTCAATGAAACCGAATATTCGCCATCCTGGACGTAGGAATGGCTTGGATTCTGCTGCGTGCTGGTTTGGCCGTCGCCGAAGTCCCAGAGCCATCCTGTGATGGGCCATGTGCCGGGTATGGACTGGTCCGTGAAAAAGACCATAAGCGGTGAAGCGCCTGTTGTGACGTTTGCGGAAAATGCGGCGGTGGGGGGGAGGGGAGGAGTGACCGTGATGTAGGCGGTCTTGGTTTCGGTGGATTCTCCGATGGCATTCGTCACGGTCAGCGAAATGGTATAAGTGCCCGGTTCTGAAAATGTGCGGCTGGGGTTTCGGCTGGTGGAAGTTTGTCCGCCGCCGAGCGACCATGCCCATTGTGTGATGGGCGAACTGCCGGGATCGGATTGATCGGTGAACTGGACATCGAGTGGGGCGGGACCGGAGAGCGTGTTGGCGGTGAAAGCGGCCGTGGGGCGCGCCGCGATAGTGATCTGTTTGGACGTGGAAGCGTTGCCGATGGCCAATGTGACCGTAAACACGCCGTGCGTGGTGTAGGTATGCGAAGGATTTGGCTCATGGCTGGTTTCCCCGTCGCCGAAATCCCACTCATACACGGCGCCCTCACCGGCGCAGGAAGCGTCGGTAAACTGGATGGCCGCCGGTACGACGCCCGTCAGCGCGTCCGCACTGAACCGGACAACCGGCGGTTCCTGCTCATACGCGCCCATGTCCACGGCGGCGCACTGGGGGCGCGGCACGCCGAGGATATCGGTGTAGGGCGCTTCGTTATCCGAACCGGCATCAATACAAGGGGAATCGTTTTTTAATTGGAGATTGCCCGAGGACGCGTTGACGAACATCGGATTGATCGCAATGATATTCGTGCCCGAGGCATAGCCGCCTTGAATGTCGCAATAGGCAATGACTGGTGAAGAACCCGCTTCATCTGCAATCTGATCCGGCGTATTATTCCAGACGATGCTATTGACGACGCCGGGCGAGGAGGCAGTGTTGTAAATACCGCCGCCCTTGCTGGTGGCTGCATTGCCATGAAGGGTGCAATTGCGGACATCCGAAGCGGAACCGTCGTTGAAAATTGCGCCGCCCTGCGTGGCGCTGTTGCTGCGGAAAATACAGTTGATCAGCATGGCCGACGCGTTGGTTCGGTTTGCGACGGCTCCGCCATACGTGGCTTGGTTGGTAAAAAAGACACATCCTTCGATGGAAGGGGAGGCGTTTGTAGAATTGTAGATGCCGCCGCCACGTCCCGTGCCGACGACCCGGTTGCCCGAAACGACGCAGTTGACAATGGCGGGGCTGGCGTTGGAATTGTAGATGCCGCCGCCGTCACTCTGGGCGGTATTGCCGGAGATTGTGCAGTTGGCAATCGTGGGACTGGCGGACACATTGTAGATGCCGCCGCCGCGGATATGCGGGCTGGGGCCGTTCGCGCTGCCGCCGGTGATAGTGAAACCGTCCAGCGTGGCATTGTCCGAACCGATGACGACATGATACGCGCGCCCGCCCTGCGTGTTGCCGTCAATGACGGTGTTACGCGCGGCCCAGTTGCGCTGACTGCGCGCCGTTTCACCGCCGGCAAACCCGCCGTAGACGGCCACGCCGGATTTCAGCAGCAGCGCATTCGACTCGTTCGACGCGCGGGATTCGTTGTATATGCCCGCCGCGACCCAGACTTCGCCACCGCCCGCGCCAGAGGCCGCATCAATCCCTTCCTGAATCGTCCGGTACGCCGTGGCCCACGAGACCCCGTCGGGCAGTTGCGCGGCGCTGTTCACATTTACATACCATACGGCCCCTGCCGCGCCGGAGGCATACACAAGCGCTAGGACCATTGCAAAGCGCATACTGTACATCATGTTGAGGACCTTTCCCCGCCTACGGCGGTGATTCTGGAATCCGGACCCGGTACGCCGATCGAAAAAAACATGAACATACTCAACGACAGTATAACACGCCATAGGTTCCCCGGATGCAAATTACAATAGGCGTTCTGATCGGATTGTGAATAAAGGATGAAATCCGTGGCGCAGACAGTCGAGTCTGCGCATACCTAATGAAAAGGCCACAAAAATCGGATCGAAAAAGGCATTTGACAACAAAATATCCGGCTGTATAGAATGGACTACGAAATGGGCGATTAGCTCAGGTGGTTAGAGTACTTGCTTGACATGCAAGGGGTCACTGGTTCAAGTCCAGTATCGCCCACCATTCTTCTTTCACTCGAAATTCTCTATCCGTAGAACCTCGGCGGTGTGCGCGTCCATCACAACGGATCGCACATCGCCCTTTATTTACGCGCTTTTTGTGATGTACCCTCCCTGAAGCCGCGCCGTTTTCAACGTGCCCCCGATCACACATCTTTCCCTTCCTGAACCGCAATCCGTCTCTTTTCTCGCGCTTTTTCTCTGTTTCAACGTGTCCACCCCCTTCGGCGATCCCTTATTGCGGCGCAATGACTTGCGAAGACGGATTTCGCTTTCCGAGTCGATATCGCATCGAGTAGGGTTTTCATGCGGAAAATCTATTGGCCCCGCGTGTCTCCGAGACATTCCGCATGAAAAAAGCCCCGCATCCGTTTCACGAACGTTTCCGGTAATTAACCGACAGACGCCGCTTGCTTGCGGCGCCGAAGGACTCCCGGAGACATCGCATGGACACATTCACTACCGACCCGGAACTCATGACGCCGCAGGAGCGGCAGCGCGAAGTGGCGACGCTCCTGGCGCGCGGTTTCCTGCGCATGCGCCTGCGGCATGTACATAGCCGTGCGGGATGCGCCTCTCCGGCGGAGAAAGAACTTGATTCTACGAGCCAACAGAGCGTTCATCGTGTCGAACCAGAGAAAGGAGACCGTGCATGAAACACACGATGAACAGACCGGATAAGGAGAAACAGCGAACGATTTTGAGCCGCGTGGCCGCGCTCGAACGGATGCGCGAACCGGAGTTGCGCGAGCAGTGGCGCGCCTTGTTCGGGACCGAGCCGCCGTTATGCCGCCCGTCGGTGCTGGTCCGCCGCTTGTCCCACCGCGTTCAGGAACTGGCCTGCGGCGCGCCGCTCGAAGAGATCAAGCGTCGCGTCGAGGAGAAGCGCGCAGTCATGGGCTTGGACGACATGGCGCTCAGACGTGGCCGGGGCGGTAAACGCCAGGCAGGCACGCCCGTCGTGGGCACGCGCCTTGTGCGCGAGTGGAACGGGGCGCGTTGCGAAGTCACCGTGACCGGTGACGGCAAGGGGGCGTTCCGTCTCGCGCGGGAGCTGCGTGTCACGCTTTCCGTTACCGGCGGAGAGATTGTGCCGGAACCCGAGGGCGAAACGCGGGAACTACTCCTGCTCCTGGGGCAGATAAACGCATGCCAGGTCATGCGGGCGGCAACGGCGAATTCATTCTCGTTTTCCAGCGGGGACAAGAGCGTCAACAAAACGGGCCAGCCCAAGCAGTGGGCGGACCTCGAAGAGTCGTTGACGCTCCAGTACCGGCAGCGCGTCGCGCAGATGACGCCCGGCGTCCATGAAGACGACGGATACATCCTCACGCCGGAATTCCGGCCCGTACTCTACGAACAGGGTCTCGACCTCGAACCATTGGAGGACCCGCACCTGTGGCCTTATTGAGTCCAGGCGAGAAAGCCGAAGCGGGCGCGGATGTGCGGGATTTGATTCTCGCGTCCGGGCAGACCGCAGTTCTGCTGCGGGCTTCGGACGGCGAACGGTTGTATGGCACGGATGATGCGCCATATATGCCCGTGGGCGAACCGTTCCCACTGGAGTTCATCCCGACGCCGGCGGAGGACCTGGCGCAGAAGATTGACGCCACGGCTTGTGTATTGCCGGACGCGGACGTGCGCCCGGAAGACCGCATCCAAGCGGGCGCGGAAATCTATCGCGTGCAGACGGTGAAGGAAGAACGGTTGTTCGGCGCGATCACGCACAAAGTGATCAGATTGGTGAGGCATCATGTCGGTTAAGCGATTCGGAGACTGGGACAAGGTCAAGGCGCGGCTGGAGAACAATCCCGGCACGCGCTTGGCCAAGGCCATTCGGCAGGCCACCATCCAGAACGCCCTGCTGCTCGTCAGGGAGATCAAGCGGGGCATTGTCTCGCAAGCGCCGGGCGGGGTGCCTTTCGCGCCGCTGGCGGAAAGCACCATCGAACGCAAAGGTTCCAGCAAGGCCCTCATCGACACAGGATTCCTGCTCAACTCCGTCACACAACGGATTCTGACCGACCATGCATTTGTGGGATTGTTACGCGGGACGGTCAACAAGGACGGCGAGGACATGGTCAATATCGGGGCCATCATGGAGTATGGGGCGACGATTACCATGCCGAACGGGACCACCATCGTCCTCCCGCCGCGCCCCTTCCTGCATCCCACGATGGAGAAGTACCGCGACCAGGTCGCGGAAAACTACCGCAAAGCCATCCGGTCGATGCTTGATAGGGGGTAAAGGAAACGTGGCCTGCCCCTTCTTGGAATCCAACCGGCAGCCCGCCTCTCGCCGTAATACCGATTAGTAAGCAACATAGCTGGATGGACACTATCAGCGCGGAACTGCCACCCAAGCACCTGCGCCTGCATCGACTTTTGACTTGTCAGGAGGTACGTGCCACAAGACAAAGTCGGCCTCACCGTTGAAATCCTGGGATGCGGCCTCTGCTGAAAATGGATTCTTCGTTCGGACAGTTCCCTTAACAAGGACACGAACTGGATATCCTTTGGAATCTGCGCTAATCGGTTTATGTATCGACTGAAGTTCATTTGGCGTGAACGGCTCTCCGCGTTTGATGACTTGAACTTCCGTCACATTACTCTCGCCATTCGCCTCAATCCCTATCGGATACCCTCCGCCAATCGTTATTGGAAGCGTCATAAGTCCAATGAGTGACCTTGATGTATTCGTGTAATATCGTACCACTGCTGCCTCAATATCGATATCAGATGGCCCCGAGCCTCCGCAACCCGTGAGTTCGGCAACACAGAACCCCACAACTAGGGCGGCGCATGATGTGAACAATGCCCTTCGCCTGTCACGCATGACAAAATCCTCCTTTGTCCCTCATCTCTCTGGTTGAATTTGTGAAGCAGTCATTCATGTCGGGGAGACCGTGGCCGCGTCCGCTTCTGGCCTTGAATATTTCCACGTATTCTGCATTTCCCTCCGCGCTCTTTGCTCGTTGTGTGCATCAAGTATCGCGTAACCCGGACGGTCCACGTCACCCTCGCGAACGTACTCCGAACACCCGGCCGCATACCGCGTCAGCCCGGTCGAAGAGAGCCTTTGAAATCCCGTCGAAATAGGAGCGGAACGCGCGTGAAGAATCAAGCGGCTCCGCCCATGCCCACCAACCCGAAGTGCCGAATTCGGGACCCAAGTTCCGATCTCCGACACCCTCCTGATAAAGAGTCGAGAGTTCTTTGCATGTAGGCATGCGCCAGCCGCCTCCCGACACTGTGCAGTTTGCCACCCACTGTTCAGCCTGCGCGTAATTCGTATCCTTGTCAGGTCCCACGACCCATTCAAGACCCGTCTCGCTGTCGTAAATCAGACCTTCGGCGGAAACCGTAAACCGTGCGGCAGACTTCGGCTGCGTGCCGACTTTACCTGCTTCAGGTGCAACCGCCGGTGTGCCGGATCGCGAACGCACTCCCAAAACTCGCACGCCGTCCGAGTCATCACGGTCCATCCACCGACGGACAGAAGCACCGAGCCAGCCAGTCCAAGCCGTGAAGGAATCGTGAGGTTCCGCCCATATGTCCGTCGGATCCTTAAATGTAAACACGGGGTCTCGGTCAACCCCTTCATGGCCAAGGCTTGCAATTTCCCGTACCGTGGGAATTCGCCATCCCCCGCCTCCCACTTTGCACTCTGCCACCCACTGCTCGGCCTGCGCGTAATTCATGTCCCGGTCCGGCCCGGCCACCCATTCGAGGCCAGTCTGGGCGTCGGTAATTATACCTTCAGCCGAAACGGTGAAGCGTGGAGCAAGAGTTGCAAGATCCATGATTAAACTACCACCGCTCTTGGATACCGCCCAGTGGATGACCACGGGAGAGGGAAGCACGACCGTCTCCCCCTGTGGCCCGCTATCTATCACCCCGACACTTGTCTTGCATTCCCACTTGTCCGAGCGAGGGCTGAGTCCATATCGAGACGATGGGAACAGGCCGCTTATTCTGAAGGAGCCATCGGCCTTCGTCACGGTCTCCAATTCCTCGTAGCCCTTAAGGATGGGTAGGTCTATCTTTCCGGCTCTGATCGTTACTTTGGCCACAGGCTTGCCGCTCCAGTCGACGAGTTTCCCCTCAACAGCTGATCCTACCGCCGATTCGTTCCCGGTACCACATGCTGCGAGATACAATGTGAGCGCGAAGATAAGACTCCATCTTGCCAAGCGTCCCATAACTTCTCCCTCCGTTCAGTTTATCTTGTGATGTCACGGGTGGAGTTGTCGTTCGGGCGGCATCTCAACTATTCAGGCCGGTGCCGCTCTTGATTTGATTCAGCTGACTTTTGTCCCCATACGAGTGTATTCCAAAGCCGAGGGAGTACACGCGAAACCACAGCAGCAAGCATAAACCCCACCAAGAGTCCCGCGATGAAACAAGCTGTCATAGTGAAATTGAGATAGAAATCAAGTTCCGAACTCATGTTCTTCATCTCCTGAAATCCTGCTCGCGTCGAAGGCTCGTTTGTCTTGGCCTTCGTTCTTTAGACGAAGCCTGTGACCTCTTATTCATGCTCTCGCCAAAAGGGGATATCGACGTACAATCCGGGCTTGTTTATCCCCAACAGGGATTACTACATAACGGCGAAGCACCCTGAAAATGTGTACTTGGCTGGCCCCGCACATTTGCGCCAAGAAGCCGAACCGCAATTCAACTTTCCGCCCCGTCCCGTTGAATTGGCGCAATAATAGCCGAAAACTCTTGATATGTCAAGATCTATCTTTGGCGGATCTATCTTTGGCGGACTCTGGTCCTTATAGATCACGCTTCGTCTCCATTTCCGGTAGATAACCTGTGAACAAGGTTTACCGGAGACGAACGTATGACACTGCTGCGCGAAGTGGTCGAGACCTTCATGCGCCTGGTAAAGGCGGAGATTGCCCCCAATGCCGTTCTCGTCCCCCCGGACGACGTTCAAATTCGGAATGCGGAACGCGGAACGCGGAACACCCGAATGCGGAACGCGGAACACCCGAATGCGGAACGCGGAACACCCGAATGCGGAACGCGGAACACCCGAATGCGGAACGCGGAACACCCGAATGCGGAACGCGGAACACCCGAATGCGGAACGCGGAACACCCGAATGCGGAACGCGGAACACCCGAATGCGGAACGCGGAACACCCGAATGCGGAACGCGGAACACCCGAATGCGGAACGCGGAACACCCGAATGCGGAACGCGGAACACCCGAATGCGGAACGCGGAACACCCGAATGCGGAACGCGGAACACCCGAATGCGGAACGCGGAACACCCGAATGCGGAACGCGGAACGCGAAATACGGAATTGAGTGGGGCAATCATGACTTGGCTCGCGATGCAGTGGCTCGCGCTGTTTTGATCGAGGCGATGGTGATGCCGAGAATCTGATGGGCTTCGTCCATGAGATCCTTCAGTAAGCGTTCCTCGACGATTCCCGATTCGACGAGTAACTCCATCCAGTAGATGCACTCGTCGCATTCTTCCTCGACGGTGCCCATCTTCGAAATGAAGTCGGCTGGCGATTTCGCGCGAGTAGCCGCGCGGTAGTTCGCTCCAACCGAAGTACCGCAACGAATGAGTTGCTTGGCGATGACGTCCGCCGTGCGGCCTGGCGGCAAAGATTCGCACAGACGGATGGTCCGCAATGCGAATTGTCTTGTGCGTTTCTTCAGATCCTTTTCGCTCATGGACGCCATTTTACACCAGGCTGGGGCGTTCCGCAATCCGCATTTCGCGTTCCGCATTTGAAAACGCGGCCCGATCAACAAGCCGACGCTCGTGACCAGTTGGGAGCAGTTCGTCCGGCGCTTTGGCGGCTATGTCCAGTCGGGCTATCTCGCCTACGCCGGACGCGCCTTCTTCGACAACGGCGGCGCGCAACTCTGGGTGAACCGCATCGCCCACTACACCGACCCGTTGGACAATACCACGCTCAGTGCCGTGCGCAGTGCCGTCACGCTCAAGAACCGCAACGCCGTCAAGGCATCGCTCGCGACGGGCGCATCCGGCACGGACCGCATCCTCTGGCAGGCCGTGGCGGCAGGCGCGGCGGGCAACGACATCACCATCGCCCTTGCGGCCTCCGGCAACGACACCCCGCTGTCGGTCGAAGTGACGGGCGAGGCGATCACCGTGAACCTCGCCACGGACAACGAGGGCAACGCCACCTCGACCGTCGCTCAGGTCGTGGCCGCTGTCATGGCCAAGACGGAAGCCGCCGCCCTGGTTACGGTCGCCGGGACAGACACCGGCGTGGTGACGCCTACCACGGCGGCGCACCTCGGGGGCGGATTGGACCCGCAGGATGCGTTGACGGTCATGGCCGTGGACGAGGGTGTATGGGGCGACCGGATCGCCGTGCAACTGGAGAACGGTTCGCGTTCCCCGGACACGGAATTCAACCTCATCGTCCGGCACAAGAATGAAATCGTCGAGGTCTTCAAGGACCTGTCCATGTCGCCGACCGCGGCGAACTACACCGAACTCGTCGTGAACGGCGACTCGGAGTACATCGCCATCGAGGACAAGACCACGGGAACCGTCACGGCGCAGCACCGGCCCGCCGTGGGCCAGTTCCCGCTCACGGGCGGCGACGACGGACTCACCGGTCTCGCGGACGAGGACTATATCGGCGACCATTCCCAGCATACCGGCTTCAGCGCCTTCGAGGACGTGTTCGACCTCAACCTCCTGTGCATCCCCGGCGTGACCACGGGCGCGGTCCTGAACGCCGCGCTCACCTACGCCGAACTGCGAAAAGACGTGTTCTGCATCCTGGACACGCCGATGGGCCTCACGCCCCAGGAGGCGCTGGATTTCCGGCGCGGCCAGGGCGGCTACAGTCACGAGGCATTCAACTCGTCCTACGGCGCGGTGTATTGGCCTTGGCTGCGAATCCAGGACCCAGTCAGCGGCCATGAGAAGCTTGTGCCACCGTCGGGCGCGGTCGCGGGCTGCTACGCCCGGAACGACCAGAAAGCCTACGTATGGTCGGCACCCGCGGGCATAGACCGGGGCCGTGTGTTCAACGTGCAGGGCGTGGCCTACCTCACCCAGCGCGCCGACCGCGACGTGCTCTATCCTGAAGGCATCAACGTCATCGCCGTGTTCCCGGATTCCGGCGTGAACGTCTGGGGGCAGCGGACGCTGCTCCAGCAGCCGTCCGCGGCGGACCGCGTCAACGTCCGGCGCCTCATGATCTACATGGAACGCGCCGTCGGGGACTCGTCCCGTTTCGTGACCTTCGAACCGAACCATCCCCGCACGTGGCGGGCGCTGCTCCGGCTCATCAACCCGTTCCTGCAGGACGTCAAGAGCAACGGCGGCGTGTACGACTACCGCGTCCAGTGCGACGCGGAGACCAATCCGCCCGCCGTCCAGGACCGCAACGAGATCGTCACGCGCGTGTTCGTGAAACCCACGAAGACCGCCGAGTTCGTGGAACTCAACTTCGTGATGACAGACACGGGCAGCAACTTCAAGGAAATCTTCAACGCGTAAGGAGAAGCGCCGATGAACGCAGCCGGCAACATGCCCAAGAGCCTGTACCAGAACTGGCAATTCGCCGTCGAGGTGAACGGGTTCGACGTGGCGCTGTTCAAGAAGGGCCAGGAGCCCAAAACGGAATTCGAGGAGGTGGCCTTCGCGCCGGGCGGCTCGATCTTCGACCAGAAGGTCGCGGGCCGCGTGAAGTTCGAGGACATCACGCTGGAGAAGGGCGTCCTGCAGGACGGCTCGGACCAGGCCGCGCGCGAATGGATTCAGAAGCAGGTGGACGTGAACGCCGGGACCGGCAGCCTGCCTAACGACTACATGCGCGACGTGGACATCGTCCGGTATGACCGCACCGGCAACGAGACGCGGCGATGGACGCTCCACGGCGCGTGGATCAAGACCCTCGAATACGACGAACTCGAGGGCGGCAACAGCGAAAACACCATCGAGAAGATCACCATCTGCTACCAGTATTGGACGTAAAGACTGGTTTCTGGTTGTCCGGTTTCTGGTTTCTGGTTCGTAGGGCATGACAACGAGAAACCAGAAACGAGGAACCAGATCACCGCGAAGCGAAAGGAACCGGATTCATGTATACCTTCACACTGCCCAGCGGACTCGAAGCCGAACTGCGCGAAATGACCGGCGCCGAGGAGTCGCTGCTCACCAACCGCCGTCTCATGAAGGACGGCGAAGGCGTCAATCAGGTGCTCCGCAACTGCCTGGTCCGGCTCGGAGACAGGACGGAACTCGCCGCCAAAGACGTGCTGGATCTGCTGTCCGGCGACCGCTTGTTCCTCCTCGTGAAGCTCCGCCAGATTTCCTTCGGCGATGAGGTGGACCTTTCGCTCGCGTGTCCCGCCAAGGACTGCGGCGAAGTCACCGGCGTTCATATCGCGCTCGACGACCTCGAAGTGACGCCCTACGGAACGGAGCGGGAGTTCATTTTCGAACTGCCGCGCACGAAGAAGCCCGTCATTTTCACGCTGATGGACGGCCACATGGAGAAGCGGATCGCGTCCCTCAAGGACCCGAACCTCCATTCCGCGATGCTCATGCGCGTGAAGGAGATTGACGGCAAGGCCCCGAACAGGAACTCGCTGGCGGAACTGCCCGCCTTCGACCTGAACGCGCTCCGGGCGGAGATGCAGCGCGTGGACGGCGGCATCGACACGACCATCCACACGGTCTGCACGGCCTGCGGCGCGCGCATCGTCACGCGGATGGAGGCGGAACCCCCTTTCTTGTTCCCGAACGTTCGGTTGTAGCGGACGCGTTCTTCCTCGCCTACGGCGGGCTGCATTGGGGTTACCGGGAGATTGTGTCGCTACCGCTCGGGGTGCGCCGCGAGTTCGTCGAGGCGCTCGAGCGGCAGCTCGAATTTGAAGTGCGTAGTGCGAAGTGCCCAGTGCGAAGTCAATAGTTGATTCCGGCCAACTTCGCACTTCGAACTTCGCACTGTAAACAGGAGTTCACGAAGTGAACGACTTGGGCATGGGCATCGTGGTAACGATGCGGGACATGTTCTCCCGCAACGCCGCCCGCATCGAGTCGTCGATGGAATCGCTGGACGCGAAGGTCGCGGCGTCGAGCGAGCGGATGACGCGCAACCTTGACCGCATCCAGAAGGGCACCATGCTGATGGGCGCCGGTCTCGCCCTAATGGCCGCGCCCGCGGCGCTGGTCGCCTCGACGGCCGCCACACAGAAGGCGCTCGGCGAGATGGCGTCGCTGGGCACGAAAGACCTGCGCGCCCTCGAAGACGCGGCGGAATCGTTCACGAACACCTGGGCGGGCAGCAGCAAGGCGGAGTTCATAGGGGCGTGTTACGACGTGAAGTCCGCATTGTCGAGTCTGAGCGACGAGGCCGTCGGGACCTTCGGGGCCATGGCCGCGCTCACGGCCAAGGCGACAAAAGCCACCACGCAGGAGATGGTGGGCACGTTCACGACCGCGTATGGGATTTTCAAGCCCATCATGCGAGGGTATTCGGACATGGAATGGGCCGAGACCTTCTCCGGGGCCATGGCGCAGACCGTGGCCGCGTTCAAGACGACGGGCGCACAGATGGCCGAAGCCATCAAGAACGTGGGCGCGACCGCCGCCGCGTCGAACATCCCGCTCCAGGAGCAACTGGCCGTCCTCGGACAACTGCAGACCACCATGCCGGGCTCCGAAGCGGGCACGCTGTACAAGGCGTTTGTCATGAAGGCCGCCGAGGCGGGCCGGGAACTGGGCCTTTCCTTCGTGGACTACGAGGGACGGCTCAAAGGCGTCATTCCCATCCTGCAGGAACTTCAGAACCGCTTCCCGGACCTGTCCCAGGCCGCGGCACAGGTGCAGATCAAGAAGGCCTTCGGTTCGGACGAGGCGGTCAAGTTCGTGCTGCAGATGGCGGCGGGCATGGACACGCTCCAGCAGAACATCGAATCCGTCGAGACGGCCATGAAGGCCGGGACGGCCACGACCACGGAAATGGCCCGGGCGATGAATGCCGACATCGGCGCGCAGTTCGCGCTGGCGAAGCAGCAGGTGGGGAATCTGTTCGAGATACTCGGACGGACCCTGTTGCCCGTGGTGACGCCGGTCATGGCCGGGGTCTCTCGCGTCGTCCTGGGGCTGCAGCGCCTGGCCAAAGCGGCGCCCGGCGTTACCGGGGCCGTGCTGGGACTGGCGCTGGCCCTGGGCGCTGTGTTGGCGGCAGCCGGGGCGGCGGTCGCCGCCGTAGGCGCCGTCGGCCTGCTGATGCCTGCCGTAAGCGCCGGGATCGCCGCCATGGGACCCGCGTTGTCGGGGGCGGGTGCCGCGGTGGCGGCGTACTTCTGGCCGGTCACGCTGGCCGTGGCCGGCGTCATTGGCGCCGTGTACCTCCTGCGCCGGGCGTGGAACACGAATTTCGCGGGCATCCGGGACATGGTGCTCGGCGTATGGAACAAGGCAGGTCTCGCATTGCAAGGGTTGCGCGCGCTCATGGCGTCGTTTCGGGACGGCACGGGCGAACTGTCCGCGGAACTGGCGCAGAAGCTTCAGGCGGCGGGCTTGATGGGTTTTGTCACCACGGTGTTTCAGGTCTACACCCGTGTGCGGGCGTTCGTCGAGGGATTCGCGTCGGCGCTGGGGCATGCCTTCGGGCGCGTGAGGACGATTCTGGAACCGCCGGTCCAGGCCTTGGTGAATGCCTTCGCCTCCGTCTGGAAGGCGCTGTTTTCCATCGTGGAAGTGTTCGGCGTCGTGGGTACCGCGGCGGACGCGTCCTCGTTCCAGACCTTCGGCCAGGTGCTGGGAACACTGCTGGGCGTCGTGGTGCAGGCGGCGGCCATCATCTTGCGCGGTCTCGTCTATCCGCTGGCGTTCGTGGCCCGAGTGCTCGCGGTCGTGGTGCGCGCGGTGGTCTGGGTCGCCAAAACAATCGTGACGGCCTTCGTGGAGTCCGCGCGCTTCGTTCTCAAGTTTCTGCTGCCGGTCCGTCTATTGGTTGAGGCGTTCCGCCTAGCCGGGCGGGTGATCTATTCCGTGTGGCGGATACTCACGGGGGACATGTCCTTGACGGACGGTCTGAAGAATATCGGCGGCGCGGTGTTCCGTTTTCTCACCACGCCGTTCCGTTGGGCATGGGATGTGATAAAGGGAGTCTGGGATGGAGTCAAGGCCGTGTTCGCCGGGGCCGTGCGCCTTCTGAGCGGCCTTGCCTCTGCTGTCATGAACGCGTTTCTGAGTCTTCCTCTCGTAAGCACGCTGGCGGATGTATTCGGGACGGTGCGTTCGTTCCTGTCCGGGGACCTGGGTTTCTTCGAGGCGGGCAAGGCGGTGCTCGGCGCCTTCGCCCGGGGAATCTGGTCCGCAGTAACGTTTCCCTACCAGATGCTCAAGAAGGCACTGGGCTGGCTGCGGCGATTGTTGCCGTTTTCCGATGCCGAGGAAGGTCCGCTGGCCGACCTGACCGCGTCCGGCGCATCGCTGTTGAGAACCCTGGCGCAGGGGATGCTGGGAGTGCTCGGACTGCCCGGCAAGATACTGGGATTCGCACTCAAAACGGCGGTCCGCGCCGTGTCCTGGGCGTGGGGCGCGCTCAAGACCGCCGGCGCCGGGCTCGTTTCCGTCGTATCGTGGCCTTTTCGCAAAGCGGCGGATGTGGCGCGCGGCGCGTGGGACGGAATCAAAGCGGGCGCACGCGGAATTTGGAATGGACTCAGCGCGGCGGGATCGGTCGCTGCGAACGTGGTGACGGCTCCAGTCCGTCGGATGGCAGGGGCCGCTTCCTCCGCATGGAACGGTATCGCGCAAGGCGCGGCGAACGCCTGGAACAATGCCGTCACGCTCGCGCGATCCGGCGCCTCCGCAATCACAACCGCTCAGGACTGGATCGCAGCGAAAGGCACAGCCGCTTGGAACACCCTCCGAGCGGGAGCGGTGTCTGCGTGGAGCGGCATTACAGCTACCGCGAGCGCGGCGGCCGGAACGGTCGCGGCGACCTGCGCGAACATGTCGAATGCCGCAGGCAGAATGTGGTCGACTCTGACAACCGCCGCATCGTCGGCATGGGGACGCATTGCCTCCCTGGCCCGAAATGCGGGCGCGTGGTTGCGCGCGCCGTTCGACGGTCTGGCGTCCACCGCCGCAAGGTCGTGGGAAAGGGTTCGGGCCGCGACGACCGGCGCATGGGACTCGATGAAGTCGTCGGTGTCCGGTCTGGTCCGGTCCGCCGCAGTTCGCGGGCGAGGCATGCTCGATACTGCGGTCGCGGGAATCCGGAGCGTGCTGGCGTCGCCGGTCGAGAATGCCAGGAACGCGCTGGGACGGACATGGAATGCGCTGGCCGTTGCGGGGCGGGAGAAGATCGCAACGACTCAAGTGCAATCCGCGAGAATGCCCGGCGTGTTTGACCGTGTCCTGCCGGAGATCGCCTCGGCGGCGGATGCTCTTGCGCAAGCGATTCTGGCCGCGGGCGACAGACTGTTCGGGCTTGCCGCGAACGGCCTCACGGGCGCCGTTAAGCCTGTACTGTTCGCAGGAATCGCGGCGGCATCTTCGTTGTCCGCGGTGGCTGCAACGCCGCCACGTGTGCCGGATGTCTCCGTCGATGTCGCGAGGGCTGTCCGGCAGACTGCGCCGATGCTGGAACGTCGCGTGGTGCAGGACATCCCGGCGAACTTGCTGCTGACACCGGTGCTTGAGGAAACGCCGCCCTCGATGACGGGAGACATTGGGCTTCGCCCAAGGCTGAGCGGCATGCTTCCGCCCGTTGCTTCTTCCGTCGCTTTGACCCCGGTGTTGAGAGAGCAGCCTGCGGCAGTGGCGGGCGAACTGGGCCTGATGCCCGTGGTGCGGGAATCCGTACCGCCGCTGGCGTCGAGCCTGTCTGTCACGCCCATCTTGGCGGCAGGCCTTCCACCAGTGACTGCGGAGGCTGCGGTCATTCCGCGCGCCCTGCCGGAAATGCCGGGAATGAATGCCCCGCTGATCCTGTCCCCTGAAGTGCGCGGCGCGGTCCCGAACATGTCCGGTAGTCTCGATTTGACGCCGCGTATGGAAAGCCGCGTGCCTCGTGTATCCACGGAGGCGGCAGTCCGTCCGGTAGTGACAGGCACCCTTCCGGGAGCCGTCGGGCGGGCAATACTCACGCCGCAACTGGCCGACAGCGTACCACGGAGTACAGCCAGCCTCGATCTCGTGCCGCGTGTGACGGCAGGCGTCCCTCCGGTCAGTTCCGACCTTGCGCTGCGTCCCCGGACGGACTTCTCGCTGCCCGCAATCACAGGCGACATCGGACTGCGTCCCCACGTGACGGGGCCGGTGCCGGAAGCGGTCGGCGCCGCGGCGCTGTCTCCCGTGCTTTCCGGCCGGTTGCCTGCCGTACAGGGTCAGGCGTATCTCCGGCCTATCCTGCCGAGAACGGTTGCTGCAGTACGCGCGGAGGACCTGATGCCTCCGGTGTTGCCCACCGTGCCGTCAACGGTGGCGGGGTTAGATGCGCGAATGGCGCCGCGGCATTGGAGCGTGCCCGAAATCGATGCCGCGATGCCGGTCGCTCGTTTTCTGTCGCTGGAGAATTCTGAGCCACCGGAAAACTCTCGCAGAGAGGAACTGCCCCCGGACCGCGCGCGATTGCTCAGCGCCGCGCATGGAACGGCGGCGGGAACATCGGCCACTCCCATGTCCGAGGACGGCATCCAAGCCATCCGGCATCTCATGGAATCGGCGCTCGCCAAGCTGGACGCGCTGGCGGAACGCCCGATAGCCGTGTCGCTCACCACCACGCTGGATGGACGCCAGATCGCGCAGTCCGTATACAAGGACCTGCGCGAACGGAAAGTGCGGAACTATGAGACGCTGTAATCAGTGCGAAGTTCGGAGTGCGAAGTGCGAAGTTAATCGGCGGTTTCGAGGTACTTCATGAAACCGAAGATGAGCTTTGATGTCTGGTCGCATGTAGCATATGCCAGATCGAAGTCGCCTTGTTCGATGTATCTCTGGTCGAGTGCGACGTATAGGTGGCTCTTGACCTCGGAACACGAAGCCAACGCCACGCTCAGGAAGTTGCGGAATTCCTTGCGCGATTTGCGCTCGAAACCTTCAGCGATGTTGGCCATGACGGATACGGCCGCCCGCTGGATTTGGTCCCTGAGACCGAAGTCTTTGCTGAAACTCGGCCGCTTCGTGAACTCGTATATAAGGTTGGCAAGACGCCGAGCTTCCTGCCATGCCTTGATGTCCTCGAACCGCTCGATTTTCATGCGCCGATTCTACCATTCGGGAGACAACTTCGCACTATGAACTTCGCACTTCGCACTGTTTTGGCGTATCTCGTGGACGTGGATACCGGCGAGCGGATGGAGTTCCAATACAACCCGAACGAGATCACGGACGAGAAGAGCACGGCCTATGCCGCCATCAAGGTGCCCGGCATGAGCCATCCCCGGTACCAGTTCGTGGCGGGCGAGGCGCGCAAGATCACGTTCAAGGTGGAGTTCTTCAAGGGGCCGGTGAAGGAGAAGGTCCGTTGGCTGCAGAGTCTGCAGTACCCCGAACACGACGGGACGATCCTCAAGAACGCGCCGCACCGGGTGCTGTTCATCTTCGGGGACCTGTTCCCCGGCGTGGTGTGCATCGTGCCGAGCGTCAAGGCGCGGTTCTTTTTACCTGTTCGACCAGAGCACCCTCGCGCCGCAGCGCGCCGAGGTCGACGTTGTACTTGAGGAATACGTTGAAGCATCGAAGAGCCCCAGCGAGGCGAGGGCGTGAACATGGCAGAATCGCGATACGAGGAACGCGAGGCGTTGAAAGACGGCGGACGCGAGTACACCGGGGTCCGGCTGCCGACCGAGAATCCGCCCCGGCCAGACGACCGATTCCACACCGTGATGACCGGCGACCGGCTCGATGTGCTCGCGCACCGGTATTTCGGTGACGCCAATCTCTGGTGGGTCATCTGCGACTGCAACAGCATTGCATTCTCTCTTGAAATTCCGACAGGCACAATTCTGAGGATCCCCTCGTCTACGTCAATTCAGATGCCATGAATTTGCCGCCTGACGGTTGCTCCTCGCGTTTGTGTATAATCAGTTCAATGCTGGGATGTCCTGCTTCCCTATGGGGACGTTCCTTGCTTCTTTTCGTTTAAGCGAACTGGTTTGTCGAACGGCAAGACCAAGGGATACGACACAGACGTGTTGAAATACGACAGAATAGGCTATTGGTCCGAGGTGAAGCTGGACATAATTCGCAAGTATGCCCAAGCTTACTCCACGATTATGGCGAAACAGGGAAGGTTCTCGCACGTCTACATAGACGGCTTTGCCGGGACGGGAGAGCACATATCCAAGAACACCGGGGAGTTCATCCCCGGCAGTCCACTCAATGCTTTGGCTGTTCAACCGCCATTTTCCGAGTACCACCTGGTCGATCTGGATTCCGCGAAGGCCGAAAATCTTCGGTCATTGACCGCCGGGCAGTCCAATGTTCACATCTATGACGGCGACTGCAACAAGGTGCTTCGGAAGGATATCTTCCCTCGTACCCGGTATGAGGATTACCGCCGCGCTCTGTGCATTCTCGACCCTTACGGTCTTCACCTTGACTGGGAGGTCATGTACGATGCGGGACGAATGAAAAGCATTGAGATCTTCCTCAACTTTCCAATCATGGACATGAACATGAACGTGCTCAAGCGGAATCCCGAGAACGCTGACGATAGCCAAGTGGCCCGCATGAATTCGTTTTGGGGCGATACCTCGTGGAGGGATGCCGCATATTCTACGGAAGGCCTTCTATTCGGTGAGGAAAAAACGGACAACGAAGCCGTTGCAAACGCGTTTCGTGACCGGTTGCGGAAAGTGGCGGACTTTGCGTATGTGCCGGACCCCATGCCGATGCGAAACTCCAAGGGCGCGATTGTCTATTACCTTTTCTTCGCGTCACAGAACACGACCGGGGCGAAGATCGTGACAGACATATTCAGTACCTATCGCGACAGGCGGGATCTCTAATGGCCAACGGCTCTTCAATAGAGTGGACGGAATCAACCTGGAACCCGGTGACCGGCTGTACGAAGCTCAGTCCTGGCTGCAAACACTGCTATGCAGAGCGCATGGCCAAGCGGCTGCAGGCCATGGGCCAGGCCAATTACGCGAATGGGTTCAAGGTTGCCGTTCACGAACACGCTCTCGAATTGCCGCTGACTTGGAAGAAGCCTCAAACCATTTTTGTGAACTCGATGAGCGACCTGTTCCACAAGTCAGTTCCCGTGGATTTCATTCTTCGTGTCTTTGAAGTCATGCGCAAGGCCAACTGGCATCAATACCAGATTCTCACGAAGCGGGCAGAGCGTCTGGAGGAACTGAACCCGGTCATTCCTTGGGCACCACATATCTGGATGGGAGTTAGCGTAGAGAGTCAGGACTACGCATTTCGCATCGACCATTTGCGGCGCATAAACGCCCACATCAAGTTTGTCTCCTTTGAGCCCCTTCTCGGTCCAGTGGATGCGTTGGATTTGCGCGACGTGCATTGGGCAATTGTGGGAGGCGAGTCCGGTCCTGGCTCCCGACCGATGCGCGAGGAATGGGCCATTGGTATTCGCGACCATTGCCGACAAGCAAAGGTGCCGTTCTTTTTTAAGCAATGGGGCGGCGTGAACAAGAAACGAAATGGTCGTCTTCTTGATGGCCAGACATGGGACGAAATGCCATCTCTACCACAGAGCATGGAAAGCTTGTTCGCCGTCGGCTGATCTCCGCCGCATAGCCTGTCTGAATTCATCCCTCCTGAAAGCCGCTCCTCTTCTCTCTGTCTTCCGGTAAATAACCTCCGAGGGCATTGCGCCCGAAGCCGGAGGCCGGATGGATCTCGACGTATTCAAACCCACGTTCCTCATCCAGATTGAGGGACAGCAGCTTTCCCTGGACATCACCCAGGAGATCACGTCGTTCGTCTTCGAGGACAACGAAGAAGAACTGGACGTGATGGAACTGACCGTGGCCAACCGAGGACTGCTGTTCACGGACGATCCGCTGTTCCAGGAGGGCAACGAGATTGTCGCCCGCTTCGGCTACCTGTCTGCCGTGCCGGGCACGGCACAGGCAGGCGTCGGCAATCTGTCGCCGGTTAAGAAGGCCGTCATCAAGGAAATCGACTGCGACTTCCCCGAGGACGGCGTCGCCACCATCCGCCTCAAAGCCTACGACAAGGGATACAAGCTCTCCGGTAAGGAAAACCAGAAGGTCTGGCAGAAGCCCGCGCCGGGGATTTTGTACTCGGAGATCGCCGAGGAGATTGCGGCCGCGAATGCCCTCATCCCCGTCGTGAAACCCACGGTCGGCTACCACCTCCGCGTGGTCCAGTCCAACATCTCCGACGCGCAGTTCCTCAAAGAGCTTGCGGAAAAAGCGCGCGACCAGGAAGGCGAAGGCGTCGCCGGATATCTGTTCTACGTGCAGGATGACGAACTCCATTTTCACCCCCGGATGATCGACCAGCCGCCCGTTCTGACACTCGAGTACTTCACCGACCCCAAGGGCATCCTCCGCTCGTTCAAGCCGTCCACACAGGCGCAGTGGGGAAAGGGCGCTGGCGTGGAAACCAAGGCCGTCGGTGTCGACCCGCGTAAGAAAGAGGCGGTGGAACAGAAAGCCAACAACGACAACACCCCAGACCGCACATCACTCGGCAAGCGGACGTACCTCGTCGACGGCAACAGCGGCGAGGGCCAGTTCAAGGAACAGGAAACGGGGCGTGTCGTGGCGAGCTTCGAGCGTTCCGAGGGGTTCCACGAAGAACCCAAACAGGAACCAGCGAAAGACGTGGCCGATGCCAAGTTCAAGGCGGCGGAACTCCAGCAGGTCGAGGCAACGGCGGTGACGCTGGGTATCCCGACGCTGCGGGCAAAACAGAACATCGAGATCAAGGGCGTCGGAAAGAAGTTCTCTGGCGTGTACTACTGCCGCTCGCTGCGGCACAGCTTCGGCGACGCGGGCTATTCCTGCGAACTCACCATGCGTAAGAACGCGCTCGGCAAAGGCGCCGGCGCGAAATCCGATCCGTCCAAGGGCAAACCCAACGACGGGGCACCCAACCCATAGGAGAAAAGGACATGGATACCCTCAGAACCGGCATC
>Ga0101944_10001147_pt1 | contig 60241 bp, 56 predicted proteins | sample DewCreD2012metaG_FD_75245 | JGI IMG/M metagenome (GOLD analysis project Ga0101944, IMG submission 75245) | Hot spring sediment bacterial and archeal communities from British Columbia, Canada, to study Microbial Dark Matter (Phase II) - Dewar... ...
GGCGTTATCATCAATAAGGTCCTGCCGGCAAAGTTTGACAAGATAGACCGCCTGGTGCGCAAAGGCCTGGAACGCAGGGGCATAAATGTGCTGGGTGTTATCCCGTATAATAAGGCCCTTTCGTACCCTTCGATCAGGCAGATACTTGAAGAAGCGGGATTTGAGCTTTTGTGCGGCAAAGAGGCCCTGGAAAGCTACGTATCGACGATCATCGTCGGGGCAATGGCGCCCCAGGACGCGATCAAATATATCGTTGACGACAGCCTGTTGATCACTCCCGGAGACAGGGAGGATATGATCAGGGCGGTCTTGAAATGTTACCGTGAAAACGACAGGAGGAGGCTTAAGGTTTCCGGCATCGTGCTCTCGGCAGGGATCGTCCCCCAGGCGGAAGTGATGCAGGCGCTTGCGGATTCCGGGATTCCGGTCCTGCTGGGGAAAGAGGATACCTATACGGTCTCCTCGTCCATTCACGACCTTACCGTTAAGATACGGCCGCAGGACGAATTGAAGATCAGGACTGCGGTTGAGATGATCAAGACGCACGTTGACCTTGAGAAAATAGTGAAAGGAATGTAGGATGGACACCATTGCCAAAATACGCCAGTTGGCAAAGGCAAAGCGCAAAACCATAGCGTTGCCTGAATACGACGATCAGCGCACGCGGGAAGCGGCAGGCATCATCGAGCAGGAGGGGATTGCCAAGGCATTGCTTTTGACTCCGGAGACGGTCAGGCCCCAGGATAAAGAACGTTACATCGAAGAGTACTACCGCATGCATAAAGCAAAAGGCATAGAGCTTGAGCTCGTGCGCACTCTTTTTGAGGATACGCTTTATTGCGCGGCGATGATGACGCGCGAGGGGGCTGTTGACGGTTTTGTAGCAGGGGCGGTGCATACCACCCCGGATGTCGGGAGAGCCGCGATACGCTGCCTTGGGGTAGATGACCGCATCGGCATAGCCTGCAGCTGTTTTATCATGGTAGTGCCCGATTGCGTTTACGGAGACAACGGGACTTTTATTTTTGCCGACTGCGGGATCATACCCGATCCCTCTTCCCGCCAGCTTGCCGCCATATCCGTCTCGGCGGCGGAACTGGCAGCGCAGGTCCTGGGCCTGGTACCGCGCGTTGCGCTGCTGAGTTATTCGACCCGGGGGTCTTCAAAGGGGAAAGCGGTGGATAAGGTAACCGAGGCGCTGGCGCTTGCGCGCAAGATGGCGCCTGACATCTTGATTGACGGAGAGTTGCAGGTCGATGCAGCCATCGTGCCTGAGGTGGCAGAAATAAAATACCCTGACAGCCCGCTTGAGGGGAGGGCTAACGTTTTGATTTTCCCCGACCTTGAAGCCGGCAATATCAGTTATAAGCTTACACAGCGGCTGGGGCGCGCGCGGGCAATCGGCCCGCTGCTTATGGGGCTCAAAAAACCCTGCAGCGACCTTTCCCGCGGGTGTTCTACGGAGGATATCGTCGACTGCGCGGCAGTCACGGCCATACGCGCCGGCTAACGGAAAGAGCATTAACCCATGCGAACTCTGGTTATCAACAGCGGAAGCTCATCGATTAAGTATAAGCTCTTTGATATGCCTACGGAGTCCCTTCTAAGCAAGGGATTGATCGAGCATATCGGAGAAAAGGGATCTCCCATACACGACCATTATACGGGCTTAAAATCGATCCTGACCCATATCAACGGGGTGGATCTGGTCGGCCACCGGGTGGTGCACGGAGCCGAAGAATTCAGCAGGCCGGTTTTTGTGGATGATGCGGTAGTCAAGAAGATCAGGCAGTGCTGCGCGCTTGCGCCCCTGCACAACCCGGCAAACCTGACCGGGATACTCGCCTGCAGAAGGCTGTTGCCCGGTGTCAGGCAGGTTGCGGTTTTTGATACGGCATTCCATCAGACTATTCCCGAGCACGCATTTATTTACGGGCTGCCCTATGAATATTACCGTAAGTACGGAATTCGAAAGTACGGTTTTCACGGCACCAGCCATCAGTATGTAGCCCATGAGGCAGCGCGCATCCTTAAGCGTCCCTACCGGAAATTGCGGCTTATAACCTGTCACCTGGGCAACGGCTGCAGTATCGCCTGCGTCAAATATGGCAGGTCAGTGGATACGAGCATGGGTTTTACCCCCCTGGAAGGGCTTATCATGGGGACCCGTTGCGGGGATATTGACCCTGCGCTTATCACCTATCTCATGCGCAAGGAAAAGCTTGGTATCCAGGGCATAGAAGATGTATTGAATAAGCAGAGCGGCCTGCAGGGCATATCGGGTTTCAGCAACGATATGCGCGCGTTGGAAGCGCGGGTTTCCCGTGGTGATAGGCGCTCAAAGCTCGCCATAGATATTTTTGTTTACCGGATACAGAAGTACATCGGGGCCTATACGGCGGTGATGGGAGGGTGCGATGCCGTGGTTTTTACCGCCGGCATCGGAGAGCACCAGAAAGCGGTGCGTAACAGGATCTGCCGCGGCCTTTTCAGGCATCTTAAGAATAAGCCTCGGGTCCTGGTGGTTCCTACCCAGGAAGAATTAATGATTGCCCGCCAGGCCTTCCGTCTGGCTACAGGGGCACGCTCAAGAAAATAGACTGCCGCAGGCAGGGCTTCTTAAAAGGAGGCAGGTATGAAAAGAGCTGCCATGATCATTGCTCCCGAGAAGTTCAGGGATGAAGAGCTCTTTGAGCCTAAGGAGATCCTTGAAAAAGCAGGGATTTCGGTGACGGTCGCCTCAACCGGTTTGTCGCCGGCAAGAGGCGTTAAGGGGGGCACCATTACTCCCCAGGCGCGCATTACCGAGCTTAAGGCCGATGATTACGACGCCGTTATTTTTGTCGGCGGAGGCGGCGCGAGCATTTACTGGGATAATCCGGTTGCCCATGCCTTGGCCGGCGATGCCGTTAAAAAAGGAAAACTGCTTGCGGCTATTTGTATTGCGCCAGTGACCCTGGCCAGGGCAGGGGTGCTTACGGGCAGGCGCGCAACTGTTTGGCCTTCTGAAGCAGAGCAACTTTCTGCTGCGGGAGCGCACTATACCGCGCAGCCGGTGGTGAAAGACGGGAACATTATTACCGGCTCCGGCCCCAACGCTGCCGCAGAATTCGGAGAAGAGATCAAAAAGGCCTTATTGGTGCCTTGAGGAGTGAAAGTGATGTTGAGAATAATGCTTAAGTCCAAGATACACCGTGCCCGCGTAACCGAAGCAAACCTGTACTATGAAGGCAGTATCACTATTGACTCGCGGCTTATGCAGGCAGCGGATATTTTGCCCGGTGAAAAAGTTGAAGTCCTCAACCTCAATACGGGGCAGCGGCTGGAGACGTATGCCATCAAGGGAAAGGCAGGGTCAGGGGTGATCTGCCTCAACGGCCCTGCTGCCAGGGGTGCCTGCGCCGGCGATGAAGTAATTATCCTTGCGTACGGGATTGCGGAGGATAAAGACGCCTCTTCCTTCAAAGCAAAGATCGTAAAACTCGATGGAAAGAACAGAATTAAGCATTAAGATTTTCGGAGACGTGGTCCTGCGCAGGAAGGCAAAGCAGGTGAAACAGGTTACCCGGGAACACCAGGATGTCTTGAGCCGTATGGCCCAGATCATGTATGAGTCTTCCGGCATAGGCCTGGCAGCTCCTCAGGTCGGCTTAAGCCAGGCGATGATCGTCGTAGACATCGGCAGCGGGCTTTATAAGCTCATCAATCCGCGCATCGTACGCAAAAAGGGCTCTCAGTGCCTGGAGGAAGGGTGTTTGAGCGTACCGGGCGTATGTATCAAGGTAAAACGCGCGCAGGCAGTGTGCGTGGAGGCGCTTGACCAGTATGGCAAGGCTCAGCGTATCGAAGCAGAAGGCTTGCTGGCATGCGTCTTTCAGCACGAAATAGACCATCTGGAAGGCAGGCTGATTGTTGACTACGCGCCATTCTGGCAGCGCATGAAGCTTAACAAGCATCTTGAAGGACTGAGTAAAAAGAGCAAACATGAGAGAATGCCCGAACCAAAAGCAGAATCGTGCCAATTGCAATTGTAGCTACGAGCCCTGTTCCCGCAAAGGCATCTGTTGTGAATGCGTCTTGTATCACCGCAGGGCAGGAGAGGTCCCGGCGTGTTTTTTCAACCCCCAGTCGGAAAAGACATACGACCGCTCCGTCTCTAACTTTATAAGGTCTCACCGGAGTTAAGTGTTTTATGCATGACCTCATTATTATCGGAGCCGGTCCGGCAGGCTTGACCGCAGCCCTTTATGCCGGAAGGTTCAGGCTCGATACGCTTTTCCTTGAAAAAACCGCAGCAGGCGGGCAGATCCTTTTGTCTCCGTCAATCGATAATTTTCCGGGTTTTGCGGGGGGGGTTGCGACCGTTGACCTCATCGATAAATTCAGGCAACAGGCAGAAGAAGCGGGGGTGCAGATTACTACGGAGGAAGTCCGATCAATAGAAGAGGTTGCATCCCCCCAGGCAGGGTATGCCCTTACGACGGAGTTGAATCGTTACCTGACGCGTACTGTTATCGTCGCAACCGGCGCCCAGCCGAAGCGATTAGGCGTTGAAGGGGAGATGAGGCTTACCGGCAAAGGGGTCTCCTATTGCGCAACCTGCGACGCCCCTTTCTTTAAGAATAAGGAGGTTGTTGTTATCGGGGGAGGGGACCGCGCGATAGAAGAAGCCATTTTTCTTACCAGTTATGCCGGTAAGGTCACGGTGGTGCACAGGCGCCAGCAGTTGCGCGCTTCCGCTATCCTGCAGGAGAAGGCGCGGAGCAACCCGAAGATAGAATTCCTTCTTGAAAATATACCCCTGGAGATCACGGGGGAAAAGCGGGTTGAAGGCTTAAGGGTAAAGAATGTAAAAAGCGGCTCTGAGAAACTGTTGAACTGCCAGGGCGTCTTTATCTTCGTAGGCATTTTGCCTAATACCGGCTTTCTGAAAGGGTTTATCGACACGGATGAGGCGGGCTTTATCCTGACGAATGAGGACCTCGAGACATCAAAAAAGAATATTTTTGCCTGCGGAGACTGCCGTAAAAAGAGTCTTTATCAGGTCATAACCGCCTGCGGCGAAGGAGCGACTGCCGCAGCTTCGGCACAGAGGAGCCTACTATGAGCAAGTTCCCTACGCACAACAAGAAACTGATTGGCTGGGTCAATAAGATGGCGCGCATGTGCCAGCCTGATGAAATTATCTGGATAGACGGCTCAGAAACACAAAAAAAGCAGCTTGAAGAAGAAGCATTGCGCACCGGAGAGCTTATCCCTTTGAATAAAGATAAGCTTCCCGGGTGCTTTCTGCACCGCACAGCCCCTGATGACGTTGCGCGCACCGAGCACCTTACCTTTATATGCACGAAGAAAAGACGCGACGCAGGGCCCAACAATAACTGGATGTCTCCGCGCACGGCCTACGCGAAAGCGCGCGCCATATTTAAGGGAGCCATGAAGGGCAGGACGATGTTTGTGATCCCCTTTTCCATGGGGCCGATCGGTTCTCCTTTCAGCAAGATCGGCGTGGAACTTACCGATTCGCGCTATGTGGTCCTGAACATGCTCATTATGACCAGGGTAGGGGAGGCGGTCGTCAAACAGCTTGACAGAGGAGATACGTTTACCCGCTGCCTGCACTCAAAGGCTGAGCTGGATATCAACAAGCGGCTGATACTTCATTTCCCAGAGGATAACACTATCTGGAGCGTAGGTTCAGGTTACGGGGGCAATGTGCTCCTGGGGAAAAAGTGCCTGTCTCTGCGCATCGCAAGCTACCTCGGCAGGAAAGAAAAATGGATGGCAGAGCACATGCTGATTATGGGCATCGAGAACCCCAACGGCAGGATCGGCTACATAGCTGCCGCTTTCCCAAGCGCCTGCGGAAAAACGAACCTTGCTATGCTTGTCCCCCCCGAGGGGCTCAAACGCAAAGGTTACCGCATATGGACGGTAGGGGATGATATCGCCTGGATGCGCGTTGATTCTGACGGCTCTCTGTGGGCGATCAATCCGGAAACAGGGTTTTTTGGCGTTGCTCCCGGAACCAATTCTCACACTAACCCGAATATGATGGAGACCATCAAGAAAGACACCATATTCACCAATGTAGTGCTTAAGCCTGATGGGACCGTCTGGTGGGAAGGGCATGATGAAGAGGCGCCTGCCAGCGGCATCGACTGGTTAGGAAGGCCCTGGAAGCCGGGCATGCGTGACGAGCACGGGAAAATCGTCCTCGGCGCACACCCTAACAGCCGCTTTACCACGCCCATTGCTAATTGTCCGACCGCATCCTTCAGGCTGGAGCAGCACCATGGGGTGCCGATTTCCGCAATTATCTTCGGCGCACGCAGGCAGCATCTTGCGCCTCTGGTCTATGAAGCCTTTAACTGGCAGCACGGAGTATTTGTAGGCGCTACCATGGCTTCCGAGCGCACGGCAGCGCAGGTAGGCAAGCTCGGGGAAGTGCGCAGGGACCCTATGGCAATGCTCCCGTTTTGCGGTTACAATATGGGGAGCTACTTTCGGCATTGGCTGGAGATGGGCAGGCGTATGAGCAAGCCTCCGCGCATATTCCATGTCAACTGGTTCAGGACCGATGAATCCGGAAAATTCCTCTGGCCTGGTTTCCGCGAGAACTTAAGGGTCCTTGAATGGGTGCTGGATAGGTGTTTTGAGAATATCGGGGCGATCGAGACGCCGATCGGATATGTCCCGCAGGTCTCGGATATCGATATGACCGGCCAGCACCTTGCCCCTGAGGTGCTACAGAAGCTTTTTGAAGTGAACAGGCGAGACTGGCTGGAGGAGCTCAAGGGCATAAAACAGTTCTTTAAAACTTTCAAGAAAGACCTGCCCGACGAATTATGGCAGGAGTATGAGGCGCTTTCCAGGCGTCTTAAAGGGTAAGGTTTGCCATGGCGCAAAAGAATGACGTCCTTTTGAAGACCTATCTTGAAGGCCTGCCGTTGTTCAGGCGCGGTAAGGTAAGGGACGTTTATGACCTCGCTGACACGTTACTGATTGTTTCGACGGACAGGATATCCTGTTTTGACGTTGTGCTCAATCAGGGGATACCCGGAAAAGGGAAGGTATTGACCGCGCTTTCGCTTTTCTGGTTCGATTTTCTCCGAAAGCATGTCGCGCACCATTTTATAACTGCTGACGTGTCCAGGTATCCTGCCGCAGCCAAAAAGCATGCTTCGGTCCTCGAGGGGCGCTCCATGCTGGTTAAAAAGACAAAGCCCCTTCCGGTGGAATGCATTGTGCGCGGGTACCTCTCAGGTTCCGGTTGGAAGGAGTATAAGCAGTCAAGATCTGTTTGCGGGATTGCATTGCCAGCCGGCCTCAAAGAGTCAGACAGGCTTCCAGAGATAATTTTTACCCCCTCAACCAAGGCAGAGCAGGGGCATGACATAAACGTATCCCAGCAATACGTCAGGGACCTTATCGGAGAAGAGATCGCTCGCACGCTCCAGGACCTAAGCATAAATATCTACAGGCAGGCAGCGGATTTTGCCCTCGAGAAAGGCATTATCATCGCCGACACCAAATTCGAGTTCGGCCTGGACGGCAAAGAGGTGATCCTTATCGACGAAGTGTTGACGCCTGACTCCTCGCGTTTCTGGCCGCACGATGAATATTGCGCAGGCAAGCCCCAGCCAAGCTTTGACAAGCAGTTTGTCAGGGATTACCTGGAAGGCCTTGCCTGGGATAAGACCCCTCCTGCCCCTGATTTGCCTCCCGATATAATCGCAAAGACGAGCCAGAAGTACTTTGAAGCCTACCGGCGCATAACCGGAAAGCACCTTGAGGCGGCAGATGTCCGTTCTTAAGAAGATCTTGACTTTCTTTCTTCGTTTCGGTATCAGCGCCGCGCTGCTGTTTTTCCTGCTTAAGGATATCGACGCAGGGAGCATCCTGGAGGTCGTGCGCTATGCCGATATGCGCACCCTTCTTCTTGCCTTTGGCGTTTTTTTGTTTAATTACATCCTTTGTTATTTCCGCTGGCTCATGCTGCTGTGGGCTTCGGGTATCCATCTTCCGAAGAGAAGGGTGTTGATCTCTTTTGCAGGCGGGATTTTCTTTAACCAGTTCCTGCCTTCGACTATCGGCGGAGACCTGATGCGCAGCATCGACCTGGCAGTACACACCAGAAAGACCAAGGAGGTGGTTGCAACCGTGCTTTTAGACAGGCTCAGCGGTTACATAGGCCTGGCGATCGTGGCGGTAATTTCTCTGGCCGCGGGGTGGAGGCTTGTGGAAGACGCCAGCGTAGCTGTCGCGGTTGCGATTATATCGGGAATCCTCGTATTTATCCTCCTTGCGGTCTTTAATAAATTTGTCTATGCGAAATTGAACGCCCTTCTCTATGCGCCTTCCAGGGGTAAGGGCTCTGCCGGTTTTATCTCCTCGGCTTTTGTTAAATTCCGCGAGGCCCTCAGCAGCCTGCACGGAGAGCTTTACCTTTTCCGCACGCGTAAAGGAGCGATCGCCATGAGCCTGTTTATGTCCCTTCTTATACAGATCGTGGTGCCGGTCAGCTTCTATGTCATAGCCCTGGCGCTGGGGATCAGGATAAGCCCGGTATATTTCTTCATCTTCCTGCCTGTTATCAGTGCGATAACCCTGCTGCCCATATCGATCGGCGGGCTGGGCCTGCGCGACACCACCACCGTATTTTTCTTTGCCAAGGCCGGTGTTGCCAATGACGCTGCCTTTGCCATGTCTCTGGTATCGTTTGCGTTCCTTCTTATATACGCGATACTGGGAGGGCTCATCTATGTCTTTACGTTACATTATAGACGGATGCAACCTTGTTCACCATCGCCGGTGCGCTCCGTCTCTGAGTAAGAAACACGGGGATTCACGCATCTCCCTTCTTGAATTCATCCGTTCCAGGCGCCTGTGCGGCAGCATTAAGAACAGGGTCACAGTTGTTTTCGACGGTTTTTCATCGGCAGATGATTTTAAAACCGTATCGTCCCGGCTGGGGATCGAGGTGATCTTTTCCGGGAACAAGAGCGCCGACAGCGTTATAAAACAATTGCTTGAGAAAGCCGTTCACCCTTCGGAGGTTATCGTGGTTTCCGATGACCGAGAAGTGGGGTTTTTTGCCAGGCAGTCAAGGGCGCGGGCCTTAGGAGTCGATGCCTTCATCGTATCCCATCAGGAGGCGCGAAGGACTCTACAGGCAGCAGAAGAGGATACCGAAAGCAAAAAATGCGAATTAAGCAGGGATGAAGAGGAGCGTATCAACCGCGAGCTCAGGGAGCGATGGCTGAAAGATTGAAGGGGATGCCTTCTTCGGGCGCCTTTTTGAAGTTTTTGGGGACCGCAGGAGCGCGGTTCGTGATGATAAAACAGCTGCGCGCTTCGGGCGGCATATGGGTGGCTAACGGCAGGGCGAACGTCATCATCGATCCCGGCCCCGGCAGCATCGTGCGTTGCGCTGCCAGCCGGCCCAAACTTGACCCTTCGCGGCTGGATGCGATCATCTTGACTCACCGCCACCTTGACCACTCCAACGATATCAATGTGATGATAGAGGCCATGACCGAAGGGGGGTTCAAAAAGCGGGGTACGGTATTTTGCCCCTCTGATGCCCTGGGGGAAGACGCGGCCATACTGAAATATGCGCTTGAATTTCCCGAAAGGATCGTGCGCCTTAAGCCGGAGAGCTCCTATACGGTAGGAGATTTTACATTCCGCACCTCCCTGCGGCACGTGCATCCGGTTGAGACATACGGCCTGAAGTTTACGCTACAGGGCAAGGAAGTATCCCTGGTCGCGGATACGCGTTATTTTAACGAGCTGGGCGGGTTTTACCGGAATTCCGATATCCTGATCGTGCCGGTTGTATTCGTCGAACCGCGCGCCGGCATAGACCATTTGTCCCTGCCTGAAGCAGCAGAGTTTATCAGGGAGGCAAAGCCCCGAAAAGCGGTCCTGACGCATTTCGGCATGACCATGCTTAAGGCAAAACCGCAAGACTGTGCCGAGCGCCTCGCCAGAGACCTCGGTATCGACATTGTTGCCGCCTACGACGGCATGCGCATGGAATTTTGAAAAAAATGGTATTTTCCTTGACATAACATGCTGATTGTGTTAAAGATATAGACTATAAGGTGAAACCGTTTAAACCAAAAGGAGGTGGGTGATGAGCGATTGGCAGGCGGTTTTATTGGAACCAGCCAAAGTAGTGCTCTCGCAGATAGGACGTTTTTTCATGGATGTTCTGCTGGTAATTGTCATCCTGATAATCGGGTGGCTCCTGTCTAAACTTGTCAGGACTACCGTGACGAAAGCCCTGAAAGCGGCCAGGATTGATTCCTTATCGGAACGTATCGAGCTGAAGGACCTGCTGGAAAAGGGAGGGGTGCCGTATACTCTTTCCGATTTGGTAGGCGTTATCTTTTACTGGCTCGGGCTTCTGGTAACCTTTGTGGTTGCGGTTAACGCTATCGGCCTTACGGTTGCGGCAGATCTTTTGAACAGGGTCGTACTGTATGTGCCTAATGTCATTGCTGCTATATTCATCTTCATCCTGGGGATGTTCGCGGCTACGTTCCTCAAGAACGTGGTGCAGACCGCAGCCAATAATGCCGGCCTCTCTCAGGTAAAGGTACTCGGCAAGATCATTGAGGTTGTGGTGATGATCTTTGTGATCGCTATTGCCCTGGAGCAGTTGAACATCGGGGCGCAGATCATCCAGCTTATCGTCAGTATAATCCTGGCTTCCCTGGGCTTGGCCTTGGCGCTGGCTTTCGGATTGGGATGCAAGGATATCGCAGGCAGGTTCCTTTCAGAGCTGCTTGAAAAATTGAAAAAGTAACCAGAATGTGGATTTAAAAATCCCCGCGCCAAAAGGCGCGGGGATTTTTTTTCTCCGGCGATCTGCTTCCGGAGGCCTTTTTACTTGTCAGTTTAAAGCCGCTGTATTACAATACTCATAATCGGAGGGTCCTATGCGCGGGGCAATTATTATCTTGTGTTTTTTGCTGTCAGCTGTTTTGGCAGGCAATGCATGCGCAGGAGAAGTGCACGAAGCTGCCAAGTCCGGCAATATCGCCAGGCTGAGGGATTTGCTTGATAAGGATCCCGGGCTTTTGTACGTTCAGGATGAGCAGGGTAAGACGCCTTTGCATTGGGCAACCGGCAGGGGCCAGATCGAGGCAATGAAGGTGCTCCTGGATGAGTATCACGTTGATGTGAATGTGCGCAATAAGAATGGGGGGACACCGTTGCACGTAGCAGCTTCCCAGGCAAAACCAGAGGGCGTGCGGCTCCTCCTGCAGCACAATGCCGATATCAATGCCCGCACAAAAGACAATGCAACGCCCCTGCATTTTGCTGCTTTTAAGTTGCGCGAAGGCCACCTCCAGGCAGCCCGCATCCTGCTTGAGAATAAAGCCGATGTAAATGCGAAGATGAATAACGGGGCGACCCCTCTTTTGCTGGCGATCTACAATAATAACCTTCCGATGCAGGCGCTTTTGCGCCAATACGGCGCTTCCGAGCCCCAGGGTATGTCACGGACAATAAGAAAAGGGTTACGGGGAGGCGGGGTGTCCGACAGCGGTTATTAACCGGATAGTTGTGCAAGAAGGAGAAGAGATATGGCATTGACTGTCGAGGTGGCGGAAAAGCCAAAAGGCGTGATGACGGTTTCCCTGAACGGAGCTCTGGATACATCGACCTACCAGGAGCTTTCCAAAAAGCTCGAAGGCGTGCTTATACCGGATGTAAAAGTGCTGATATTCAATATGGAGAAACTGGAATACATAAGCAGTATGGGCATCAGCGTGATCCTCAAGGCACGTAAATATATCGAGGAGCACGGAGAATCGTTTATTATGGTGAACCTTCAGCCCCAGATACAGGCGGTCTTTGATATCGTCAATGCGCTTCCTTCCACGCAGATCTTCAGAAACCTCCAGGAGGCGGACGCCTATCTGAGTGCCATGCAGCGCAAGGCAAAAGCGCGGCAGAAGAGGGAAGAAGAGGAGCGTTTTTAAAAAGATTTCCTTTTGTTTTGCCCCCGTCCTGTGGTATAATTAAAATTCCTAGTCATCAGATATGTGAGGTTAAGGCCCTTCGCAACGCATGAAATCCTCGCCCGCTAATACGGAATGTGCGCAACTCCTTAAGTCCCTGGCTGATGCAACTCGCCTGAGGATCGTGCACGCCCTTTTTAAGCAAGACTTATGCGTCAGCGATCTCGTCCGCCGCTTACGCCAGTCTCAACCTCATGTTTCCCATCATCTGAAAATCCTCAAGAATTCAGGTATCATAGATTTCCAGAGGCACGGACAGAAGGTTTATTACCGCCTGACTTCACGGATGCGCAGCAAGTTCGGCCGGGATAAGCGGACCATCAGCCTGAAATGCTGCTCTATCGTTTTTAAGGGTTGATTTAACAGCTTTTACATAAACATATATGGATACGTTGATGAAAACAGGCCAGCAGCCAGGCACGAAAGGAGCATGTATGAACAACATGCAGTTTGAATTTTCCGATACTATAAGCGGCTACGTCACCAGATACGACCGCCAGAAGAAGGCGTTCGGGATAAAAACAGCCAGCGGCAGGGAATATACCGCTTATCTAACCTCAAATACCTACGCCCGCGGCCCCAGGAACCTGGGGGAGCCGTGGTGCGATTATACCGGAAAGATAGATGAGTTGCTTACAGAAGGGCAGTACCTTTCGGCTATCGGGATCTATTACCCGGAAAAAGGCGGGCATACCTTTGATGCCAAGGTCCTTGTTTTCAGCGGTCCTTCGCCTGAGTCTTTTCGTTTCGAAGAGCCTGACTGGTGGATAAAACAGGCCAGGAGCATCGCTGCTTTTTACATCAAGGCGGAATTCGGCGGCCCGGATAAGATAGATTATAGCAACTATCGCACGATGCTCAGCCTTACCGGAGAAAGGAAGCCGGATTTCCGGCAGGAGACCGATACCATCTCGCGCATGGTATACGGAGAAGCTTCGGCGTTCCTCCTGACCGGAGAGGATTGTTTCCTTGAGGCGGCGGAGAAAGGCACTCAGTACCTCAGGGATCATATGCGTTTCTATGATACGGAAGAGAACATCATTTACTGGTACCACGGCATCGACGTCAAAGGCAAGAAAGAGCACAAGGTCTTTGCCTCTGAGTTCGGTGATGACTATGACGCCATTCCGATGTATGAGCAGATCTATGCGCTGGCAGGCCCTACCCAGACGTATCGCATCAACGGGGACCCGGCGATCATGAAGGATATCAAGATGACCATAGATCTTTTTGACCGCTTCTATCTTGATAAGGAAAAGGGAGGTTATTTTTCCCATCTTGACCCGGTGAGCCTTGATCCCCGCGCTGAAAGCCTGGGGCGCAACCGCGGCCGCAAGAACTGGAATTCGGTGGGCGACCATGCGCCGGCATACCTTATCAATCTCTGGCTGGCTACGGGCGAGCCGAAGTATAAAGACTTCCTTAAATATACCGCCGACTGCATCGCAAAGTATTTCCCCGATTACGAGCACAGCCCCTTTGTCCAGGAAAAATTCTATGAAGACTGGAGCCACGATAAGACATGGGGTTGGCAGCAGAACCGGGGCGTCATCGGCCATAACCTTAAGATCGCCTGGAACCTTATGCGTATTAATAGCCTCACCCCTGAAAAAAAGTACGTAGAGTTTGCCGAGAAGATCGCCCAGATTATGCCTCAATACGGCATGGATGCGCAGCGCGGAGGATGGTATGATGTCATGGAGCGGGAACTTGCTCCGGGCCAGGAGCACCTGCGTTTTGCCTGGCATGACCGCAAGGCCTGGTGGCAGCAAGAGCAGGGGATACTTGCGTACCAGATCCTCTGGGGGATCTTAAAGAAGGAGCAGTACCTCAGGCTTGCCCGCGAATCCGCGGCGTTTTACAATTCCTTTTTCCTTGATCACGACGACGGCGCCGTATATTTTAACGTCCTCAATAACGGTATCCCCTTCCTGTTGGGGACCGAGCGCCTTAAGGGCAGCCACTCCATGGCATGTTACCATTCAATCGAGCTGTGCTATCTCTCCCAGGTTTACATAAACCTCCTGCATACCAAGCAGCCGCTTGATTTGTATTTTAAGCCTATGGTAAACGGTTTTCCCGGGAACATCCTGAGGGTAGAGCCGGATATCCTTCCGAGGGGGAGCATTCGCATTGATCAGGTCTGGGTTGACGGAAATCCCTGGAAGAATTTCGATGCCGCTAACCTCACGGTTGAGATCCCCAATGTAAACTACAGGCCTAAGATCAAGGTGCGCCTGGTCCCCACAGCTTAAAAAAAAGGAGAGAGAGCATGGAAATAAAGACCCAAAAGAAAGACGGCGTGAATATCGTGGAACTCTCCGGCAGCCTTGACAGTAGCACATCTCCTCAGGCGCAGGAGCAGCTTTTGCCTTTAGTGGTTGCCAAGTGCCTGCTGGTGCTGGATTTGAGCAAGTGTACCTATATTTCAAGCGCTGGCCTGAGGGTCCTTTTGATGCTCGCCAAGCAACTTACCGCAAAGGAGGCACGCCTGGCCCTGGCAGGCGCGTGCCCGGAGATCAAGGATGTGATGGAGATGACCGGGTTTATCAACTTTTTCCTGATCCATGATAGCGTGCCTGAGGCTATCGAGGCGGTGCGAAAGGAGTGCGCATGATCAGGGTTGATCTTCACCCCACTCATACCTATAAGGAGTTCCGTCTTCGCGTCGGGAAGCCCCTCCCTTTCGGCGCCACCATAGTCCCCGGAGGAGTAAACTTTTCCATTTATTCCCGCCACGCTATTTCTTGCGAGCTGGTGCTGTTCAAAAAACACGAACCTCAGCCCTGTGCGGTCATACCGTTCCCGCGTGAGTTCAGGATCGGCAACGTCTTCTGTATGGTTGTCTTTGACCTTGATTATGAGGATATCGAATACGGCTTCCGTATGGACGGGCCGTTTGACCCCAGAGAGGGCCACCGTTTTAACCCTACCAAAATACTGATGGATCCTTACGCAAAGGCAATCGGCGGAAGGGATATCTGGGGAGAAAAACCCGATTGGAGCGATATTTATCAGCACCGCGCCCGCATCTGCTTCGATGATTTCGATTGGGAGAACGACCATCCGCTTGAAACGCCGATTGAGGACCTCATTATATATGAATTGCACGTGCGCGGCTTTACCAACCATGCCTCTTCGAAGGTAAAGCATCCAGGGACGTTTGCGGGGCTGCGCGAAAAAATACCGTACCTGAAGGAATTGGGCGTGAATTGCGTCGAGCTGATGCCGATACATGAGTTTGACGAATTCGAAAACTACCGCATCTCGCCGGTAACCGGAAAACCGCTGATGAATTACTGGGGTTACAGCAATGTGGGGTTTTTTGCCCCTAAGGCGGGGTTTGCCGCAACCGGAAAATTCGGGATGCAGGTTGACGAGCTCAAAACGCTGATAAAGGAGCTGCATAAGAACGGCATAGAGATAATCCTGGATGTTGTCTTTAACCACACTGCCGAAGGCAATGAGCAGGGGCCCTATATTTCATACCGGGGGATAGATAACAAGACGTATTATCTGCTGACGCCTGACGGCTATTATTTCAATTTCAGCGGTTGCGGAAACACGCTTAACTGCAATAATCCGATCGTGCGCAATATGATCCTTGACTGCCTGCGTTACTGGGCGGCTGATTTTCATATCGACGGCTTCCGTTTTGACCTTGCCTCCATCCTGGGGCGGGACCAAAACGGAGCGCCTATGCACAGCCCGCCGTTGCTGGAGACCCTTGCCTTCGATCCGATCCTTGGAAAATGCAAACTGATAGCCGAGGCCTGGGATGCGGGGGGACTTTATCAGGTTGGTTCCTTCCCTGCCTGGGGCCGTTGGGCAGAGTGGAACGGAAAGTTCAGGGATGATGTGCGTAAATTCGTCAAAGGCGATATGGGGCTGATAGGCGCCATTGCACAGAGGGTTCAGGGTTCCCCGGACCTCTACAGCGGGCAAAAAAGAGGGGCATGTGCCTCGGTGAATTTTATTACCGCTCATGACGGCTTCACGCTTAAGGACCTGGTTTCTTATAACTGGAAGCATAACGAGGCAAACGGCGAAGGCGGGACTGACGGCTGTAACGATAACTACAGCTGGAATTGCGGGTATGAAGGGGAGACCTGCGACCCTGAGATTAACCGCCTGCGCATGAAGCAGATGAAGAACTTTGCAACAATACTCCTGGTCAGCCAGGGCACGCCGATGATCCTGGCCGGAGATGAGCTTGGCAACACCCAGTGGGGCAATAATAACGCGTATTGCCAGGACAATGAGATTTCCTGGATCGACTGGAGCCAGATGGAAGCCAATAAGGAACTTTTTAATTTTTTCAAAAAGATGATCGCTTTCCGCCGCGCCCATCCGGTGCTGCGCAATAGGACGCATTTCCAGAACAGGGATTATATCGGCTCAGGTTATGCCGATATCTCCTGGCATGGCACAAAGGCCTGGTATGCGGACTGGTCTTCCAACAGCCGGACGCTTGCTTTTATGCTCTGCGGCAAGCACGCCAAAGAAGGCAAGGCCAATGACAATAGCGTTTTTGTTGCCATGAACATGCATTGGGAGATGCACGGGTTTGAATTGCCCAGACTCCCTTCGGGGATGCTTTGGCATGTGTTTGCCAATACCGATGCCCTCCCGCCGCACGATATCTGGGAACCGGGCAAAGAGGTCAAACTTGACAATCAGTATGAATTTCTCGTAGGTCCCAGGTCGGTGGTAGTGTTAATAGGGAAATAAAAATCTGAAAGGAGTTTCACTATGGAATCAAAGTTTCTGGTTTCCTGTAAAGACGGCGTTGCCTCGATCGAATTATGCGGAAGGCTGGACGCCACCAATGCCCCTCTGCTGCAGGAAGAGCTTAAAAAACTCCCTTCCCAGAATGTATCGAGCCTGGTATTTTACGCAAAGGACCTGGAATATATCTCCAGCGCGGGCTTGCGCGTGATCATTTTTGCCAAGCAGAAGATCGGAGCCGACTCCCAGGTATACCTTATCGGAGCGCAGGAAGCGGTACTGGGCGTAATTAAGATGAGCGGCTTGGATAATTTCGTTCATATCCAGGATTCATTCGCCGGGTAAGGCGTATGCCCCATAAGACCGTTTCGGCAGAGATCAAAAATTTGACCGCCTTGCTTGAATTTGTGGACGCGCAGGCTGTTGCGGCCGGTTTTGAGCCGCGCTTATGCAACCAGATAAAGCTTGCCTTTGAAGAAGCGGTGGTGAATGTAATCAATTATGCCTATCCGGGCCCAGAGCGCGGCAGCGTCGACGTCGATATTTCTTTTGACGGAAAAGCCCTGCGTATCGTTATTGAAGATTCAGGTATCGCCTTTGACCCCCTGGCCATGCCAGAACCGGACATTACCGCCCCTCTTGAAGAGCGCAAAATAGGCGGGCTGGGCGTTTATATGTTCCGTCAGATTATGGATGAGGTTTCCTATAAAAGGGAAAGCGGCCGCAATATCCTCACCCTCGTTAAATACAGATAGTTTCTCTGTCATAGCCAATGCATATTCCGGTCCCCAAGATCAGAAGCTTCCGCCTTAAGATTACCCTTGTGTTGGTTTCGGCTATGCTTTTATCGGCGGTTTTGAGCGATTTTTTGGTCTATCGTTATGCCAAGAACGCAGTGTTCTCGCAGCTTCAGGAGAAGCTTGTGCAGGTTGCCAGGACAGCAGCGCTTATGGTTAACCCTGATGCGCTCCTTTCCGTGCCTCTTGACCCCGGCGGTATGAATACCGCCGAATACCAGACTATTGCCGCCAAGCTGCTGGCAGTCAAGAACGCCAACCCCTCCATAAAGTATATTTATACCATGAGGCCGTCTAACGACGAATCCATTTGGCAGTTTGTCGTTGACCCTAATGCCACGCCGGATGATTCCTTTCCCGGAGAGCGCTACGATATTACGGCCTATCCCTGGATGCTTCAGGCGCTCGGACGCTCTCTGGCCGACCCACGCCTTAAGAAAGACAAATGGGGCGCGTTCCTTTCGGGATACGCGCCTATCCGTAATAATGACGGAGCTACGGTTGCCGTGCTCGGCGTGGATATGGCTGCCAATGACGTGCGCGCTATCCAGAGAGGCATAGCCGTGAGGGCCTTGCTGGTTTTGATAGCTGGCCTTGGGTTTTCCCTTGCAGTGGCATTTGTGCTTGCCCGGAGGGTGACCGAGCGTATCAGGCGCCTGGCAATAGGCACCAGCCATATAGCAAGCGGAGACCTGCGTTACCGTATCGAACTTACGGGGTCAGACGAGATAACCTCGCTTGCCAATTCCTTCAATAAAATGGCAAGAGACCTTGATGACTACATCGACGAATTAAAGAAGACAACTGCGGCAAAAGAGCGCATAGAGAGCGAATTGAAGATCGCGCATGAGATTCAGTCGAGTATCCTGCCTAGAGTTTTCCCGCCGTTCCCTGACCGCTGGGAATTCCAGATATATGCAACCATGGATCCCGCCAAGGAGGTGGGAGGGGACTTCTATGACTTTTTCCTGGTTGATAAGGATAAACTCTTTTTCCTGATCGGAGACGTATCGGGTAAGGGCGTGCCGGCTGCGCTTTTTATGATGATCAGCAGGACCTTACTGAAGACCGAGGCAATGCTGGGCCTTGGCCCGCAGGAGGTGCTCGCAAAAATGAACGAGATTATCGTCCCGGAGAACGAGGCGAGCATGTTCGTGACCGTGCTGTGCATGCTGCTTGACCTGAAGACCGGCTACATCCAGTGCGCCAATGCCGGGCATAACCCGCCTCTTTTGGGAAAACTCGGCACGGGGTTTGAATTCCTTGACCTGCCCAGGGGTTTCGTGGTTGGGGCTATGCCTGCGGCGAAATTCGGCTCTGCTGCTTTTACGCTCAATCCGTGGGATACGCTTTTTCTTTACACTGACGGCGTTACCGAAGCAGCGGATATACACAACAGGCTTTTTTCCGGGGAAAGACTCAAGCATTGCCTTGACGGGTTGAGGGATGAAAATGTCTCCCAGATCGTGAACGGCGTCAAAGGCGCCGTTGATATTTTCACTGCCGGAGCTTTGCGTTCAGACGACATAACCATGCTTGCCTTACGTTACCATGGATACCGATAGACAGATGACCGGATCAGATAATACGGCTGAAGGCTACAGCTGGCCGCTTTCTTATATGAAGAAAGAGGTATATAAGGAAGGGGATACTATTTTCAAGAAGGGCGATAAAGCCGACAGGATGTTCTATATCAAAAAAGGCTCTATTTATCTTCCCGAGATTAAAAAGACCATATCCGCTGGCCATGTAATAGGCGAGATGGGTATATTTTCCCCTTATAACGAAAGGACCGCTTCTGCCGTATGCCAGGAAGACGTAGAGGCTTACACTATGGGCAAGGATGAGGTCATTAAATTCTTCGGCCAGGACCCTAACCTTGCTATCGCGCTTATCCAGACAAGCTTCAAGCGTTTTATAGAGAACCTCAAGCGCGAGACCGAAGCCAAGGAACGCATCGAGAGCGAATTGAGGATCGCGCGGGATATACAGGCGAGCATGCTTCCGCAGACGTTCCCTCCTTTTCCTGACCGCAAGGAATTTGAGATCTTCGCATTAATGGAGCCGGCAAAAGAGGTGGGAGGGGATTTTTACGATTTCTTTTTCGTAGGAGAGGATAAGCTTTGTTTCTTTATCGGCGACGTTTCAGGCAAAGGCGTGCCGGCTGCGCTTTTTATGTCGATCAGCAAGACCCTGCTTAAGACCGAGGCGTTGCGCGGCCTATCGGCCAGGGATGTTGTTGACCGTGTCAATAATATCCTCTGTCCCGATAACCAGATGTGTATGTTCGTCACGGTCTTCTGTATCATCCTCGACCTTGCTACCGGCGAAGTTGATTTTTCAAACGGCGGGCACAATCCTCCGCTTATCTGCGGTAACGGCAGGTGTTTTGAATTCATCAATATCCCCAAGGGCTGCGTCCTGGGGGCGATAGAGAACAGTAAATCAGGCAGCGGTAAGCTTACCTTAAGCCCCGGGGATATGATCTTTCTTTATACTGACGGCGTAACCGAGGCAATGAACCCTCAGAAGGAGCTTTTTTCAGAGGCGCGCCTTAAAGAAAGCCTCAGCAAGCTCACGGAGAAGAGCGTGACCGAGATCGCCCGCGAGATACGGGAGGAGTTGCGCGCCTTTGCGCAGGAAGAACCGCAGTCGGATGATATAACGATGTTAGTGTTGAAATACTACGGAAAATCCCGGATTCCAGGCGCAAACTCAAAATTTTAAAATTTTGTATATTTAGAGTTCGGAACTATTTGGATTTCTCAGTAATTTAAAAGGGGGGATGTATGGTTAAGAATAAGATCGGCATTCTGATTGAAAGCGATTACTACGAGCCCGAGATCTTTTATTACCAGCGCCGGTTTGCCGAAGAAGGGTTTGAGGTGCATTTTCTCACGCGCCTCTGGGGGCAGAGCGCGCTTACGTTCAAGGGGCATGAATATCAGATTCCATTTGAATGCCGCGAATCTTTCGAGAACATAGACGACCTCGCCCTCAAGAGCTTTGCCGCTATCATCGTGCCTGCGGGGATGGTTGCAGACCGCCTGCGTTATACGGAAGATATCAAAAAACTCCCTCCGGCGGTTGAGTTCCTCAAACGCGCCTTTGCCCAGAAGGAAATTATCAAAGGTATAATCTGCCACGGGCTCTGGCTGTGCGCTCCTGCCCCGGAGCTTGTGAGAGGGAGGAGGCTGGTCGTGCACAACAACTTGCTCGGCGATGCGAGAAATATGGGGGCGGTGTATGTGGATGAGGATGTGGTAGTGGACGCAGATCTTGTTACCGCGCGCAGCGGCGGCCACTGCAATGTCTTTGCCAGAAAAATAATAGAACTGATACGGCAGCGTTGATTGCAGCGAAAGGAGGTGGCATGTTTATTTACCGAGCAAAACTTGAGAAGCACGATATGGGAGGAGGAGTAATCCGGCAGTATCTGGGAGAGTGCACCAAGATGAATGCCCAGCACTGGGATATGGCGGACGGCAGCGTCGTTAAGCTCCATACGCACCCTCAGGAGCAGTTCGGGTATGTTATCAGCGGCGGTTTTAAAATGACCATAGGCAGCGAAACCAAGAACCTTGGCCCCGGGGATGCCTATTTTATTCCGCCTGATGTGCCGCATGAGTTTGTCGCAGTCGGCCAGACAGAGGCGATTGACATATTCAGCCCTATCAAGCTTGATTTTCCGTGGATGGAAAAGAAGAAATAACACAACAAAGGAGGAGAAAATGGGAAAGAAAAAAGTACTGATCTGTGCCACTAATTACGGCACGTGGGGTGAGGAGCTTCAGGCGCCATGGGATATAATTAAAAAAGCAGGGCATGAAGTGACGCTGACTACCCCCTTGGGGAAAAAGCCGCTGCCTTTAGCGGTAAGCGTTAATCCTGATTTCGTTGATCCGATAATTAATGCAAAGACCAATCCGCCTGACGTCTGCAAGCGCATTAAGGAATTAACTGACGGCAACGAGTGGGCAAAGCCGATCAAATTCGCCGATGCCAAGATGAAGGATTACGATGCCATCGTTTTGACCGGTGGGCTGGGGGCTATGATTGATATGTGCAATAACTGGCATTTGCATAAATTAATCCTGGATGCCTACCGCAGCAACAAGCTTATCGGGGCGCTCTGCTACGCGGTTACGACCCTGGTCTTCTTGCGCGACCCGCAGCAGGATTTTAAGAGCATTATTTACGGCAAGAGGGTTGCCGCGCACCCGGCGTCCTGGGATTTTTACGGCCCGGGGTGGGATTTCACCTACGACCTTTATGGCGCAACGCCTGATAACAAGGGCACGGATGTCCATACGCCGGGGTTCCTTTGGCCGATTGAACATCTGGTGCGCGATGCAGTAGGCCCCAACGGTACCTGCGTCGCCAACTACAAAGCAACCAGGGATAATCCCGAGGTTGCCTTTGACTGGCCGTTTATCACCGGCACTTCGGTTGAATCTTCCATCGCCTACGGCGAGAAGATCGTAGAAGTCCTGGCAACGCTCTAAGAACAGCGTTATGCATGCCTGATGGATTACGCCTGCCGGCTTAGGCCGGCAGGCGTAATCTGCAGTCAATGTTTATCAAGGAGGTAGAGATATGCCCGCTATTATCGTTCATTCATTAGAGCTTACCGACGAGCAGAAAGAGATACTCGCCGATAAATATATCACCATATTTTCGGAAGTTTCCAAGGTTCCCAAAGACAGGATCTACCTGTTTTTCGACGGGTACACCCTGGATAATGCCGCCTGCGACGGGATACTGTTTTCAAAGCGCCCGCCTAAGCTTGCGGTAGGAAAGTTCAGCCAGCAAAAACCGCAAACATAGTTATTGGTTGCGCGTTTATCCAAAGGGAGGAAGCAGCCATGGATGTAAATGAGACAATTGTCAAGGCGCTTGAGACAATCGGCGTGGACCATGTATTCGGCGGTTCCGGCCAGGTTAACGGAAGCATGCTCCTGGCGCTGAAGCGCTCAAAACAGATCAAGACCGTGATAATCCGTAACGAACAGGCAGCGTCTTTTATGGCCTGCGGGTATTCGATGTTTTCGGATAAGCTGGGCGTCTGTTTTGCAACCGGCGGACCGGGTGAATTCAACCTGTTCTCCGGACTGGCAGTTGCGCTTTCGGATTCCCTGCCGGTGCTGGCTATTTCCGGTTATACCTCAAAGCCCGACAGGGGAAAGGGCGCATTGAATGAATCCACCGGCTTAAGCAGGACCCCTGATTCACCGAAGATGTTTAATGCCACTACAAAAAAATCCTTTATTATCGAGGATGCTGCTCAAACCTGCGACATACTGGAAGAAGCGATAAACCTTGCTTATGAAGGCAGGCCTGGCCCCGTACATATCCATGTCCCCAAGAACATCACTATTGCCAAGGTGGATAATTACCGGGATATTAAATTGAATATAAAACCGGTTTTGCCGGATGCCCGCCAGATAGAGGCGGCAGTAGATACTTTTGCCAGGGCCCTGAATGCAGGGGAGCAGGTAATGGCGATCGTCGGTTACGGCGTTATCAGGAGCCACGCACAAAATGAGATACTGGAACTTCTGGAAAAATTCCAAATTCCTTTTACCGCCACCATGGATGCCAAGGGAGTGATTCCTGAGAATCACCCTTTGTGCCTGGGGGTTTACGGAACTTCCGGAGACCCCGGAGCCAATAAGTTTTTTGAGGGGGCAAAGGTGGTTTTAGCAGTCGGCAATTCTTTTGCGCAGAATGCCACATTCGCGTTTAAGCCCGATCTGTTTAAAGGCAAAACCCTCATCCATATCAATATAGACCCCCATGAGATTGACAAGGTTTACAAGGCCGATTGTCCGGTTTTAAGCGATGCAAAACCGGCACTTGCAGCGATTACACAGGGATTGAGCAGAAAAGTCGGCACGGTTGAGCCCAAGAAGATCGCAAAAGAGAAGTGGTATGACCTGCCCATAGAATACAGCGGAAAAAAGATACATCCCGGAGCGCTGGTTAAAGCAATTTCAAGGAATCTGCCTGCTGACGCGGTTGTGATGGGTGATGCGGGCTCGCACATGCTTTGGCTTAACTGCTACTTAAGCCTTGATAAGCATCAGGTGTATCAAAACCCGGGGAGTTTCGGCCCCATGGCAAGCCATGTTAATGGTTCCATCGGCGTTAAGGCAGCCAACCCGGACAGGGTGGTAGTATGCGGCTGCGGAGACGGGGCATATCAGATGGCGGGTTTTGAGCTGATGACCGCTATACAGTACAACATCCCTGTCATCTGGGTGGTCTTTAACAACGGAGAATTCAACGTTATCAAGAAATTCCTCTTGAACCTATTCGGGGACCAGGCGTTCATGCAGTTTACTAACCCTGATTTCGTCAAATACGCAGAGGCATGCGGCGCATTCGGGGCGCGCGTTGAGAAACTGGAGGATTTTGACGCAGTATTTCAGAAAGCGCTTCAGTGCGGCAAGGCAGCGCTTATTGATGTCGTGGTTGAGTCAGAAGTTTATCCGCCGTTTGGGCTGGGAAAAGTATAGAAAGTCACAAGGTCACCAGGTCACAAGTTAGGGTGAAAATAGACCATATAGGGATCAGCGTAGGAAGCATTAGAAGATCGCTTGCATTCTATCGTAAACATTTCGGGTTTCGCTGTGCAGAAAAATACGTCCATAAAGATATAGGCATGACCATCGCCGTCCTCAAAAAGGACGGCGTTTGTTTAGAGCTCTTTGAGTTCAGGAAGCATAAAAAACTACCCGCATACCGCAGAAATTTAGATAGCGATTTGCGCACGCTCGGGACGAAGCATTTTTCTTTTGCGGTCAAGGACATAGAGGGGGCATATACAAGATTTAGACTTGCACGGCTCTGCTTCGCCACGGATATGCGCCCCTTTGATAACGGCCTCCGCTACTTCTTCATCAAGGATCCTGACGGAATCCTGATAGAGGTAATGGAGTCAAAATAGGACCGTTTCCTCTTAACCCATTGCTGTTATTCGGGTTCTGACGGAAGTGTCCCCAAAGGGACACTTCCGTTGTAACTTCTTGATTGGTAAAGAGATAAAAGGAAACGGTCCTGCAGTGAGGAGGAGTGATGAAAAAAAGGTTATTTAAATTACCCGATGCCGGCTCAATCAAGTCTTACGACAGGGAAGGCAAGGTTATTGTGCCGAAGCCAGAAGATGAACTCTGGGGGCAGAATGGGTGCTTTGTGGTTAACCCGATGTCCTTTACCAAACTTGCAAAGGGCGGTAAGGCCTTGGATGAAGGCGCCTCCTGGGATGATGGTTACCGTATGGCGCTGGATAATAATACCGGCTTAATCTGGGAAGTAAAATCTCCGAAAAAGGGGGATGTTAATTTCTGCGAAGACCGTTATAACTGGGAGGATGCGCAGAAGAAATACATCAAAAAGCTCAATGCCAGAAAATACGGCGGTTTCTCCGACTGGCGCCTGCCGAATAAGGATGAGCTGCGCTCTATTGTAGACTACGGCAGAACCAACCCTGCCGTTGATACTAACTTCTTCTCGAACTGCCGGAGCGACCTCTATTGGACCGCTAATCCTTATAAGATGCAGAAGCCGTTTATCTGGGGGATATTCTTCGGCCTGGGGAGCGGCATCTGTTATACCCCTTTAAGCGAACGCTATGTGCGCGCGGTAAGGGGCGGCTTTGATAAGAGATTCGGAAAAACAGAGACAGCGAGGTTTAAGGATAATAACGACGGCACTATCACTGATTCTTTAACCGGCCTCATGTGGCAGAAGGAAGAGAATGAGCGCATGGATTGGTATTCGGCACTAAAGGCATGCAAGGATATGCGCATCGCAGGGCATTCAGACTGGCGCCTGCCGAACATCAAAGAACTCAACACCATCCTCAATCTCGATTACACTAACGGCTGGTGGTATTACAAGGATTTCTTCCCTGCTAAGGGGTTGCAGCCGCCACTTTTGCATTATTTCTCTTCGACTCCCTATGAGGGTATATACGTCTGGGTAACCAATTTCTGTTTCGGTTACGACGGTTACTATGCCAGCAAGAATGCCAAGCTCCTTTTCAGGGCCGTGCGCAATGTGAGCGCTCCGGTAAAACAGGAAGCAGTTTTTAAGTTTTCCGATTCCGGAATGAAAAAGTGCTATGACGATGAGGGAAGGATCATCCCTGCCCCCAGGAAAGGCAAGAGGTTTTTCGGCCAGGACGGCTCTTATGTCATCAACCCGCTTTCTTTTACCAAATTAGGCACGGGGATGGTAAAAGATAATAATACGGGCCTGATCTGGGAACTGAAATCTTTTGATAAAAACGATTTCAACTATTTTGACCATACCTATACCTGGGATGAGGCGCATCAGTATGTGGAAAGCCTGAACGGCCGGGCCTACCAGGGGCATTCTGATTGGCGTCTCCCCAACAGGGAGGAGCTGCGCTCAATCGTGGATTACGAAGGAAGCATCCCTGCGATAAACAAGAAGTATTTTCCTGATATCACGCCGCATTTCTACTGGTCAGGGGATATTAACAAAAAAGAACCGATCTTTGCCTGGGGCGTTTATTTTGCCTACGGTTGCGCGATCTGCTATTTAAGGTCATATCGTTACCATGTGCGCGCGGTGCGGGGCGGCTACAACAGGGATTTTGGCAATATGGATAAGTATTCCTTTAAGGACAACGCAGACGGCACGGTTACGGATTTAAACACCGGGCTTATGTGGAAAAAGGATGAGTCCCCAAATCAGAACTGGGAAGGGGCGATGAAATATTGCCAGGAGCTTGACCTCGGCGGTTATAAAGATTGGCGCTTGCCAAGCATCAGAGAGTTGCCTACGCTGCTCGATCTGTCTTTTAAGGAGGGCGTATGGTACCATAAGCAATTCTTCCCCGGCACCCAGATAGCCCCTTTAGGGTTTTATTGGGCCTCGACTACCTACGGCGACACTTTTGGCTGGGGAGTTAATTTTCAATTCGGTTACGACGGGTACTATGCGGGAAAGAAAGAGGGTAAATATCCGTTCAGGCCGGTACGCAATATTAATTCAGAGATCCGCAAATAAAAGGAGGGTTATATGCGTGGTGTAAGGTTAGCGGGGTTTTTATTGATAGTTGGCGTGATTGTTTCTAGCGGCCTGGTTCAGGCGGCTACAACAGGGAAGAAGGCCGTGATGATTATTGCGCACGAGGGCTTCCAGGATGACGAATTTTTTATACCTAAAGAAGCGCTTGAGAAGAGCGGGATCGAGGTTGACGTCGCCTCAACGGAATTGACCGACGCAATAGGCATGAACGGAGGGCATTTCCAGCCGGATATCCTGCTTAAGGACCTCAATGTAATGCATTATGATGCGGTTATCTTTATCGGGGGCACAGGGGCAAGGCAATATATTGACGATCCCCTGGCAAGCAGGATCGCCCGCGATGCAGCCTCCACCAACAGGGTCGTAGGTGCCATATGTGTTGCGCCGATGATATTGGCTAAGGCCGGAGTGCTCACCGGGAAGAATTCAACGGTTTATCCTTCGGAAGGCAAGAACCTGGCTGCCTGTTCGGTGAACTATACGGCAAAACCGGTTGAGAAGGACGGTAATATCATTACCGCAGACGGCCCCGGCTCTGCCGTTGAATTCGGCGAAATGCTAAGTAGAGAGATACTGAGCCGCTAAACCTTTTATACCGAAAGGCCTTTTCTATGGGTAATGCCAAAGTCAAGTCGAGCATCCTCTCTATATCTTTGTTAACGGTTATGGCGTCGGCTGCCATTTCCCCGGCGTTAGCAAAAATCCATCAGGCCTTTGCCGGGACAGACCCGACGTTAATCAAACTGATTTTAACTCTGCCGAGTTTATTGATCATACCGTTTAGCCTGCTGGCAGGGTGGCTGGCCGTCAGGATGAAGAAAAAGAATGTCCTGCTGTTGGGACTCTGTATTTATTTGTTGGGAGGCGTTGGAGGAGGTTTTGCCCGCAGCATAGAACAGCTTTTGCTTATCCGCGCACTCTTTGGCATCGGCGCAGGGCTTATCATCCCGCTTTCTACCAGCCTGATTGCGGATTTTTTTGAAGGTGAGGAGCGGGCGAAGATGATGGGGTATTCTGGCTCAGTGTCGCATTTCGGTGGAGTGATCTTTTTGCTTGTTTCCGGATGGCTTGCCTGTATAAGCTGGCGTTTGGCATTCAGCGTGTATACGCTGGCACTGGCGATTATTATTATGGTATTGGCGTGGCTTCCGGAACCCCAGAGCAAAGGCGCCGCAGGCGTAGTTAAATCGCCTTTACCGCTGGGGATCTATACCTGCGCTTTCCTGGGCGCGCTTATGATGGTTGCTTTTTATGCCGCGCCCACAAACCTGGCGATGTTCATAGAGAATGAACGGACGATGTACACAGCACAGGCGCCGATGTTTGAAAACAAAGAAGAACTTGCCGCTTACCTCGCACAAGGGACAATTTCAGAAGGCGTCCGTCAGTCCTTCAGGGATAACGGCATCATACTTTCTCGACATGCCTCTTTTAAGCTTGAAGAGCAGGGGAAGGCATGGAGTATAACAGACCGTTCAAAAAAATATATCGTCAAAAGGGAAAAGGAAGGCTTGGTGGTCTATACCGAAAAGATCGGCAGGCCTGGAATAGCAGGATACCTGCTTTCTACCATGACGCTGGTGGGAGTAGGCTCAGGTATAGTCCTGGCGATGCTGATGAGGATTTTTGGGCCGTATTGCGCCACCGCAGGCATTTCCTCTATGGCGCTCGGCTATGGCCTGCTCGGTACGGCTTCATCCCTGTGGGGGGTTTTTACCGGAGTGCTTTTTATTGGCTTCAGTTCAGGTGTGCTTATGCCGCTTTTATTGCTTGAGGTATCAAGGCTTGCGCCTGGGCCGGCGCGTGCGTTTGCCATGGCTGTGGTAAGCGTAGGAATTTACCTCGGGCAGTTCATGTCCCCGATCATCTTAAAGGCAGCCGGCAATATTTACAAACAGGATGTATTTAGATCGCAATTTTTATTCCTGGCAGCAACCCTTGTGCTTGCGGCACTGGCAGCTTTGGTTGTTGCAGTTAAAAATAAAGGAAAGGGGCAGCAGGGTATCCCGGTTTCTTTTCATCATTGATCCCTAAAGAGCAGCTGTGAAAGGAGGCACCATGAATAAATTGTGTATCGGTATTCTTGTTGTCGCAGTATCCCTGTTATTGGCGCACGGATGTGTTTTTGCCAGCCACCTGGAGGTTACCGGCGCGATGTTGAGTGAAGTGAATACCCAGGATAAGACCGCCAAGGTGCAGTTCAGCGTTTCCTGGGATAATGCCTGGAAGGATGAGATCAATTGCGACGCCGTGTGGGTTTTTGCAAAGTTTCTTGCCAAGGACGGCCTCTGGAAGCATATAAATTTAAAAGCGGCAAGCGCAGCCCCTTTTGATTATGCGGATCATACGCCTGCTGGTTTCTCAAAAGGGAGCAGCCCTGATCTGGGGATGTGGATTCCCGATGAGAAAAAAGGCGCTTTTCTTTTCAGGACAAAGGGGAGCGGTACGGTCAAATCCGGAAAGGTAGAACTGGTCTGGGATTATGCAAAGGACGGAGTCAGCGATGAGGATATACTGAAGACTACCGTTAAGGTATTCGGTCTGGAGATGGTTTACGTTCCGCAAGGACAGCATTATGTCGGTGACCCCAAGGGGCCGGAAGGACCGGATAATGCCTTCTATACCTATCCGAACAACGGGGCCTACCTGATCGCGTCTGAAGAGTCGATTACCGTGGATGCGGTTGAAGGCGCTCTTTACTGCGACCAGGATAACCCGCGCAGCCGCGAGGATACTCCTTTTACCATCCCGCAAGGGTTCCCCAAGGGCTACAAGGCCTTCTGGATAATGAAGTATGAGCTTACTTCCCAGCAGTTCGTGGATTTCCTGAATTGCCTGACCAGGAAACAGCAGCAGAATATGGTGGAGTCCGATATTAGCCAGGATGAGATAAAGAATTACTACGTCAAAACCAACTCTGAAACAGAGACGCTGAGGAATTCAATCGTAGTTGCCAAAAAAGGAAACGGCACGATTGAGCCGGTTACATTTTATACCTATGCGCCTGCGCGGGCTGTGAATTTCATGTCCTGGTCAAATATCACTGCTTATGCAGACTGGGCGGGTTTGCGGCCCATAACCGAGCTTGAATACGAGAAGGCATGCCGGGGCCCCAAGGAAGCGGTAGCGGATGAATACGCCTGGGGGACGCTGGATATCGGCCGCGCAGAGACCTTTGACGGCGCAGACGGAAGCGGCTATGAAAAGAAAGTTCCGCAGAAGGGTATCGTCAACGCTTGTTTCGGTGGAGGCATCGCACCCTTTGATATCGCTGCCGGTAAGACTATCCCCGATAACCCGGGATTTGAAGGGCCGGTGAGCGGTGAGGTTTTTGAAAACCTGCGCGTGGAAGGCGTTCCGGCCAAGATAAACGACGGCGCATCCTATTACGGAGCGCGTCAATTAAGCGGCAACTGCTGGGAGCGTTGCGTTACCGTTGGTCACTCCCTCGGCCGCGCCTTTGACGGCATGCACGGAGACGGTATCCTTGATGAAGAAGGGTTTGCTAATACTCCCAACTGGCCCGGGAGGGACGGCACAGGCGCTGGCAACAGGGGAGGCGTCTGGTCAAGCCCTGCAGGAAAATACCTGCGCGTGGCTTTGCGTTTTGCAGCCAATTTCCCCAAGAGCGAAGACGGCAAAAATAGCGGTTGCAGGCTAGGCTTCTAGAGGAGGGCTTAATGAAAAAGAGGTCATTTTCTTTCGTGATTTTGGTGATTGCTTTTACCGGCGTCCTCTTGTCCGGTTCATGCACCCGCGCCAAGCCCCCTTCCTGGGCCCAGCTTGAAATGCTGCTGGTCCCTGCCGGAAGCTTCAGGATGGGAAGCCCTGATTTTGCAAGGTCCCAGCCAGTGCATAACGTTACCCTGACCAATGATTTCTACATCAGCAAATACGAGATCACCAACCAGCAGTATGCCGAGATGCTTAATTACGCATTATCAAAAGGCTACCTCGATATCAGTTTGCTGACGCAAGGAGAGGCGCACAAGGGAGAGGTGCGCGGTGTTTCCAAGCGCCCGGTCAAGTACCAGGATGTCTTTGATGAGCATTCCCGTATTACCTTTAAGGACGGGAAATTCAAGCCGCATCCGGGCCAGGAAAAACATCCTGTTGTGGAGGTGACCTGGAACGGAGCAGCTTTCTTTTGCAATATGCTTAATAAAGTATCTGGCCTTGAGCCCCTCTATAACCTTGATGACTGGTCGTGCCAGGTTTACGGTAAAACAGGGTACCGTCTTCCTACCGAAGCGGAATGGGAATATGCGGCAAAGTATAATGATAACCGCGCTTTCCCCTGGGGCAACACAGAGCCTGATCAGTCGCGCGCGCAGATCAAGCAGTATATAAATGACCCCTCTGACGTCCAAACCGCCCCGGTGGGAACGTTTTCTCCAGCCGGAGATTCAGAGCTCGGGATATGCGATATGGTTGGAAACGTCGCTGAATGGGTGAATGACTGGTATAACTATTACCTGCCTCAAGACGCCGTTGACCCGGTAGGCCCTCCGCCGAGCTTTTTTGTAAACCTGCCGGTGTTCAAGGAATTCAGGCCGCTGAGGGTGTTACGGGGAGGAAGTTTTCTTACCGACCCTGATTACCGTAAGGGGATGGGACCGCCTTTTGTCATGGACTCGGTTATACACCCAGAAGCCTTCAACAATAGTTTCCGGACGTACGAATACAGGGGTTTAAGCCGCCAGACCCAGGGTTTTAGGGTTGTCAAGATAACCGCGCGCAGGAGCACAAAGCCGGCGTTCAGCGCTGCCGAGAAGTAGGATTCATGAAACCGATTCTTAAATTGTTTGCGAATTTCAATAAGGAAAATGCCTCTGAGCAGCCCCCGGGAGCTTATCAACAGCAGGTACATTACTGTAAGCAGGTCTGGCAGGGGCAGACTTATGGTCTGGAGCGCCTGGTAAGGCTTTTCCTTTGTGCGGTGCAATTTGCCTTTCCGCTCCTCCTGGTGCGCGATATTTTCGGCAGGGCAGGGCTCATCCCCAGACGCCTGGCAGTTGAGGCCTACACCACATTTAAGTTTATCCTGCCGCTCTGTATCCTGTCTTTTGGGTTTTACCGTTACCCCGCACTTGTCATACTTACTATTTATCTCCTCTCTGAAACTATCCTGCATATCCTGAGCCTGATTTTTTTGGCAGATGTTTATCCCGCCGCGCCCTCTTACCGCCGGTCGATCTTACTGCTTTTCTTGCATTACCTTGAAGTCGTCTTTGACTTTGCGGTTATTTACATAGCCTTCGGCCTCCTGAGCGAGCCCCTTACTCCTTTGTCTGCAGTCTATTTCAGTCTGGTGGCAAATACCACCGTTGGCTTCGGGGATATACACGCGCACGGGCCAATAGGCCAGGCGGTAGTTATCTCGCAGCTAATCATCTGCGTGCTATTCGTTATCTTATTCATCAATTATTTTTCACAGCGCGAAAAATAATCAAAAAACTGCTTGCAGGCAGCGCCATACCTATTTATAATAAATCAACTTATCTTTATAATTGCATATTCCAAAGAAGGAGGAGAAGCATGTCGAAGAAGATGCTCCTGGTCGTGTTGGCACTTATGATAGCCGCGTTTGTTTTTTCCGCTCCTGCCTGGTCAAACGACGATGAAAGAGAAGAGCAAAAAGCAAAGATGCTTACCGATGCCCTTGCTACCATGTACGAAAAATCGCCTGATGTCATAATCGAGGAGATCATTACCGCCAAAAGGCCAAAGGCTGCGCTTCCTGCCGAAAAAAAAGCGATTAAGGCCATCAATGTTGTCGGCGCGACTGTTATCGATGCCGCGGATATCGAGAATATCGTCGCTCCTTACCGTAATCAAAGCCTTACCGGAGAACAGATGCAGCAGTGCGCGGATGCCATTACCGCGCTCTATGAGAAAAAGGGCTATATCGCTTCCTACGCCTACATCATTCCTGAGAAAGTAAGCGAAGGCATCCTGCAGATCATGGTCCAGGAGATCACCATTGGCGATATCGAAATTAAGGGGAATCAGTATTTCAGCAACAGGGTCATCGAAAAAAAACTGGGGATCAGGAAGGGCGAGGTATTCAATAAGAAAAAAATCCAGGTTGATATTTACCGGGTTAACCGCCACCCGGACCGCAAAGTCCATTTCCTGATCAAACAGGGCAAGGAGCCGGGAACCGTGGATATCGCGCTGCTCGTTAAGGACAAATGGCCGTTCCATACGGTTTTCGAAGTGGACAATTACGGTTCCGAAGCCATCCTGCGTAAACGCTATAAGACATACGTAAGTTATAATAATCTTACCGGGCATGACGATTCCCTGACTGTCAAATACCAGAGGACTGACGCAGAGGCGCATGAGCTTTTTGACTTCGATTATTACATACCCTTAAACGACAAATGGAAATTACAGCTTTATTGGATGCCCAAAAAAGTAGAAGATTATTATTACAGCGATAACGAGTGGAAGGATTTTGAGAAGCATGCCCGGAAGTGGTACTTCTTCTTTTATCAAAGCCTGATTGAAGAGCCGGGTTGCGACCTGGTTTCAAGCTACGGTTTTGTTTATAAAGACATTCACTGGAAGCAATATGATCAGTTCCGCGCATGGGATAGGTTTCGCGCCCTCATGTGGAGTCTTGATTATATCAAGAAAGATAAAATGGGGACAACGGTTGTTATGAACGACCTGGAGATTGGCATCCCCGGGATGCTTGACGGTAACGATTATGAGGATGAGGCCTGTTCGGTAACCGGCGCAGGCGGCGGATACAAAAAGAACATGCTGACGGTTGCCCGCTCCCAAAAGCTTTTTGCCGGCATCGAGATGCTCAATAAGGCCCGTTGGCAGCTTTCTTCGCATGCCCAGCCAGGCGTGAATGTTTTTAGCGTAGGCGGCTATATGGGCGTTATCGATATGCGCGGTTACCCCAGGGCGCAAGCGCCTGGAGACAGGGGGTATGCGTATACGGGAGGTTTTTCATTCCCGGCATATTTTGTCCCGCGCAGCATCCCGGTCCCTTTTTCAAAAGCAAAACTTTATGATTCTCTTAAATTTTTTACTTTTTTTGACTGGGCTACCGCGATCCTTAAAAATCCCGGCGAAGGCGGGGATAAGAGCACGACGCTTAGTTCTGCCGGTTGGGGGCTTACCTTTAGTTTGCCTGAGAATTTCTCCGCGCGGCTTGATATGGGTTGGCCGCTGAGAGAAACCAGGGGCAAAGACGGAGACCACTGCCATATTTGGTTCAGGGTTACCAAGGGGTATTAATCAGCATTAAAAAAAAGGAGAAGAGGGTATGAGACTTTGTTATCGGACGGCAGTCCTGTCGCTAGTGATGCTTCTTGGCATGGTTATGTTCCTTGAAGCTGCGGAGGTCATTCATGTCAAAGGTAAAGTTGAAGTGCAGATAGGGCAGGATAAAACCTGGAGGCTTGCAGGGGTCGGCACCCAGCTCAATATCGGAGACAGCATACGTACTGCCAGGAATTCAAGCGCGGATATCCTGCTTGAACCGAAAACGAAGAATTACCTCAGGGTCCAGCCAGGGACCATGGTTGTGTTGAACTCAAAGACCCCGGGAGAGCTTGACAGGATCGATCTCTCAAGCGGCAAGATCTACGCCAACCTTGAGAAAGTAAAAGCGGGGTTGACCTTTGAGGTGCATACCCCCAGCGCAGTCGCAGGTGTCAGGGGGACCGGCTGGAGCGTAGAAAGCGATAAGAATGTCGATGAAGCGGCAACTTACGAAGACAATATTTTTCTTCAGTCTTTCGATGCCAACGGCAATCTCATTTCAGAGATAGTTGTTCCGGAGGGCTTCAAGTCTTTTGTGGAAAGGTTTCAGGGGCCCAGCGCTTTGATCGAACTTACCTCAGAGGAGCGCAGGGAGTGGAATTCACTTAAAGAGGATGTTTCTTCGCGCATAGAAGAAGCAGGAGGGCGCCGCGATTCAGGAGGGGGCGGCGGGCAGGGCGGAATGACCGCAGACCAGCAGCAACAGACTTTTCAACAAAGCTTAGAGCAGATAAACAGCCTCCAGGAAACAAACGCAGACCTGCTCGGAGATGTCAAAGACCTACTTGAAGAGCAGCGCGTAGAAGAAATAGTTAAAGACCAGATTGGGCATGAATATTCAGGCCATTTTAATTAAGATATGCCCGTTTATAGCCGGGACGGCTAATCATGCGCTTGTTTAAAAATAGCTTAAATGGAGGTAACGGAATGAAAACAAAAAATATCGCCGCAAGCCTTATAATTTCGTTTTTATGCTCCGCATTTATCCTGGGGGCGCTCCCTTGCCTTGCCGCTGATATGGTTGACGAAGAAGGGGTTAGCCCCCGCGATACAAAGCCAAAACCTTTCTTAAGTTCTAAATTCGTTGAGCAGGGGAAATTAAAATCCCTGCTTGCTACGACAGTCGGTTTCGATAACAACGTTTACCTGGATACGCGCAGGCATAAGGATGCCTTCAACCAGGTTTATTTCAGGACCACCTTTACTTCTCCTCTCAGCGAGACACTCAATGCGATCATGGAATACGATATTATGAACCTTCTCTATGCTGATTCCTCTTCCGGTAACCTGGTCAGCACTTCGTTACGGGGAGGGCTTGATTGTAAGATTAATGACGATACCAATCTTATCGCGGATTACGCCTTCGGCATTACCGAATATGAAAGCAGCGGAGGAGACGATTTCTTTGACCACAATCTCGGCTTTACTATCAAGCAGAAACTCCCGATGCGGTTCTCTCATGCTTTTGATTATCATTTTAGCGTCAAGGATTATATGCAGAGGAAAACCAGGGATGCGGCAACGGTTTACCGCGATACAAGCAGGCTCGACCTCAGGAATACGTATGATTATTCGGTATCCAAACAGTTTCCCACGGATCTGGTAAAGGCGGGCCTGAAGTATTATTTCAATGACTCAAACGAGAAATTCCTGAATTATTACGATTATCATTCATGGCAGCCGTATTTTTCAGTCGTGCACCTGTTCGGCCCGAAGCTTTTCGGTTATGCCTCTGTTTCCAAGCAGTACCGCTACTATACCCAGAGGACCATTGTCGGAACCCTCTCCAGTACCAAGGAGAAGGATTACACGCTTGTTACGACCCAGGCTCTTTATTATAGCGTTAACAAGAAGTTCACCGTGGGGTTAAGCCATAACTACCGTAAGAACGATTCGAACGAGCCGTCGTCGCGCTATTCAGGCTCGATATTTTCTCTGAACGGCTACTACAGTTTCTAAGAACAGGCGTATTTTCTGATACCTGTTCCTGGCGGGCGCACCCGCATGCGCTTGCATAACCGGCATCCTTGCGGCGCTACGCGTGAAAAACAAGAAACTCTTCCGACTAACCGTTAGCCTCTGTTTAACCTTCCTGTTTTGCGCTCTCTTTTTCCTCGCTTCTAAAACCAAACCTTACCAGGTCCTGGAATATAAGGCCCTGGACCTGCGTTTCATCTTACGGGGCACCCTTACTGCCTTATCTCCGGTTGTCCATATCGATATTGACGATGAAAGCCTTCAGAAGGTAGGCAGATGGCCGTGGCCACGGGATTATCACGCAAGGCTTATTGACACTTTAAGCGCCTGTGGCGCGCGCCAGGTGCTGATGGATGTTCTTTTTATAGAAAAACAGCAGGATTACCCCGGCATGGATGCCGCTTTTGCCGATGCGATGCAGAGGGCCAAGAACACCTATCTGCCTTGTTATTTCAACGAGCCCCGTCCTTTGCCCCCAGCGGATATCCAGTCTCTCCTCAAACGGGATATAAGTATTTCCGTTGAGCAGGCGGCAAAGGAGCTCAGCAGGGGGGAAGAGGGGTTAAAAGAAGTTCTCTTGGCGGCAAAGAAATATCTTATTGCCCAGGCAGTAGAGGAGCTTATGAGCACGGGAGCTCCCTTTGACGAGGAAGGTATGCTTGATTCCCTGGAGAAGGCAAAGGGATGGTTCTTTTTCCCGGCCGAAGAAGCGTATGTGCGGGAAGCATTCAGGACCCAGAAGGCAATACGTTCGTATACGCGCACATTCATGGTCGAGGGAATCAAAGACTGGCCGTATGTTTCGCACTATGAAGGATTGACTCCTCCTCTGGAAGAATTTACCCAGGCACTCAAGGGCAGCGGTTTTATCAACGCAGACCCGGATTTGGATGGCGTAACCAGGAGGGCCCCGCTTTTTATAAGACAAGGGGATGCGGTTATTCCGCAAATGGCGGTTGCCGCGCTTATGGACCTGTTGTCTGTGCAGGGCGTTGAATTCAGGAGGGGGTCGGTTGTACTCAAAGGCGCTTTGATTAACGGTTCGCTTAAAGATATCGTTATACCCGTTGATGAACGCTGTGCCATGCTGGTGAACTGGCGCGGCCGCTGGGGAGAGTCTTTTAAGCACCTGCCTTATTATGCGATCCTGCAGCTTGATTCGATCCGCGAAGAGCTTAACAGGCGCCTGGCAGCCCCCGAAAATATGCACGCTGAACCTCTTGAATATCTGCAGGCAGCAGAGAAAGGGCTCAGGGAGCAGTTAACCGCGATGGTTGAGGGCAAGACCTGTATTGTCGGCCTTACTGCCACGGGCACCCATGATATGAGGCCAATTCCGCTCCAGGAGAACTATCCGCTTGTCGGCACCCATGCGAACCTCATTGAAACTATCGTAAGCGGAGAATTTATCCATCGGGTTTCTCCGGGGTGGAATGCGGCTATTTTTCTTTTGGTTGCCTTGCTGGCAGGGTGCGCATCATTAATGAAGATGTGGAAGAGTCTGGTTGCGTCATTACTGCTGGCCCTGGGTTATTTTGCCGCGGCTTTCCTGGCCTTCCTGAAATCCGGGCTCTGGATTGATATCGTGGGGCCGGAAGGAATCGTGATCATGGGTTTTTCCGCTATCACCAGCTTTCGTTACTTCACGGAAGAAAAAGAGAAGCTCTGGATCAAATCCGCCTTCAGCCATTACCTTTCCGGAGGCGTCATTAACGAACTGCTCAACGATCCTTCGAAGCTTAAGCTCGGAGGGGAAAGGCGTAACCTTACCGTGCTCTTTTCGGACATCCGGGGATTTACCAGCTTTTCAGAATCGCATCAGCCGGAAGAAGTGGTTGCGATGTTGAACGATATCCTGAGCAGCCAGGTGGAAGTTGTATTTAAGTACAACGGAACCCTGGATAAGTTTGTAGGGGATGAACTTATGGCTTTTTTCGGGGCCCCGGGAGAAACGCACCGTCAAGACCACGCCATTACCGCTGTGCGCGTAGCCGTGGAGATACAGGAGAAGCTTAAGACTTTAAGGGAGCGCTGGGCAAAGGAAAAAAAAGACGTCCTGCATATCGGTATCGGCATAAACAGCGGAGATATGGTGGTGGGGAATATGGGATCTCATGAGAGGATGGATTATACCGTTATTGGAGACAACGTAAATCTCGGCGCGCGCCTGTGTTCCGCAGCAGGGAAAGACGAGATCATTATCAGTGAATCTACGTATGAACAGGCAAAAGACCTTATTTCAGCAGAAAAACTCCCGCCTATTTCAGTTAAAGGTAAAACAAACCCCATTTCAATATACCGCGTAACGGGCATTAAAGGTTAAAGATTCAGCCCTACGGGACCCGGTGGGCGAGGAATGAGAACAGAAGGCCGCTTGCCACCGCCAGCACCCAGCTGTAGGCGATCTCGTCTGGTGAGGTAAAATGCTTACAGATAAAGAACCTCTTACTGCAGGGTTTATGCAGAATATGCCGGGCAAAGAGCAGGGGGATAAGCAGCAGAAGGGCTTTTCCTTTTAAAAAGAACAAAGTAACTATGATCCCCCGTTCGGCTATCCCGTACCATTTTTCAAACGATGCGCAGGTACCCGCTCCTCCGAAAAAGGTATTCTTGAAATTGCGGATAAGGTAATAGGCGTTATAGGTGGCAAAGATCATAGCGATCAGGTAAATAACCGCGGCGTTGTTATTGTAAAACGCTATAAAAGGATTGCCGTGATCTGCCGGAGCAGGCAGATACCTGAGGTTTGTCAGAAAGACCGCAGCGATTGCGGCAATATGCAGTATCTGGTCTATCAGGTAGAGCCAGAGGCTGTATTTTATCTTTCCGAAGCTTACTTTGAAGGAATCCTGCAGCAGGTGGGTCATGGAGATCAAGAGCAGCAGGATCCAGAGATCAGGCAGATTCAGGAACGGCCATACGCATGCGATAATGCTAGCTGCGACAAGCAGGGTATGCACCACGGAGCCTTTTATACCCGGGTACTTGAGCTTCAGAGAATAGACGGCATTGAACTGCAGGAGATAGTCCCCGATAAAATGCCCCAGGAGTAAACGTAAAAAGATAAACATGTCTATTTGCCCCCGTTAATTTTCGTCAGCGCTTTTATATCTGCTTTCCAGTACCTGGCGGATTTGATCTGCGCAGGCAGCAAGGTATGCCTCTCCTTCTGGAAATACCTCACGGATCTGCTGCAGCAGGGATTCCCGCTCTTTCGACGATATGCTCAGATAACTGAGTTTTCCGTTCTGGTCAGGCCGGTTGCTGTAGAGGAGATGCGTTACCAGTATCGAAGAATCTGCCAGGAGTTTGTTCAGGTTTTCCCTTTCCTTCGGGATCTTATGCACCTCTTCCATAAGTTTGCCTTCCGAAAAATCATCCAGCTTATTGACTACGTCAGGACTATAAGCCTGCGTATAAAGCTTTATCGAACGTTCATTATGCCTGATCTGTTTGGCATATACCGAAAGAAGGGAGTTGGCGATCTTCTTGATCGCTTCGTTGCCGGAGTCCCTGTGTCGGGAGATAAGTTCATGCGCCTGTTTAAGGTCGGCACTTGCCAGGGTGATATCTTTTAGAAAGGCGCTGATGTTCTGCGCATCCTGCTTTTTACCCGGCCGGGGAGGAGTGATGCGGAGCTGCTTTGTAAGCGCTGCTTTCTGGTAACGAAGGCTTTCGATGAAATCTTTTATAAATACATATTCCGGGCTTGGCGTTGAGGCAACGGTATTCTTGTAAGCCGGCAGCAGTCCCGCAAGCGCAATGCTTAACATTACCCATATCATACGTTTTCTCATATAGTTTTACGTTAGCGCTGATCCCTGCTTTTATATTTTCCAGTCAGCGCCTGGCGGATTTGTTCGGCACAGGCATCTGGTATGGTTACTTTTGCGCTGAAATACTCGTCGATCTGCCTGATAAGTTTTCCCCGTTCGCGCGCGGTTATAGTGAGGCGGTTAAGCCTGCCTTCCTTGTCTGGCGTATTGCTGTAAAGAGAGTGCGTCACCAAAATCGCCGCATCCATCAAAAGCCTGTCCGTATTTTGCCTCTCTTCGGGGAGCTTGCGCGCTTCTGCGGCGAGTTTTCCTTGCGTAAAGGATCCGAGCTCATCCATTTGTTCAGGGTCGAAAACCTGTGAATAGATCTTCAGCGATTTTTCACTGAGCTGGATCTGTTTATCGTATAGAGAAAGTACCAAGGCAGCGGTTTTTTTTAGCGTTGCATTGCCAGAGCCCTTGAATTTCATGATAATGCTCTGCGCCTGTTTGAGGTCGGTGTTTGCCGCTTTGAGATTTTCAAGAAAAGGCGCCGCAGCCGCGTTGAGGCGCTTGATGTCTGCTTTCAGAGGCGGAAGCCGCCGGTGTTTAATAAAGGCGCTTTTTTGATAGCGCAGGCTTTCCAGGAATGCCCTGGTGAATTCGTATTCAGGGCTTGCTCCTGAGATCAAAGGCAGCAATAGTAAGGCCGCTATACAGAGTAGGGCAACCGCAGTAACGATAGCAACGTATTTCTTTATCTTATTCATTTGTTTATAGATACAATCATACTATCCCAGGGAAGAAATGTCAAATCCAAAAAACAGACCGCCGATACCTGAAGGGCGATTTTGTCTTGCAATATGGGCGGGCCATTATACAATAATAAATATCACTACTCCACCCTAAAAGGAGGCTTTAGATGGACGTTATCTTTAAAAGAAGGAGTGTGCGCAGGTATGCCGACAGGGACGTTCCTGAGGTTTGCATAAAGAAAATTCTTGAAGCGGGGATGAGCGCGCCTTCCGCCGGGAATGAACAACCCTGGCATTTTCTCGTTATACGTAAGCGGGATACTCTGGATTCATTGGCCGGGGCAAGCCCCTATGCGGCAGCGCTTAAAGGAGCGCCTGTAGCCGTGCTCATACTGGGTGATTTGAGTCTTGAGCGGCATAAGGGGTTCTGGGTGCAGGATTGTTCTGCTGCCGCTGAGAACATGCTGCTGGAAGCGGCATCTCTGGGGCTGGGAACGGTGTGGCTGGGGATTTACCCGCTTGCCGAGCGTATCGATTATATCAGCCGTTATTTCAGGCTTCCGGAGGGGATTATTCCTTTTGCGATTGTGCCGGTAGGTTACCCGCTTGAGGAACCGAAGACGGTAAACAGGTATAACGAATCCCGCGTTCATTCCGAATCGTGGTAATGAAAGAAACGATATCTCTACGCAGGCGCCTTTTTCGGGAGATGCTTTTGGTCTGCCTGTTTCTTTTTTCGGCAGCCGTTATTTTTACCTGGCCGCTTGCCCTGCATTTCAGGGAGGCGATACCCTGCGGCAGCGAGCCCGATGGGGTTGCGCTCTATCAGCTTTTCAGCGCTGCATGGACCGCAGCCTCGATTGAAAGAAACCTGGTTTACTGGAACGCCCCCTTTTTTTATCCGTTTGAGGGGGCGTTTAGCTGGACTGAGCCTCAGCCTGTTTTCTGTATCGCGGTTTCTCTTCTCAAAAAGGTCTTCGGCAGTATCGGCGGGTACAATCTTGCGATCCTGCTCTATATGACTGCTTTCGGAGCGGCGATATACTTGGGAGCCCGGCTTTTTACCGAGGACCGTCTGGCTGCATTTTTCCCGGCGCTCTGGTGTTGCGCAGGGGCTTTCTCGATGCAGCAGATATGTGCACCTGCGCTTTTAGCAGGGGCATTTCCGGTCCTCACCCTCATCTTTGCTTTCCTGTCGTTCCGTAATAAAAGGCCTTTTTTCTTCTGGGCGGCTGTATGCGCGTATTTATTGACCTGGGGCAGTTGCAAGCAGACCGCGCTCTATCTAACTATGTTATTGCCGGTTGCTCTGTCCGGGTTTTTCTCATGGCGGATGCCCAGGATGAGGACAGTCTTGCGCTGGGTTTTAGCTTTGGCTGTGATCGCTGCCGCAATCATTCCGTATTCCCTTTGGCAGCTTAAGCTTACCGAGCGGATGGGCTTTGAGCGTTTTATAAGCGGCGTGCGGGGGGTCTTGTATCCTGAGCAGCTCTTTATGCCGGCAAAAGGCCATTGGCTTACCAGCAGGATCCTTGCCTGGACTACCTATTCCTGGGATATCGGGATTGCAGTTTTATTGATTATAGTCCTAGGGCTGTGCGTTGGGGTGCTTAGATTTTTTTCCTCGTGGGATACTTTTCGCAAAAAGTGCGCAGCCGGCCTGTTTTTTATGTCTGCGCTTGCGTTTTTCCTGGCGTTTGGCCCGAGGGCAGATATAACGATCGGTGATGCAAAGTTCGGCTTGTATCAGGTGCTTTTTTCTTTTGTGCCGGGTTTTAAGTTTATCCGCGCTCCTGCGCGGATACTTTTTTTTACAATCGCCGGATGCGCGATCCTGGCAGCGCCTGTATTTTCCTTTGTGCGCAGTAAGGTGAAGCAAGGCTTCAGCCGCAGGGTTTTTAGTGCCGCATGTTTCGGGGTCCTTATTGCGGAGATCTGGGTTATTCCTTTGCCTCTTATTTTTCCGGGGATATCTCTAAGCCGGCACGAGGGAGTTGATAGCTGGATGAAGAAGCACTCAGGAGGGAAGCCCCTGTTTGAATTGCCGGCGCCTGTTCGGCTATGGCCCGATAATACCGTCTATGAGGTCGAAGCGATGCTGCGTTCGCTCAGGCATGGCTCGCCTGTTGTTAACGGTTATGCAAGCTTTGCCCCTTCCAGCTACTGGCAATTACGGAAGGCCCTGGAGAGCGATGCCGCAGGATTAGGGAAAAGGTATCTTGAGGCGTATGCCGTGCATTTTATATTGTTACATACGCACCGGTCAGACGAAGAAGAGTTGCATCGTCTCAGGAAGGCTTTTGACGGCAGAATAGTTTATGAAGATGATGGGCATCAACTGTACGAGCTCGTTACTGATGGCAGGGGGCAAGCCGCAAGCGAAACACTGCCTCGCAGGGTCATTTTCCCCGGGAAGCCCGAAGTGGATAAAGTATATGCATTGTCTTTGCCGCAAAAAAGAAAAGCAGCGTTGCTTTTTGCGCCGGGTGACGATGCAGGCATGGAGGCTGTCTGGAGGGGAGAGGATGGTAGTCAGCATGCGATGAGGCTTACCATAGCGGGAGCTGCGCTTATCGATACCGCTCATTCGAAATTTTACCTGAGGATCGCCGGTTACCGCAAAGATAACGAGGTCAGGGCAGTTATTTTGCCCGCGGAAGAAATAGAGGCTTTGTTTTTGCGCAAGGCCGGGGAAGAGTAAAGGGGTGGCTATGCAGATGCATTATGGTCTTATGGCGCTGATGGTCGGTTTTTTTGCCGCAGTTTCCCTGCCTGCGGGCGCTTTTATCGGATTGCAGTTCAGGCCTGGCACAAGGGTTAATTCGGCGCTTATGGCTTTTGGCGCAGGAGCCATATTATTTGCCTTGACCGTTGAGATAGTAGCGCATCGTTTTCATGAAGCCGGCTACTGGCCACTGGCAGCCGGGTGCCTTGCCGGAGGTTTACTCTATGAGCTTTTCAACCGCGCCCTGGACCGGATGGGCGCTTTTTTGCGCAAGACATCCTCTGCCATATATAAAATAGCCCGCATGGAATCAAAAAGGGCTGGAACAGCCCTGCGGCTCCTTGCAACTATACCGCTTTTCCATTCGCTTACCCCAAAGGAGATCGCGCGCCTTGCGCGTTTTGCAAAAGAAGAAACCTATGAAGATAGGGCAGGGATATTCACAGAGGGTGATCTTTGCGATGCCCTCTATGTCATTATAGACGGAGAGGTGGAGGTCAGTAAACAGGGGGAAGTGGTTGCCCGGGGAAGAAAAGGAGAAATTTTTGGAGAGATGGGGATTTTAACAGGCGAAAGGCGGGTTGTGTCTGCTGCTGCGTGCGGCCCTGTCAAGCTTTTACGAATAGCCGCAGAGGCGTTCGGCGAAGCTGTGGAAGCTTCTTCTGGCCTCAGGAGGTCCCTGGAGAAGCTCTTGCTTGAGCGCAGCGCTATTCTGGAGAAGGATAGGCCCGTGGCGCCGCAAACGGCTGTACAGTGGAGGAGGCAGGCCCTGGCTGCGTTGAGATCGCATGATTTTTCTCCTTCAAAGGAAGATGTAAAAAAGACGGTTTCTCGGTATTCTTCCGCAGGCAACGGGATCTGGCTGGGGAATTTGTTGGATGCGGTCCCTGAATCCCTGGTTATCGGGCTTGCTGTTTCCGGGCAGGGGGCATTTCCCTGGCCTTTTATTGCCGGAGTATTCCTGGCGAATTTTCCGGAGGCAATGTCAGCTTCCGTTTTAATGGCGCATCAGGGGTTCTCGAAAGCAAGGATATCGTTGATGTGGTGGTCAGTAGCGGCGGTTGCAGGACTGTGCGCATTCTTGGGTAACGTGTTTCTGCAGAATCTTTCCATTACTGGAGTAGTGGTCCTGGAAGGGATGACCGCCGGTGCGCTCTTGGTTATGGTTTCCGAAACAATGCTTCCGGAAGCATTTGAAGAAGGGGGGACAGTGGTGGGATTGTCGACGCTTGCCGGTTTTCTTGCCGTACTCCTCGTCAAATCCCTTTTTTAGGACCGTTTCCTCCTATCTTTATACAGCACAGTTACTTACGTAGGAAGTGTCACCGGTGACACTTCCATTGTAACATTATATATGGCAAAGAGTTAAAAGGAAACGGTCCTGTTTATGGAGAGAGTAGGTATTTTTTTAATTGATGCGCATTGCCATCTTCAGGATGAACGCATTGCAGGAGATATCGATTCGTTCATAGCCAGAGCCAGAAATTCTGATGTTTCTGCGGTTGTTTGTTGCGGCACGGAAGAGTCTGATTGGCAAAAGGTATTGGATTTAAAAGAAAGGTATCCTGATTTTATTATTCCTTCGTTCGGTCTGCACCCCTGGTATATCAAAGAGAGATCGAAAGATTGGCACAAGAAGCTGGAGGATTATTTATGCGCGGTTCCTTCGGGAGTCGGAGAAATAGGTCTTGACCACGCCGTGGATATCGAGCGGCAGGAACAGGAGGAAGTATTGCTGCGGCAGCTTGCTCTCGCCAGGAAGCATAAAAGGCCGGTTTCCATTCATTGCCGGAGGGCATGGGAATCTCTGTCCGGAGTTCTCAGAAAAACAGGGCCCTTGCAATGCGGAGGCATAGTGCATTCATATTCCGGCGCCCCTGAAACGATCCTTTTGCTTGCGGAATTCAATCTCTCGGTATCTTTTTCCGGCTCGATAACGCGCTCGGGGAATAAGAAGGGAAAGAAGGCGCTGTGCGCGGCCCCCTTTGAGCGAATTCTTATTGAAACAGACAGTCCCGATATCCTGCCGGCAAGGATAGAGGGCTTCAACGAACCATCCAACCTGCCCTTAATAGCCGAAGAAATAGCAGTCATTTTAAATAAGAGCGTTAAAGAAATAGCCGATATCACAACAAGGAATGCGCAAGGTATTTTCGGGAGTCTTAAGGATGCTTGACTCGGCGGAGAGATTCGCAAGGACGGAACTACTACTGGGGAAAAGAGCCCTTAAAAAGCTTTCAAAAGCCCGTATTGCGGTTTTCGGGCTGGGCGCGGTAGGCTCTTTTGCAGTGGAGGCTCTGGCTCGCTCCGGCGTTGGAGCTTTTTTCCTGGTTGATTTTGACCAGGTACGTTACAGTAATTTTAACAGGCAACTCCTGGCAACAGAATCAAGCCTTGGGATGTTAAAGGCGGAAAGCGCAGCCTGCAGGATCAGCCAGATCAACCCGTATTGCGAGGTAAAAGTATCCGCTGTTTTTGCTTCTTTGGAAAATTTAAGTTCTTTATTTGCCTGGAAGCCCGATATTGTCATAGATGCTATAGATAGCCTTGGCCCCAAAAGCGAACTCATCAGTTACTGCATTCGGCATAATATTACGATTATTTCTTCAATGGGCTCAGGTGCCAGAACCAATCCTTTTTCAGTCAGAGTAGGGGATATTTCCGAAGTCAGGGCTTGTCCCTTAGCGCGCAGGTTACGAAAGCGCCTAAAGAAAAAAGGAATCAATAAGGGGGTCTGTTGCATTTATTCTCTGCAGCAGCCGGTTAAGAACGCAGGAGAGCAGCGCCAGGAAAAAGAGTTTTATGAACGGGGCAGGAAGAGAAATCCTGTAGGGACTCTTTGCTACATGAGCGGCATCTTTGGCCTTACCATTGCCTACGAAGTTATCCGCAGGACCGTTTCCTCCCAACTTATTACGTAATAAGCACTTGTGATGGAAGTGTCCCCGGTGACACTTCCATTGTAACTTTATATATGATAAATAGTTAAAAGGAAACGGTCCTGTGAAGTTTAAGAAGTTGCCTGCTATTGATCCAGACAAGATACGAGAATTCGATTTCTTTCTGCTTTTTGAAACTTCCCTGTGTAACAGCGATAATTTCCTGAGTTATATTTTTTTGAAGCCCTGCGAGACTATAAAAGTTTATTCTTTTAAGGATGTTCCCGCTGCCTTTTCGTCGATTGAACGCCATGCCCGTTCAGGCAGGTATCTTGCTGGTTATTTTTCGTACGAACTGGGGTATTTTTTTGAGGATTTCAAGGCGTCGCGGTCTCAAGCCTACCCGCTTATTAACATCTGCGTATTCGAAGAAGCAACCATTTTTAATCATAAGACAGGGCGTTTCAGCGGAGAGCGGAGAGCTATTTTTACAGAAAACAAGCTAACAGAAAACTTCAGCATCGCCAATCAGCGTTTGTCTATCGGCAAGCGTTCATACATCCGTAAGGTCAACCGCATACGCAGGTTTATCAGGCAGGGCCAGACTTACCAGGTTAATTTTACCAATAAGCTCCTTTTTGATTTCAGCGGCTCGGCGTTTGCTTTTTATGAAAACCTAAAAAGCAGGCAGCGAGTTTCCTTTAGCGCGTTCTGTAAATTTGAAGACGAGCATATCCTTTCTTTATCTCCGGAGCTCTTTTTTAAAAGGAAAGGCAGTTTTCTTTGGAGCAAGCCGATGAAAGGGACCATCCGGCGCGGCAAGTCAGCCGAGGAAGACAGGCGGCTTGCGCGCGCTTTAAGGGAAAGCAGGAAAGAGAGGGCTGAGAACCTGATGGTGGTTGATTTGATCCGCAATGACCTTGGAAGGATCTGCAGGCCGGGCAGCATCCGGGTTTCTTCTCTGTTTAAGGTTGAAAGATATGCTACCTTGCATCAAATGACTTCAACGGTTAGGGGCACACTCAGGGAAGCGGTAACGTATTTCGATATTTTTAAAGCACTTTTTCCCGGCGGCTCGGTAACGGGCGCACCCAAAATACGGACGATGCAGATTATCAAAGCGCTTGAGTCCGGCAGCAGGAATATCTATTGCGGAGCCCTGGGTATGATTTTGCCCAGGCAAAAGGCGGTTTTTAATCTCCCTATACGTACGGTTTCTTTGCGAGGAGGGAGGGGGGAAATGGGGATCGGCAGCGGAATCGTCTGGGATTCTGATGCGGATTCCGAATTCCAGGAATGCCTGCTGAAGGCGCGTTTCCTTACCTGCGGCAGCAAAAATTTCTCTCTGCTGGAAACGATACTCTGGAAAGAAGGGCAATACAGCTTTCTTAACGGCCACCTGGAACGCATGAAGGGCTCGGCGCATTATTTTGGCTTCCGCTTCAACGAAACCCGTATACGCTCCCTTCTGAAGGCGAAGGAAAAAAAGTTTAAATATCATAACTCTTATAAAGTCCGGCTCTTGCTGAACAAAGACGGCACTCCCCGCCTGCTTTATGAGCGCTTCCTGCCGGCGCAGAGGGCGCAAAACTACGTAGCGTTATCCGACAAGCGGACTGACCCGGGAAACACGTTCTATTACCATAAGACCACTAACCGGATGCTTTATGATTCTGAGTATGCTTTGTATGCGGAAAAAGGTTATTTCGACGTCATTTTCATGAATTCAAGAAACGAGGTTACTGAAGGAGCGATCTCGAACATTATCGTTCAGAAAGGTGGAAGGCTGTATACGCCTCCTGTTTCAAGCGGCCTGCTTGCGGGCCTGATGCGTTTGCACCTGCTTAAAAAAGGCATCATCAACGAGAAAAAAATATACCCTGATGAGCTTTTTCGCGCCGAACGAATATTTCTTTGTAACTCAGTGCGCGGCATAACCGAAGTGCGCCTGAAACAATAGGACCGTTTCCTTCTATATATTTACCTCACAATATGTTACAATGGAAGTGTCCCCTGGTTTTATTTTTCGTATTTCAAGCCTTATAAGGAGGAGCGATGCGGTGTTCGGGTAAGGCGCTTATATCTGTCTTTTTTCTACTGATAAGCTGTGCGGTTACCGGTGCTGAGGGTAAGAAAAATACACTGGTAGTTTTTTATTCGCGTGACGGCCACACAAAAGCCGTAGCCAGGCAGCTTGCTGCCAGGTTCAACGCGGACATAGAGGAATTGGTTGATAAGAAGAAGCGAACAGGGCCGGTTGGATTCAGTGCAGCCGGCAAGGATGCGATTACAGGCAACACGACCGAGATAGAGCCGCTTAAGCACGACCCTGCCGACTACTCCTTGATTCTGATAGGCACTCCTGGTTGGTACGGCAATGTAACGCCTGCGGTCCGGACATTCGTTTTACGGTACGACCTAAGCAAAAAACAAATAGGGCTTTTTGGCACCGTGCACCTGACAGGGGTCGAGAACGCGCTTAAACAGTTAGCAGGTCTTATTTCTACTCAAGAGGCAGAACAAATCCCTACTCTTTCTTTGCGGCACAGGGACCTTAAGGAAGATATATTAAAAGAAAAAATTGAGGATTTCTATCAAAAGGTGATAAAGGACCTTTAACACACTATTGATGCATTATCTTAACGAGCAAAATATCTTTATTTTTCTTATTCAGGTTTTTCTCCTTCTAGGACTGGCCCGGGGCCTGGGGATAGTATTTACCCGCTGGAAACAGCCGCCGCTTACCGCGGAGATCCTTGTGGGTATAATGCTCGGCCCGACGGTTTTCGGCCGTTCCCTTCCTCATTTACACCGGGCACTTTTTCCCGCGGATATGATCCAGCAAAGTATGCTTGAAACGGTCGCCTGGCTTGGCGTATTGTTTTTGCTGTTGGAAACAGGCCTTGAGATAGATTTTTCAAGCGCCTGGCGTCAAAAGGGGGATGCGCTTAAGATTGCCCTCTCCGATATTGTTATACCTATGGTCATAGCGTTCATCCCCAGTTATTTGCTTCCTGCTTACTATCTGGTAGATCCAGGCAAGAGGTTTATTTTTGCGTTGTTTATGGCAACGGTCATGACTATCAGCGCCATGCCGATTACTGCCCGGGCGCTTCACGACTTAAAGTTGCTTAAAACAGATCTCGGGTTTCTTATCATGTCCGCTCTTTCGGTTAATGATATCCTGGGATGGGTTATCTTTACGCTTGTGCTGGGGTCTTTTACTCAAACGGCCCTTGAACCAATGAAAGTCTTTGTAATGCTGGGGATTGTTGCGGGATTTACGATTTTTTGCGTTTCAATAGGCAGGGCTTTTTCCAATGCAGTCATAAAGCGCATACGCGAGAAACAATTGCCTGAAACGGGAATCTCGCTTACCTTTATCTGCCTCTTGGGGCTTTTATGTGGAGCGGTGACGCAGAGGATCGGCATACATGCCTTATTCGGCTTTTTTATCGCCGGGATTATGGTCGGGGAAGCGCCTTCCCTCTCCGAGAAAGCTCGCCAGGTTATATCTCAGATGGTTCATGCTATTTTTGTCCCGCTCTTTTTTGCCAACATCGGCCTGAAGGTGGATTTTTTGCGTAATTTCGATATCTTCCTGGTACTCTTGGTAAGCATTATAGGTATTTCCGGGAGGTTCCTGGGCGCCTGGATCGGAGTTAATTTTACTGCTCTTTCCCGCATTAACCGGCTTCCGATAGCTATTGCTCATATTCCGGGGGGGACCATGGAGATCGTTGTTGCCGTGCTTGCCCTGGAGAATAGGTTGATCACCGAGCCGGTTTTCGTCGCTATTGTTTTCGGCGCGCTTCTTTCGTCAGTGATGCTTGGGCCATGGCTCAGTTATTCTATTAGAAGAAGAAAGGAGGTTAGCGTCCTTGAGTTCTTCTTGCGGCGGGCGATCATACCGGTATTGCAGGCTGATGAACGCGACGCGGCAATAGAGGAGCTGTGCGGAAAGGTCGCTGAACAGGAGGAGATACCAGGAGGCGCAGAGGCACTTTATAAGGCGGTAGTAAAAAGAGAAAACGAGATGGGTACGGCGATGGAAGAAGGGATCGCCGTCCCACATGCGCGGCTGCCTTTTTTAAAAAGGCCGGTGGTTGCCTTCGGCAGGTCGGTTGCCGGCATCGAATGGAATTCGCCTGACGGAAAGCCAGCAAACTTCATATTTCTTATTTTGACTTCACAAGAAGATGTGGAAAGTCAGGTTCAGATCTTATCCTTGATCGCACGCGGAGTAAGCGACGAGAAAGCTAGGGAAGCCATTATGGAGGCAGTGGATTCTCAGCAGATCTGGGAGGCGCTTGAAAAGGCACTCGCCTCCCGCCACATAAAAAGGACCGTTTCCTCCTAACCCTTATGGATACAAGAAGTTCGGGAGGAAGTGTCACCGGGGGACACTTCCATTGTAAGTATTTATTTGATATATAGTTAAAAGGAAACGGTCCTGTGGGTATGATTATGGAGACTAACGGGAGATTGTTCAGGTACGGAGCTTTTACTAAAAACCGAGTCGAGGCATTCAGCGACGGAGTTTTTGCCATTATCGTTACGCTCCTTATCCTGGAGATCAAAGTCCCGCACATAGAACACGCAGGCTCGATAGCTGAATTGTACCAGTCCATTCTCAGCCTTACGCCTAAGTTTATCTCCTGGGTTATTTCTTTTTTGACTATCTGTATCGTCTGGATGAATCATCACCGGCTCTTTGAGATGTTCAAGGGCATTAATATCGTGCTCTTCTGGTTGAATGCCCACCTGCTTTTATGGGTATGTTTCATACCTTTTCCGACTGCCCTGGCAGGGGATTATCCGCACAATCCTCTGGCAGTGGCATTTTACGGCCTGGTAATGTCTTTTACCGGGGTTGCTTTCGTCTTTGCCCGCTTATACGGATTAAAACATCAGGAACTATTGAAAGAAACGGTTTCGCTGAAGGTTTACAAGAAAGCCATAGTTTACGCCTTTATTTTTGGTCCATGCCTGTATGGCGCAGGAGCGGCCTTGGCATGGGTGCATACGTACATCTCTTTTTCCGTTTATTTTCTGGTTGCGATTTATTTTGTCTTTTCTTTTGCAACTAAAGAGCGCGTCCAGTCTTGACAGAATCGTTTCTTTTTATTTCATTATGTCTCAATAAGTTAAGAAGGAAGTGTCCCCAAAGGGACACTTCCATTGGAAGTCAATGGTAGATAAAGGGTTAAAAGGAAACGGTCCTATGAAGAGGGTGGTGATAATCGGGGCAGGGCCTGCAGGGATAGCTACGGCAGAGAAGCTCTCCAGGCAAGGAATTGCTACTACTGTGTTTGAGAAGGATACTGTGGTTGGAGGCTTAAGCCGCACCCTTTGTTACAGGGGTAACCGTTTTGATGTCGGCCCGCACCGTTTTTTCAGCAAACACAGGCAGGTTATGGGATGGTGGCAGGAGATGCTCGGCGAGGACTTGCTCAGGGTAAAGCGCCACACCAGGATCTGCTATCGCGACACCTTCTTTAATTATCCTCTTTCCGTAAAAGAAGCGTTATTCAAGCTCGGGATAGGGCATTGCGTACCCGCATTCCTCAGTTATATAAAGGCCCGAGCTGCCTCGCCTAAGCAGGAGGAGACTTTTGAGCAATGGGTGCAAAACAGGTTTGGCAACTGCTTGTACCGCGCGTTCTTCAAGAATTATACGGAAAAGATCTGGGGGATGCCATGCGGGAACATCGATGCAGATTGGGCCGCGCAGAGGATACGGGGGCTTTCGCTTTCTTCTGCTTTGCGAAATGCCATCGTCAAAAACAATAAGGATGGCGTAAAATCTTTAATCAGGGAATTCCATTATCCGCGGCTTGGCGCAGGGATGATGTATGAGGCCGCAGCTGCCAGGGCTCAGCGGCAAGGCGCGAATTTAGTGCTTGGGGCAGAAGTAGTAGAAGTGGCGCATAATCACAAAAGGATTACGCACGTTATCTGCAGGAATCTTTTAGACGGAACGCTTTTTGAAGCAGAAGGGACTGACTTTTGTTCTTCCATGCCTCTTGATCTTTTAATCCGGCGCCTAAAGCCTTCTGCGCCTCAGGAGGTCCTCGATGCCAGCGCCTGCCTTAAGTACCGTAGTCTCCTCCTGGTGTATTACATTGTTGACCAAAAGGAGGTATTCAGGGATAACTGGATATACATCCATACTCCGGAAGTAATGGTTGGGCGTATCCAGAATTACAAGAACTGGAGCTCGGATATGATACAGAATGATGAACAAACCACCCTGGGGCTTGAGTATTTCTGCTCCGAAAGCGATTCCTTATGGTCCTTAACCGACGAAGAGGCGATACGGCTCGGGGAGAGCGAGCTTATAAAATTAAAGCTTCTTAAGTCAGGCAGAATACGCGATGCCTTTGTCGTCAGGGTGCCGTATGCGTACCCGGTTTATGAAGTAAATTACCGCAAGCACCTGAAGGTTATAAAAGACTACGCCGGGACGTTCGGTAACCTTCATTGCATGGGCAGGAGCGGGATGTTCCGCTACAACAATATGGATCATTCTGTCCTGACCGGTTTCCTTGCGGCCAGGAATATCTTGGGCGCTTCGGAAGACATCTGGAACGTTAATACCGAAAAGGTTTACTATGAATATACATCAGGAGGCCTGGAGGCATGATTACCGTCTCTCTTTATTTCATTAATCTTTACAATTTAGCTTTGTTCTTATTGATTTTTGCGGGTGGCAGCGCCTGGGTATATCATTGCCTTAAAGAGAAGAAAGAAAACATTTTATTGCCGGCAATTGTTTTTTCCGCGGCGCTCCTTATTATGTGGTGGAGGTTGGCGCCTATAGACCATGATGAAGTGGAGCATCTTCATTGTTCCTGGATGGTTTATTCAGGGCTCACTCCGTTTAAGGATTTCTGGCAGCATCATGCGCCTCTCGTCTGGCTGGTATGCGCGCCTCTGTTTACTTTCCTTAAGCCTTCCGCCTTTGTCTTTGAGTTCGCGAGGCTCTTTTCAGCATTTCTTTCTTTCATTATCGTGTACCTTGGCTGGAAGATCTCCCGTAAAGTATGGCAGGCCCAGGCCCGGCTTTCAATGTATCTACTTATAGTTTTTAGCTCAAGCATTATGGCACAGTTTTTGTACCTGAGGCCGGATCTATTTATGATGATTTTCCTGCTTCTGTGCGTATATTTCTGCCTTAGGATACCTGGGAAGAAAATGTTTCCGTCTTTTTTTGCAGGCTTTTTTTTCGGAATAGGGGCATCTTTCATATTCAAGCAATATCTTATATTTTTTCTTCCTGTTGCAGTAATCCTCAGAGAAAACAGCCGGTTACGTTTTTCTAAATTATTTATGTATATTCTTGGCTTTACGGCCGGGATACTTCCGTTAGTCATTTATCTTGTGCGGAGTAACACGGTAGGGGATTTCGTTTATTGGGTTTATCACTTTAACCGGATACGGTTGGTATTTGCCGCTGTGTTTCCCGTTGCCATTGGCGTTGCAGGAGTATGGGGGTTGTATGTATTATTGCGCCGCTACCGGTTATCAAAAGACAACGAAGCGTTTGTCATTCTGGTTGCCTTTTGTTTAAGTACGGTCAGCAGCTTGAAACATACGGTTGTGGCCACTGATTCCGGATATAGCCTGGCATTCTGGTTTTTGTTGTGTGCTATAGCGGCTGCGGGGGTCAGTTTGCCTGGCATCGCGCTGAAGCAGTTTTCGCTACGTTGGCGAAGTGTTATTGCCGGAGGGTTTTTAAGTGCATTGTTTTTAGTAAACATTACCGCTTTGACAGAAGAGAAGGAACTTAATTTTAGCAGCGCAAAAAAAGTGATGGTAGAGTTAGCCAAGCATGCTTCAGACGATTCATGCCTTGTTATTCTGCCGTATCATCCGGTATTTTCTCACGATGCGACACGATTGTATTCTCGTTGGCATTTTTCACTCGCCGCCGTATATCCCCAACTCAATAAAGATATAACCAGCAGGGATATGGCAAAACAGATCCTTACGGCGCGGCCTGCGGTTGTACAGTGCAGTCTTATGGGAAGAAACCTTCTTTTGGAACTTTTCCAGAAAAGGCTTATTTCGGGCAAGGATTTGAAGTTCCTGCTTGGGTTCCTGCAGAGCAATTATACGCTTCAATGGATCGGCAATGAGAAGTATTTTATCAGAAATGACAGGCTTTAAAATTAACTTACCATGAGATTGGCGCAGAACATAGCAATGGGTTTGGGCGCGCTAAGGGCCAATTTTTTATCGGCCAGGGTCCCCCTGAGTGTCATGCTTTCGGTAACCAACCGCTGTAACAGCAAGTGCTGGTATTGCGATATCCCTTTGCGCAGGCAAAAGGAGATGAGCACCCAAGAGATACTTACATTGATCGATGAAATGGCTGAGGCAGGCGTCAGGAAGCTGAGCTTGTGGGGAGGCGAGCCGCTTTTAAGGAATGACATCGGCAGACTTATCGACCGCGCAAAAGAAAAAGGCATGTACGTTAATATCGATACCAACGGTTATCTTATACCGGAGAGATTTGAGAGCATCAGGAATCTTGATTTTATCATCTCCAGTTTTGACGGCGACAAAGACGTTCACGACAAAAACAGGGAACCAGGGGCTTACGATAAGTTTATCAGGGCGCTTGCATTTATAAACCGCCGTATCCCTGTCTGGACCCTGACAGTTCTTACCCGCCACAATATCGAGTCAGTGGATTTTATAATCGAAAAAGCGAATGAATTCGGTTTTTTTACCCTTTTTCAGGTCCCGTATCATCCTTCCCAGATAGGCTCAGCCGAAGACCTCTTTGCTTCTTCCGAGGAATACCGCAGGGTCTTCAATTATCTGATTAAGCTTAAAAAAGAAGGCGCTCCTATTATATCTTCGACGCAGTACCTGAATGCCGTGGCAAAATGGGGATTTTACCCTGAAATGACTAGCGAAACAGGCATTTCCGGCTTTCCGCAATGCTGGGCAGGAAGGCTTTTCTGCAATATCGACACAAACGGCGATCTCTATCCCTGTTCTCCAATGATAGGGAAGATGAAGGATCCGCCGAATGCCCTCAGGGAGGGCTTTGCCCGGAGCTTTAACAGATTGCAAAGCCCGCAGTGCCGGGCGTGTTTAAGCGCTTGCTGCCTGGAGGCAAATTACGTGTTCTCTTTTGATTGGCGTTCGATAGCCGAATGGATGCGCGTCACCTCATAAGGCATGAAAAGAAGGAGAAAAAGGGCCTTTAGGCGTTCGGGTCTTTTTTACGTGTATTTGCTGGAATGCCGTGACGGGACTTACTACACCGGCTTTACCCCTGATATCAAGAAACGCCTTAAGGCGCACAACTCCGGCAAGGGAGCTAAATACACCCGGGACAGGCGGCCGGTAAAGCTGGTATGGAAAAAGGCCTATACGTATTTCAAGAACGCGTTCCTTGAGGAAAAAAGGATCAAGAAGTTGCCCAGGGAGTTAAAAAAGCTCCTGATAAGACAAGGCAGTAAAAGGGGGCGCAATAAAAGGCGCTTAGGCAGCACGAGGAAACATGGCTCATCAGCTTGAAGCAGAGAGCATAAAAAAAATATTAATCGTCGGCCATTCGAACATCGGGGATGTCGTCTATGACCTGGTTGTAATAGATCCTTTGCGGAAGCATTTTCCGCATGCAAAGATTTTCTTTCTCACCTCTCCCCGGTCGCACAATCTTGCCGCAGGTTATAACGGCATCGAGCGCGTGATCGTGCTGGATAAACACGGTGAAGATAAGGGCCTTCTGCGCCGTATTCGTTTTCATCAGGCGTTAAAAAAAGAAAAATTCGATCTGGTGGTTTTGCTTAAAAAAACCTTGATGCATAAATTCCTTATGATCCCGTTTGGGTGGAATATCCCCGGCGCCTGCAAGGAGGATTTAGCAAAACGGGCAACGCACCCGGTTGATATCTACCTTAATTTTTTGCGATCGAAAGGGGTAAGGGCGGGAAGCGCGGTTTTTGACTTCGGGCTCGATACTGAAAAGCAGTTTTGCGATGATTTTTTTGCGAAAAACGCGCTTGACCGGTTTAAGGTTGTGGGTTTCCTGCCTTTGGCAGCCGCTTCTTTTAAGAACTGGCCGATTGATAAGTGGAACCGTTTGGCTGAGGTTTTGCAGAAGGAGGATGGGGTTAGGATGCTGGCATTCGGTAGATCAAGCGATGACCTCTATGCCAAGAGGGTTATGAGGGAGATTTCTCCTGAAATCGCCTCTGCTATCGACCGAACCACCTTAAGGCAGGCTTTGGCTCTGATCGGCCGCTGCGAACTTTTTGTCGGCCCTGATTCAAGCCTGTTGCACGCGGCAAGCTGCCTGGGCGTGGAATCCATCGGCCTCTATGGGCCCACTCCAGCTGACTATATCTACCCTTATTTTCATCGAAATAACATCATCACTATTAAAGAAGAACCGCCTGGCATGCTTTGCTTGACTGAGCCTTTCTCATGCCCCTGCCGCCGGGTTACGCAGCCTTCTGCCTGCATGGAGAAGATTAGCGTTGAAGAGGTTTTGGCCTCTATCAGGGCAAATCTTGGCAAGAAAAATATTTCTTTGTCAGAAAGGGAAAAAGAATGAGCAAGGCATTCAATAAAAGGCGTTTATTTAGAGTTATAGTTCCAGCGTATCCTGCCTTCAATATTTATTCCGGCATTGCCGAGAAGACAACAGCCCTTGGGCCGGTATGCATAGCTACTGCCGCGAATGAATTAGAGAGATGGGATGTGGAAGTTATTGATGAAAATAATCTCCGGCTGTACGGGCCCAAAGACGCCTCCGGCAGCGCAGACCATGAGTTCCTGCAAAGGGAGAGGCCGGCTGACGTGGTCGGTTTATACGGAGGCCTTACCAGTACCGCGCCCAGACTTTATCAGATAGCCCGTTTTTATAAAGAAAAAGGGGTTACTACGGTTGCAGGCGGACAGCATTTCTGCAGAGAAAATATATCTGAGGCGCTCCACTCTGATATCGACTACATTGTGCTCGGCGAAGGTGAAGAAACCATTAAAGAGCTCCTGAGGTCAATCGAGACCGGCAGCGATGCGTCAGGGATAAAGGGGATCGCTTATCTTAAGGAGAACAATGCTTTTTTGACCGCTCCCAGAGACCCGATCACTGATTTTGACCTGTTGCCGCATCCGGATTTTTCATTGGTCCGCTATGCAAAAATAAAGCTCTATCCTGTGGGCAGGATCCGAGGCTGCGGTATGGATTGCGAGTTTTGCACCGTAAAAGGCAAGCCGCGCTGCGCTTCTCCGGAGCGGCTTCTTGAAGATATACGGCTACTCGTGGAAACGCGGGATGCGCGTCATTTTTTTATTGTCGATGACCTTTTCGGGCAATACCGGGATGAAACCATCCGCTTCTGCAATATGTTAAGGGATTATCAGGCGAGCGTAGGAAGGCGGCTGGATATAACCGTTCAAATCAGGCTGGATAAGGCAAGGGACCCTCAATTACTTAGTGCCATGCGCGAGGCAGGCATCAATACGGTGGCTATTGGGTTTGAATCACCCATAGAAGAAGAATTGCAAGCCATGAAAAAAAACGTAAAGCCCCAGGATATGATTGAGCTCGCCAGGGCCTATCACCGTTTTGGCTTTCTGGTGCACGGGATGTTTATTTTTGGGTATCCGCTCAAAGAGGAAGAGGGGGCATTGACCATGCCCGCAAAAGAGCGGATCAAGCGGTTTAGAAGCTTTATCAAGAAGGCTAAGATTGATACCATACAGGTTCTATTGCCCGTACCGCTGCCCGGCACTGAACTGCGCAGCAGGCTCAAGGAGCAGCGCAGGATATACCCGGTCAGCGACATCGGCTGGGAGTATTACGACGGGAATTTCCCGACCTTCGAGCCCGATAAGCCTTTGACTGCCCAGGACCTCCAGAATTCGATACGCAGGCTCATGGGTAAGTTTTACCAGTTTAAATACATGTTGATGGCGGGATTGCACATATTCTCTTTTCCTGCGCTCGTGTTCTTCCTGCATAATATTAAAACAGGATGGAGGAAGTGGTATCGGCCCTGGAGGAATGACCTTGCCCGTTTCGGCGGCTGGGTCATCCTTAAAGGGTGGACAGCGCAATTCAGAAAGAGCGCTTTTTCGCAAAAGCTCGATATGGCGCAGAAGCATATAAGGGATTTGAATAACGGACAGAGTGGCGAGATAAGGGGATAATAATGAAGCAATGGTACGAGTCATTATTTGAAAATTACGCACACAAATATGACAAAGAGTGTTTTTGTCCAGGGTACGGTGGGTGAATGCGACTTTATTGAAAAAGAAATAAATTATGATAAATCCTTGAAGATTATCTTCAAACAAAACAAAACTTACAAAAATTCTGCCCCCAAAGTCTTTATCCGGACTTTCGGCTGGCCGATGGTGTAAGTACCGCGATATAATTTTGGGCATTTTAAAGGGGTTAAGTGATTTGGAATGAAGGAGTTGCAGCAAAACGGGTCAAAATTTAAATTTCTGTTGAATGTGGCATAATGTGTAGTAATGTTGCATCGGTTGCGTGTTTTACAGTGGCTCGGGATGGCGCTGGATATTTTAAAGAGGTTAAATGGTTTGGAGTGAAGGGGTTAGAAGACAAAAAGGCCTTCGGGTGAAAAGTTTTTTGATGTGATATAATATTATATAATATGGGGAGTATTGTTCGAAGGATGGGTAGACGCCTATTTCTAGATTCATTAGGACTAAAACTTATAAATTATAATAATGAAGCTATTTAGCAAGTTGTCTCAAATAAGAGTGTTGTTTAAGAAATTTAAATCTATGGAAATCTTACAACTTGGAATTTATGCAATTACAATTACCGGTTTTCTAATAGGTTTAGATTTTTTTTGCAAAAAATCGTCATTAGACATTGAGATACCGGATCATTTACAAATGGTAAGAGTATATCAAAAAGATCTTTATCAGTTTTATGTGGATAATGGGTTTAAAATACCTGAGAAATTAAATTCTGTTATACAGTATCATCACAAGGAGGAAAGAGGAACGGGTGAGAATATTATTAGTTCATCTCATAAAACATTTTTAGAATTTTTGAGACTGGAAAAAAGTAAGAGAGAAGAAACATATGGCATTGATGATATAGCCATCTTAATTTCAAATTGGGGAATAAAAGATATAGAAAGTAGACTGAATAATTTTACAGCGGATAAGCAACATAGTAGAGCGTATATTTTGTCTTCTTTTTTTATGTGGGAAGATATTTCAGACTTATCTGTGAATTATAGAAAAGAGTTAACCAGTGAAGAATATTATATTTTCCTCATAGCAATAATGAGATCACGAATTATTGAGCACACAGTTATTATAGAAAATGAAGGTGATTTTGATTTAAAAGATATAAGATTAGCAATTCCATCACCCTATAGCGAGATAACTGAAACTAGAAATGGTAATATAGTGAATCTTGAAGCGGAAACTTATCAGCCTTTATATACTTATGAGTTAAAAAGCGATTCATTAGCAATAAAAATTCCAAAGTTGGCAAAAGGTGAACGAATGTTTGCTAAAATATATACAAGAGAGAACAAATTAAATAAAGATGAGATTTCTTACGATTATACACCAGTTAAAACTATAGATAGAAAACAAAGCATAATATGGTTCGTGGTAATTTTAATATTATTGTTTTCATTGTGTTCATTTTTAAAATTTAAGTTAGAGTAAGTTGGGCTTATGGACGATTAAAAAATCTAGGTGAAAAGGTAAGGTTGTTAAAATTTTTTTCTTATGGAAGCGAAGAATGGCTAAGATACAAGCAGGTTTTGGAAATATTGACTGAGGTAGCAAAGAAACACCTATAGAGAAACTACTTAACAAAAAGAAAAGAGCGAAGAGCAAGTAAATCAGATAATAGATGAGCCGGATAAGAAAATCATCCGCAAGGCCAAAAAGCGAAGACTCAAAAGATATAATCTTTCTCAAACAGCAAAAATACTTAATGTGCCAAGACAAACTTTATATTATTGGATAATGAAAGGTTGGGTTAAGTCCTGGCACGATTGTAGAAAGTATCCTGTTTTTACAGTTTTTGACATAGAGAAAATTATCAAATGGCACAATTCCATAAAATTGAGCAAAGAACCGTATGTTAGAAGGAATGTTGAGAATTTTCCATAACATGTGCATCTTCAGCAACCAGTGGACACAAAGGGGTTATTTTTAGTTTGTAGTTTTTAGTCTTGGCCTAGGTGGAAAGCAGGCTTATAATAGCCTGAGGA
>Ga0101944_10001148_pt1 | contig 60197 bp, 53 predicted proteins | sample DewCreD2012metaG_FD_75245 | JGI IMG/M metagenome (GOLD analysis project Ga0101944, IMG submission 75245) | Hot spring sediment bacterial and archeal communities from British Columbia, Canada, to study Microbial Dark Matter (Phase II) - Dewar... ...
TCTGGGGTTTTTGATTGCCTGGTAAATGTACCCACCCAGGAGGCTTTTTTTCAATCAGACTCCCTTAGTTTCCCAAAACCGATTTTGGACAAGAGTGCCGGGAGATACCCCCATTTCTGGATGCCTGCCCCGATCTGCAGATCGACGAGTTCATGGTGGCCTTTCCCATCATGTACTACGCGATCCTCTTTCCCGAAGCTCTGTACTTCTTTGAACAGGTCTCTCAAGCGTCTACCCGGCCCGTGCATTCCTACCGCTTCCACCAGGTCATGGGTCTGTTCTTTTCTGCAGCAAAGATAAGCCGGTTTTTCTCTGTCGAAAACCTTATTGGCGGCAAGGAAAGCTCGATCTCTCTCAAGGAGATTCGGACTCCGTGTCGGCTCCGGAGCCTGAAATGAGAAGGCCCGTTGCCATCTTCTCCAGCTCCGCCCTGCCAAGCCCCAGGGCGGCCGCGTATGGGTTCGCCCTCAGAAGGTAGAAGGGGCGGTCCGGAAAGTGCAGCAGAAGCCGCCGGTCTTCCTCGGGGCCCAAGGAGTGCGCGAGCAGCAGAGGCCGTCCGTAATCGGCTTCGTTATGGATGAGATAGAAAGGCAGATCTCGCTCGAGCTTCTGCTGACGGGCACGGATCCTTTGGTCCGCATGGTCATAAAAGCCAGGCTGCAGTGCCAGAAGAACCACGCCTTCGCGGATTCCTCGCTCGGACAACAGCCGATCCCCATCCCGGAGACCGCGCACCACCAAGCCAAGCCCGAACCCCATGAACACGCAAAGGGCCAGATTGAAGAGCGCCGAGACCCCCAGCCAGCCGCGCAGAGCGCTGAGGGCCCATGAGCTTCCGGCCGGCCGGCTTTCGAGCTTTTCAAACAGCATCGCCAGTCCCCTTGCCACCAAGAGAGCCACCACGCCGAAGGCCGGAAAGTAGTATCTCGGTCCGTACTCCCACCCACCCGGCGGCACATAGGGCACATAAATAAGCGAGAGGCAGATCGCCCCGGCCAGGAGGATCCGGTCCCAAAGATTCCCCCGCACCACGACAGGAATCAGGGCCAGGAGAGCCAGGGGGAACAGCCACAGATTGAGACTCGCCCAGCGGAAGGCCATCCTGGCGAGCCCCATCCGCAGGGAATAGTCGGAGTCGAACCCATAGAGGCGATGCGGATCCGTTCGTCCCTCGAGCACGTAAAGATAGCGGGCACGCTCGATGTACAGTTCGTGGGGCGACAGGAAGGGATCTCCGGTCAGCGCCCACTGATAGGCCACGGCAACGGCCAGGGCCCCGAAGAGCGGAAGCACGAAGAGAGCAAGATTCCTCACGGCACGCTTTTTTCCACTCAAGACGTCCCAGACGAGCCACAGGCCAAAGGGCAGCCCAAAGAACAGATCGAAATATCGCGTCAGGAAGGCGGCTCCCAGCGACGCACCGCAGGCCACGTACGCCCAGGCGCGAGCCTGTTTTCGCGCGACCACGAAGGCCCAAGTTGAAAGGGTCACCCAAAACAGACCCGCCAGGTGGGCATAGTATGTGGCCGAGTGAAACAGGAAGGACGGAGAAAGCAACAAGACGAGGACCGCTCCTTTCGCCACGGGCGCACCGTAGAGACTCCGGCCAAGGAGGAAAAGGACCGCCAGACAAAAACACCCAAGGACAGGAGGCACCCACTCCTCGTGACCGCAGAGAACGCCGGGCACAAGCAGCAAAGACCAGCCCGGCTGGAAGATCGAGAACACGCGCTCGCCGTGGAAGACCAAGTAGGGTTCCTCGAAAAACTCGGGGACCGGAGGCGCTTGCGCCCACAGTTCCCCTCGAGCGAAGATCCTGGCTTGGTTCACGTACGTCCGTTCGTCGGGCGTGATCTTGCATCCGTCGAAAACCGCCTGGTTGAGAAAGACGGTGGAGCCGAGACCGATCGCAAGGGCAGCGGCCAAAAAGAGGCGATCCGCATGAGGGTCTGAACGCGTCAGGACGCGGCGCCGTCCCATCCAGGAGAGGAGCGGCGGAAGGGCAATCGCCCCGGAGGCGAAGAGCAAGAAGACGCCTCGCACAGGTCCCGCAGCCTGCGACAGGAGTGCGTGCCTTGCCGCTTTGAGCGATTCCGGATCCGAGGGATGGCGCAGGGACGATTCCATCCGGTCAAGGATCCGGCCGGTCGAGACCGCCCCGAGGAGAAACAGACCGCACAAAACGATCCCCAATCCCCGGCTCAACGTCCGCATCGGATCCGCTCTCCGAAATCCCTTGTCCGCGCCCGGTTCCCCGGACCGGCGAGGTCTATATCAGACCCCTTTTCGGGGTGTCAAGGAATCCAGCAAAACCCGGAACGGTCCTGGGCGGCGATCAATCTCCGGGAGTGTCCCCGCAGACATGCCCGCCTCCTCAGCGGTTAAACCCTGAATTGACAGCCCGAGGAGCCCAACCTTATATTTCAACGTATGAACTTCGTTCGTTGCCCTTCCTCCGAATCATCTGTCCGATCCTCCTGGGCCACCCTCTCCCCTCTCTGGTTCAGCGCGGGACTCGCCTTCCTCCTTCTCGCCCTGACCTGCCTAACCCAAGAACGTGCTCTTTGGCTCAAAGAACGGGCAGGGGTGCCCGAGTTTCCGGATCACCTGCTGTTTCAGGGCCTCGATTGGGTCCGAACGACCGCCCTTTCTTTCGGCCTCTGTCTTTTGCTGGCAGCCTGGATCTGGAAGCCTTTCTTAAAATGGTTCGGAGGACAGCATCATGGACCGGGCGCAGTCAGAGGTGCGGTCGAGGTGGTCCTTTTCGCATTCTTCCTTCTGGCTTACGGTTTGGCCGAGATCCTCGCCTTCCAGAGATTCCCGCTCACCCCGGACGAGTTCGCCTATCTGTTCCAGGCCAAGATCATCGCTTCGGGCCATGTCGCTGTCCCTGCCCATCCCCTTCAGAAGTTCTTCACCTCGGCCTTTGTGGCCGAGTCCCGGGGCGAACTTTTTTCCATTATGCCTCTCGGTTGGTCTTACTTTCTCGCTCCTTGGACCTGGCTGAGCATCCCCTGGATGGCCAATCCCTTTTTGACCGCCGTGAGCGGATGGCTGCTGTATCGATTGGGCCGCGAGCTTTTCGACGCGCGCACCGGCCTTGCGGCGTCGCTGCTCTTCCTGGCTTCCCCTTATGCGGTCTATATGGGAGGAACGTTTTTCGCTCATCCCCTGTCCCTGCTCCTCGTGCTGGCCTGCACGCTGGGTCTGGTGCGAACCCAGCGGGGCGAACGTCCCCGCCGCTGGTTCTGGGTCTGCCTAGGGCTTGGGATCGCTGCTCTTCCGATCGTGCATCATTTCGACCTGTTCGTGCTGGCGCCCCTTTTCGCCTTGCTGGTCAAGCCGCTCTTTGGCAGCAAGAGCCCGATCCGGCGCGGGATCCTTCTCGCCGCCGGGATCTCGCTGGTGTCCTTCGCTCTCTTCACGGGGTGGCACAACCACCGGTTTACGGGCAGTCCGCTGCGGGTTCCCTTTGAGATCTACCAGGGGCAGCAGAACTTCCTGGGTGAGATCCCGCCCGAGGGCTCCGGCACCATGGTCGGGATTCCCTCCCGGGAGGAGTTCGGCTTGCGCCTGCGGCGGCTCGCCGGGCAATGGATCCAGTTCAATCTTGTGATGTTCCCCCTGGCGCCGCTCTTGTTTTTTGCGCCCCTCTTTCTGAGGGGACGAAACAGGTGGGATGTCCTTCTGGCAGCGGCCTTTTGCTGTCTCTGCGCGGCATATCTATTCTACCGCTGCCGCGGCGGCATCCAGTTCGGCCCGCGCTATTATTACCCAGCGGCAGGATTTCTCTGCCTCTTGGCGGCAAGGAGTTTTTGCCTTGTGGCCGACCGATGCCGGGCCGGATTCTCGAAGAAATGGCCTGCGTTTCTTTTTCTGCTGTCCATGGCGTACGAGTTGTCTGTTTCGGCAGGAACCCTGCGCATGGTCCGGGACGTCACGGACTACGCAGCCAAGATCGAAGATGTCGGCGGCTGGTTCGAGCGGCGAGGCATTCAGAACAGTATCATCTTCTTGACGCCCTCGAAGGACGACATCCATACGGACGAAGTCAAGATCTACCTCCGGGTGCGGAACGAGCCGGATTTTTCAAATACGAATCTAACGGCTTCGGACCTGGGCCCGGAAAACATCGAACTCATGGATTTCTATCCGGACCGGAGGTTGTTCCTTTACGAGATCGATATGAACCGCCTCGTCCGGGGGGAAGAGATGCGCTGGTCCGAGATCCGAAGAGAAACGTACGGGCAGGAACCTTAGGAACTGAGGGATTTCCACCGGTTTCTTTCGAAGCGCTTGCCCGGACGGGCCAAGGGCCTATCCAGCCGATCCAAGGAACTGACGCACCATGAGCGCAAGCCAGACCACCCCAAAGACGACCCGCAACTTCATCCAGTAGATTTCCATTCTCTGGTCGGTTCGGAAAAAGATCGGCAGAAGCAGCAGGAACCCCAACTTGAACCCCAAAACGAAAACCGCATAAAGCGAGGCCGCGACAAGCAGGGCCCTCAGAAGCCAGAACGCCTTCGGGATTCCGATCACGATGGGCGTCGTTCGAAGTTGGAACTTCTTGTCGAATTCGTAATCCTTGACGCATTGGACGATCTCAAAACACGCCGTAAAGAGACCAATCAGGAGGATGAGCCGAACCCCCTGAGCCGAAAAATCTGGGATCGCCGCCCAGGCCATGGCCACACCCCAGACGAAACAACCGAACACGTCCAGGAAGGGCATGTTCTTGAAGTAATCCGTATAAAGAAAGATCACCCACAGAGCCAAAATCACGCCAAAGCAGACGCTGCGGCTATAAAAGAGGGTGCTCAGAATAAGGCTGGCACTCAGGCAGACGATCAGGGCGAAGGCCGTCTTCTTGTGTCGCTGGATGTAAAGGGCTTTCCTGTGGTCTTTGTTCTCCGCGGCCAGGTCGATCTCGACGTCGATGAAATCGTTGATGAAATACACGAGGGTGTTGAGGACGAACGTGACGAGCATCCGCACGGCGAAGTCCGGGAAGGGAAAGTGAAAAGCGGCCAGGAGGAGAAAGTTCGTGACGAGAGAGTTCGCCTCCATTCTCCTGAGGCGATCCACAATCGCGTCGCGCAGGAGCTTGTACACGACCACGGGAAGGCTTTCGGATCGACTCTCTGCTGGGATTGCGGCACGGCTCACGGGACTCCCCTCTGATCGCGTCGCTGGCACTCAGGTCCGCAAAAACCCTGCGAAGTATAGAGACCCTCGGGAGGAGGTGTCAACCGAATGTCCCGGCCGTGTCCCGGCCGATTTTCCGGGCCGGGTCCCGGACGCAGAAGATCCGTCCTGGCCGCCGGGACCGTTGGGCGGTCCCGGTCATGGGCACCGGTCTTTTCCCGGGACGGTCGGTGAAGGCCGCTCCCGAAGGCCACCGTTGCACACGCCTTGCGCCAGCCGTAAGATGAAGGCCCGCCCGGAGGGAATCAACGGGAAGCCGCGGGCAGAGACGGTCGAAAGGACGAGCTGCCCCGCAGGATTTCCGCAGCGGCTTTGAAGGAGGAACGTCATGACCTTGCGCTTCGAAGGGATTTACCCCGTCCTGCCTACACCGCTCATGGAAGACGAGAGTCTCGACCTGAGCGGGTTCAGGCATCTCGTGGACTTTTTCGTCCGGGCCGGCATGCACGGCCTCGTGGTTCTCGGCAGCGGCGGGGAGTACACGTACTTGACCCTTGAGGAAAAGGTCTCGGTCGCGCGGGCGGCCGCCGAAGCTTGCGGCGGACGCATCCCGCTCATCGCGGGCGTCGGTTTTCCGAGTCTGCGCGAGACGCTCGCTTTTCTGGAGGCTTGCAGGGGCCTGCGGATCGACGGATTCATGGTGGCCCTGCCCACATATTACGCGGTCCCCTTTGCTGAAGTCCTTGGGTTCTTTCAAGAAATCTGCAAGGCTTCTCCACAGCCCGTGCTGTATTATCACTTCCCGCAGGTGACGGGCCTGTTCTTCACCGCTTCGCAGCTCGGCAGGATTTTCGCCCTCGACAGGGTGGTCGGGATCAAAGAAAGCTCGGTCTGCCTGAGGGAGATACGGGCGCACATCCGGAAGGCCCAAGGAAAACCGTTTTCCGTTCTGGCCGGCACGTGCTTCCTCCTACACCGTCTGATCGAACTCGGCGGGCACGGCGCCATTTGTCCTCTGCCGACCGTGGCACCCCGTCTCATCCTGGACTGCTACGAGGCAGCCAAGCGGGGCGAGTCGGGCAACGCGAACCGGCTGCAACAAAGGATCCTCGACCTCCTGCCTCTCATGAACAGCTTCGAACTTCCCGTACCGGTCCAAAAGGTTTCTCTCGCTCTTCTTGCCCGGATGCCCAGACCGGCTCGATTCGCGGGCGTCCAGTCCAGACATGCCGTGTTCAAAGAAACGCTGCGGCAGCTCGGGCATCCGATCTCCGCCCGGGTGCGCACGCCCCTGCCCCAGATCACGGAACGCCAGAAGCAAGCCATCCGATCGTTGATCGAGAGGAATGCCGATCTTCGAAGCGGCCGAGCCTCCTGAGTCGCTGTTCAGGAGAAAGGCTCTCGCCAAAGCCTTGACTCCCGTGGATGCGTCTCTGAGAAAGATGGCTTGCTTCCAATCGGGCCGGACGACGGGTTTTTCCAGCCGGCCTGGGCCTTCATTCGGCTGGCAGACGTTCCTAAAATAAAAGGGGTTAGGTCGTGGGCACCTAACCCCTGCTTCCTGGAGCCGGCGGGCGGGATTGAACCGTCGACCTGCTGATTACGAATCAGCTGCTCTACCGCTGAGCTACGCCGGCACTCGTCCTTTTTTTGGATACCACGATCGTCGAGGAAAGTAAACAAAAGCGCTCCCGGTCGCCCCGCGAGCCGCAGGCCGCCATCGGCACGGGGTCGCCGGGTCTAAAAGGGCGTCCTTGCTCCAAAAGCGGCGTTTCGTCAGCCTCTTTCACCAGCCCGAGGGGACTTGGGGCATGTTCGCTCCGGGGATCCGATCCACCGGGAGCGACCCGGAATGCGTCCACGACTCCAGGGTAGAGTTTCAGCCAGAGATGCTGCCGGCCACGATGAGTCCGAAGACCATGGAGAACAAGGCGAAGCTTTCCACCACACCGACTGCGGCGAAGCACTTTCCGAAGATCTCCGGCTTTTTCGAGGATGCCAGAATTCCCGTGGCCGCGACCTTGCCCTGGTAAATGGCCGAGACCATGATCCCCAAGCCGCAGAAGAAGCCGATGGCGAAAATGGCCAGGCCCGCTCCGGTGGTGACCTTCCCGAGAAGCACGAACATGAGCACGATGCCGTAAATCGTCTGAGAGGAGGGCGCAGCCGACATGCCGATGAATTTTCCGTGCCCCTCGTCCACCTTGGCCATCACGCCGTGGGAGGCCGCGCCCGCGATTCCGCATCCGATCGAGCTGCCCAGCGCCGAAAGACCGAGCGAACACGCACATCCCGCGTATCCCAGAAGCGACCAGACGTCCATTTGTTTCCTCCTCTGCTTTCCTAACGTTCCGCGATCCTCTGGAAGGGCCTGAAGGGCAACCCGTCTCCTTCGAAGCACCACCTGTACCATTCCAGGAAATTCAGCCTGAGCCCGTGAATCACGCCGCCCATCATGGCCAAAAGGAAATTGATGCCATGCCCGGCCAACAGCACGAGCGCCGCCAAGACCACCCCAACGAAGGGCATGCTCTCCAGGATGCGGCCGCCGAGCATGTTGAAGGTTTGCGCCATGTAGACCGTGGCGATTCCCAGGGCGAAGAGCCTCAGGTAGGACAGAATGTCGCCGAAGATCTGCACGATGCCGATGAGCCCCTGCAACCCCTCGGCAATCCGGGTCAGAGGGCTCCTGCTCGTCGAAGAAAAGAGAAAAACGATCGCCAGGCCCGCGATGAGCCCGTAGAGGGCGACGGGGTTCTCGGCCCCCTTCCCCATGCGGCTCTGAATCAGGAAGTAGCCGGCCCAGATCACGACGATCCAACCCAGGCAGCTCCAGTTCCGGCTCAACCGAAACTTGATGAGCTGGGAAAGGGAAATGTGAGCCATGCCCATGAGGATCGAAAGGATCATCACCTGGTTCTGGCCTTCCTTGGTCGTCATGTCGAACAGGCACACCCGGAGCAGGGGGCTTTGGGGATTCAACTTCACCCCGAAATAGCTCGCCGTGATCACGCCGAAGGCGATGACCGAAGCGCTCAGCACGTACAGAAGCCGGAAGAACCGAACAGCGAAGGGCGATCGGCTCGGGAACCTTCTGCGGAGCCACCACGTCAGGCCGAGGAGCACAAGCCCATAGCCGGCGTCGCCCACGATCATGCCGAAAAAGACCGCAAAACAATACAGAACGAACGGGCTCGGGTCGAAGTCGTTGTAGCTCGGGTAACTGTATACTTTGACCAGATCCTCGCCCGAGTCGAAGGTCGGCGGGTTCTGAAGCAGCACGGGAACGCGTTCTTCCGGCCTCGGGTCCTCGACGTAGTGATACAAAAGGAAAGAGGAGCCGATCCGTCCGAGGAGTTCGTCCGCCGGCACGGGCGACCAGCACTGGACGACGAACAGCCGGTTGTCGAGCTCCCGGCGCGCGTTGAGCACGGCGCGCCTATGCTCGAGCAGATCCGTAAGCTCCGCCTCGGCCTTCTCCAGGGCCTCGAGATGCTCGGCCAGGGCGGCATACTCCTTTTCGATCTCCTCGAGCTTGGCCTGTTTGTAGGAGATCTCGAGATCGATCGCGGCGGCGCTCCGCGCGGGCGGGCGTTCGGGCGCCACGCCCAGCTCCACAGGCTCCGAAGAAAAGGTCACGAAACAGACCTCGGCAGCCGACTCCCGGGTCACCTGGTGCAAAATCTCCCCCAGGGGCAAGGATTCGAAGATCTTGCGCGGGACCCGGTAGAACTGTACGTGCAGCCCCTTGTTCCGAAGGGCCTCGAGATCCTCTGCGTTGAAATCCCCCCAGGGCTCCGCCGCGACACGCTCCTTCCTGAGAGCACCGATCTCGCTGACCAGACGCGCTTCGAGATGGCCGAGCTCCTCGCGGCGCGAGCAGATCTGCCGGGCGTCGAGTTTCTTCTCCGGTTTTCCCTTCTGTCCTTTCTTGGCCAGGAACTTTCGGGCCTCCACGACACGCTGCAGTTCTCGGGCAAGGTCCTGGGCCTCGACAGCCTCCCGGGAGTGGATGAGGTGCGTGCCCCCGACTTGCTGAAGCCGCTCGAGGAAGCGCTCCTTTTCGGCCTCCAGGCCCACGAACGTGATTTTTCGCATCGGCGTGATCACGTCAGACAGCCTCCCTCTGCTGGATCTTGGCCTTGGCCAGTTTCGCCCGCCCCACCGCGGCTGTCTCCTGATCGCCAAGAAAGATCCGGATCTTGCGGATGTTCTCCTTGAGCTCCGGAATGAGCTTTTTTTCGAAGAGGTTGCAACGCTGGGTCGTGGTCCGCAATTCTTCCCGGATGAGCGCTTCTTTTTCCCGGAGGATGCGCAATTCCTCGCGGAGCGACAGGATGTGCTGCAGGGCTTCCACGGCCCGGTCGAGCCAGCTCGGCGTCGCAAACAGCGAGTAGGGGCTCGGCTGGAAGACGACGCCGCGAAATTCGGGCACCTCCACGCCGGCGATGTTGTCGGTTGTGGTCTCGACGCGATCGATCCGCAGAAAGTCCTCGAGGTCCACGGAGGTGTCCGAAAGAAGAAACGACCAGGGACGGACGGCCGCGGCCGCCGCTGCAATCTCTTCCTGCTTGGCCGAGATCACGGGCTCGAGCTGCCGGAGAACGATCTGCAACTGCATTTTCTTGAGCTGCAGGATGGGCAGAAACTTCTCGTACTTGGCCAGCGAGTCCCGCTGGGCCTTCAGAGCCGTTTTGTTGTATTTGACCTTCTCGCCCGCCATGGCGCCTCCGGCCCTCCCCTCAGGCGGCTTCCTTGGTTGCCGCAGCGGCTCCCTTTGCGGGCCAGTATTTCCGGATCAGGTGATCCTTGAGCCCGGTCTGGACGGGCTCGAAGTGCCGGCCCAGGATCTCCCAACACAGATCCAGGGCTTTTTCGATTGGGATGTTCACGTTCAGGTCCATCAGCTCCCGCTCGAAGTCAGCGCCGTAGGCCAAGAGGACCTCGTCCCACTTCGACAGCTTGAACCCCATGGCGATTTTGTTCCGGGACTCCCTGCAGTCCGCATAGAGCCGGATCATGGTGTTCATGATGTCGTTGTGGTCCTCCCGGGTCGCCTTGGACACCACGTTCTGCTTGAGCCGGCTCAAGGACCCAAAGGGATCGATGACGCCGTTGTGGAGGTAGAACTGGCCCTCGGTGATGTAACCCGTGTTGTCCGGAATCGGGTGCGTGACGTCGTCCCCGGGCATCGTGGTCACGGCCAGGATCGTGATGTCCCCGAGCCCCTCGATGTCCACGGCTTTTTCATAACGTGCAGCGAGCTGGGAGTAGAGGTCGCCCGGGTATCCCCGGTTGCTCGGAATCTGCTCCATGGAAATCGAGATTTCCTTGAGGGAGTCTGCGAAATTCGTCATGTCCGTCAGCAGCACGAGCACGCGCCGGCCCGCCTCTGCGAACCGCTCGGCCACGGCCAGGGCCATGTCCGGCACCAGGAGACACTCCACCACAGGGTCCGAGGCCAGGTGGATGAACATGATGACCCGGTTCATCACCCCGCTTTCCTCAAAGGTGCGCTTGAAGAAAACGAAGTCGTCGAACTTGAGGCCCATGCCGCCCAGGATGATGATGTCCGCCTCGGCCTGCATGCCCACACGGGCCAGGAGCTGATTGTACGGCTCGCCCGGGATCGAGAAGATCGGCAGCTTCTGGCTCACAACCAGACTGTTGAAGACGTCGATCATCGGAATGTTCGTCCGGATCATCTGCCTCGGAATGATCCGGTTGGCCGGATTGAAGGAGGGGCCTCCGATGGGGATTTCCTCTTCCACCGGCTCCGGCCCACCGTCGATGGGAACACCGCTTCCGTTGAAGATCCGGCCCAGCATGGAGGGGCCGTATCGGACCTGCATGGGATGGCCCAGGAACCGCACCCTGTCCTCCGTGGACAGCCCCTTTGTGCCTCCGAAGACCTGCAGCGTGACGAGGTTGCCGGACACCCGGATGACCTGTCCCAAGGTCTTTCGGCCCGCCGACTCGATCACGGCCAGATCGCCCAGCCCCACGCCCTCGGCCTCCAGGGACGCGATGTTGCCGGTGATTTCCTTGATTCTGGTAATGATCTCTCTCACGGCTTCAGCTCTCCAGAAACGCGTTGATCTCGCCCTCGTACCGTTTGAAATCCTCGCTCGCCCACTCAGAGGAATTCCAGTTCTTGAACAAAGCCGTCAGCCGGAAGAACAAGTTCCGGGCGTCGTCCTTGTCCCGAGCCTCGATGTGCTTCTTGAGCACCGCAAAGACCTTGCGGAAGACGTAGACCTGCCGCTCCATGGTGTTGGCGGCGTCCACCTTGTCGAAGGCGTTCTGCTGAAGGTAGACGGCATCCAGGAATTCGGCCTTGAGGTAGATGAGGAAGTCCGCAAGGGAGGTTCCTTCTTCCCCCACCACATCCATGCGCTTCTTGACCTCGTTGCCTTCGAAAATCAAGCGCTGAGCTTCCTTGACCATGGAAACCCATCTGGGGTCGATCTCGTCCAGGGTCTCCCGCATCTGGTCGTTGTACTTGGACCACGAGATGAGAGGATCGATCGCCGGGAACCGCCTGGCGTTGGACCGCGCCCAGGTGAGACCCAAGAAAGCGCCCACAACGGCGAGTGTGCCCTGGGTGACCGGCTCCTCGAAGTTGCCGCCCGCCGGAGAAACCGTCCCGATGATGCTCACCGAGCCCTCCGACCCGTCCTCGAGGCGAACCTTGCCGGCCCGTTCGTAGAACTCGGCAATACGGGACTGCAAGTACGCCGGGAAGGCCTCGTCGCCCGGGATTTCCTCCAGGCGCCCGCTCATCTCCCGTAGGGCCTGAGCCCACCGAGAGGTCGAGTCGGCCAGCATGAGCACGTTCAAGCCCATCTGCCGGTAGTATTCGCCCAGCGTCACCGCGGTGTAGATCGAGGCCTCTCGAGCCGCCACCGGCATGGAAGAAGTGTTGCAAATGATGATCGTGCGGTCCATCAGGGTCTTGCCCGTGTAGGGATCGACGAGATGGGGGAATTCCCGCAGGGTCTCCACGACCTCGCCCGCACGCTCCCCGCAGGCCGCCACAATAATGATGTCGACGTTGGCGTAGCGGCTGATCAACTGCTGCAGAACGGTCTTGCCCGACCCGAAGGGACCCGGGATGCACGCCGTCCCGCCCTTGGCCACGGGATAGAACGTATCGATGATGCGGCAGCCGGTGACGAGAGGCTCCACGGGGAGCAGGCGCTCCCGGTACTTGCGCAGAGGGATCTTGATGGGCCACTCCTGCACCATGGTGAGGTCGTGGGCCTTGCCCGTCTCGTCCACGACCTCGGCCACGACCTGATCCACCGTGTACGAGCCCGGCGGCGCAACCCTTCGGACCTCGGCCGTGCCCACGAAAGAGAAGGGAACGAAGATCTTGTGCGTGAAGATTCCCTCTGGCACTGTCCCCAGCACGCTGCCCGCTTCCACCCGGTCGCCCACCTTAGCAACCGGCGTAAACTCCCATTTCACGGATCGGTCGAGGCCGTCCAGATACACGCCCCGTTTCAGAAACAGGCCGCACCTCTTGGCAAGCTCGGGCAGAGGATTCTGAAGTCCGTCATAGATCTGCCGGAGGAGTCCGGGCCCCAGCTCGACGACCAGAAGATTGCCGGTGAATTCCACGGAATCTCCGACCCGGATGCCCCGCGTGTCCTCGAACACCTGCATGTCGCACAACTGCCCGCGCACGCGGATCACCTCGCTCTTGAGCCGGCGATCGCCCGTGATCACGTAAGCCACTTCGTTCTGGCGCACGTTGCTTTCGAAAGAGGCGGTGATCATGTTCCCATATCCCGCCACAACCTTGCCCATGACAGCCATATCAGAGTTCCTCCAGTTTCCGCACGATTTCCATCCCCCTTTCCGCGCTGAGGGCAAGCCGCCTTTCCAGAAGATCGAGCCTGAGCACGTAGGAGAGAATCACATCGAAGGCGAAATCCTCGGCCTCGACCCTCTCTTCGAGATAGTCCCAGAGGATCTGTTCCCGGAGGTCCTCAAAAACCTGGGGATCCGAGGCCTCCACGAGACGCTCGATCCAGGAAAAATCCTTGCCGAGGCCGAAATCCTCGGCGCTGCTCTTGCCGAGCGCTTCCACGACATCCCCCTCGCCCACGAGGTGGTCTGATGGGGGAAGGCCGCGCCTGCGTGCCCTCAGAGCGGCTACGATGTTTCGGAGGTCCCTCTCGAATTGGAAGTACTCCCGAAGCAGGCGGCTCGAGGTGTTCGCAAGGACGTAATCGTAGTAAAGGCCGTAAAGGCGATCCGTCTCGGCCGGGCCGAAAGGCCGCCCGGCCACGGACTCAAGAAACTCCGCAAAAGGCTCCGCAACTTCCTTGGGCGCCCTCACCTGCTCCCGCCAGTATTCCTCTCCGTACAGGGTGTGCTCGACCGACCGAACCTTGCCGCTCAGGAGGCCTTCCAGCAGGAACACGTCTCTTCCCAGGAGCAAGAGCTCCACCTCGCGCCAGTCCGAGTCCGCGATCTGGTTGCGTTCCTCCAAGAAGTCGCGGAAACCGAATCTGACCTTTCGATCGTCCCGACGGATTTCGGGCAGAAAGGAAACCAGAAAATAGTACTTCATTTCGTTCCCGTGTTCCCAAGCTGGATGTCCTGGAACAGTTTCCGGAACCGGGGGGCGAGATAGCGGAGGAAAAGGGCCAAGAACGCTTCGTCCGTGAAATCGAGGCGCACCTTGCCGTCAGCCGGACTGAGCAGGAAGCCGAAGGGGACGCCCTCGCTCGAGAGGGAGACGCGGGTCGGGCTCTCGCCTCCCGCCTCCGCCCGCGCCAGGTCGGTGACGAAATCCTCAAGCTTCTCCCTCTGATCCGGCGGCACGGCGACGAGCCACTCGGATCCACCCCGACTCCGTGCGAACTCGGTCACGGCGATGCGAATGAGTTCCCGGAGAAACTCCGTCTGCTCCAGAGCGCTGCGGATGCCTTTCTTCAAGGGAAGCACAAGGAACCGATCCTCGATGATTCGTTTCAAGTTCGTCACGAACTGGGAGGCCGCGATCTCCATGGAAGACTGGAGCTGCCGCATCCGGTTCTCGGCTTCTCTCTCGGCCTGCTCGAGGATGCCGGCCGCCGTGGCCTTGGCGCGGGACACGATCGTCTCCGCCTCTCTCTTGGCCTCTTCGATGATCCTGCGGGAGGTCTCCTCGCCGCTCTCGACGGCCTGTTTCTTCAGAGTTTCAATGAGCTGCTGAAGCTTCTGGTCCTTCATGCTCCTAGCTCCTTAGTCCTCTCTTGGAGACAACCCGCAGATCCGGATGGGTTCCGATCGCAAGCCTTCGCAGGCACACGCGGTAAGGAAGAACCCGAGCGCCAGCGAGAATAAGGCGGGTCACAAAAGGAATCTCCTCGCCAGCGTATGACCGGCACAGCATAAACTCCCTCATTTTCTTTGTCAATATAACGGCCATAACGCCAGCGTTTGATCCCTCCTCCCTGTGGTGATATTCTTATTTAAAACAGGGCCTGAGATAGGCAAAGCCCATCCCTTCCGTATCGCGTCTCGGCCTCCAAGGATCCATGGAGCACGGCTGCCAAGGCTTTTCCTTGATGCTCTCGCACAACTTCCAGCTTGGTCCGGTTCGTCGGACGCCCTCAGTCCCGGCCGAAGGGACGCGGCTTTCCGTGTGCCGGCTTCCGAGTTTCCCCGGCGTTCTTGCCCTCCTGTTGGGCCTTTTGGTCGGCGCCGCCGGATGCGGCCTCTACCACGCCCGGAGTCCTGGTGAAAGAATCAGTTACGAGGAAAAGATCGGCAAGGAGTTCGCCCTGGAGGCCTCGAGCCAGCTCCGCCTCATGGACGAGCCGGAGATTCTGGACTTCTCCAAGAGACTGGGAAAACGGCTTGCCTCCAACGTCTATGGATCGCCTTATACCTACAAGTTCTTCGTGGTCCGAAACCCCACGATGAACGCCTTCGCAGTGCCCGGCGGGTACGTCTATGTCTTCGCAGGGCTCCTGAGCACGGTTGAGACAGAGGACGAATTGGCTGCGGTTCTAGCCCACGAAATCAGCCACGTCGAGGGGAATCATTTCATCCGAGGGCAAAAGAAGCTCGACGCAGCCAACATCGCGGCCGCGGCAGCCATGATCCTGGCTGCGACCCTTGGCGGAGGACAGCAGGCAGCCGCAGTGGGCACCCTTGCCCAGGCGACTCAGATCACGACCGCCCTGCATTACAGTCGCGAGTTCGAACGCGAGGCCGACCGGGGGAGCATTCCTCTGTTGCGAGCTTCCGGGTTCGACACCAAAGGGATCCTCACGCTGTTTGAGCGGTTCCATAGCCAGGCCCGCCTCAACGCGGCGGACCTGCCGCCGTACTTTTACACGCATCCCCTGCCCATGGAACGGCTGTACGAGGTCCGCTCCTGGATCGAGGCCACACCGTCGCCCGCGGCAAGAAAAGATCCGATCCGGGGGTTCGACACCGCCAAGGCCACGGCCCGGCTCAGGATCCAGGAGCAGCAGGAAGTTCTCGCCTCTCTGGAAGACGGCGCTGTCAAGAACCCCTCGGATGCCCGCGCCCAGTTTCTGCCGGGCTACGTGTATCTCAAGATCGGCAATCTCGCCCTGGCCCTCCCCTATCTCGAGAAAGCCCTAAACCTGGACCCCTCCCAGGCAGAACACGCCATGTACCTGGGCCGTGCCCACTGCCTCGCCGGAAGGCTCGATGCGGCTGAAGAATTTCTGGCCATCGCCTCCCGGCTGGAGCCGGACAATTCGATGCTCGAAGTCTTTCTGGGGGACCTCGCAGCGCAGAGAGGAAAAACCGAGGAGGCGCTGCGCCATTACGAAAGGGCCGTGGCCTTGGACCCCGACTCCTCCTTCGCAGAGGCGAACCTCGCCATGGCCTACGGTCGCGGAGGTCTCACGGGCAAGTCCTACTTGCATCTCGCCCTGGCTTACAAGAACGCCGGGGAATACCTCAAGAGCCTCTACTATTTCAAGAAGGCTCGCCGCCTTCTTGACAAGGACAGCAAGGACGCCAAGCTCGCCGAGGAGCAGATCCTCTGGTTTGAGGGCTGACGTCTCAGATGTCCGGGCCAGCCGCCTCCGAGCCAACTTCCAGAATGAGATAGGGAGAAAACTGCACTGCGTCACAGGAGGCCAGGACATACCGGATTCCGTTGCGGACGAAATCCCAGGTCTTTCCCTTGGGAAGGGGCAGGTTGTGAAGATGGCCGAACACGCAGATCCGGACGCCGTACTTTTCCAGAATCCGGGTGACGACCGTTTCGACGCCCCACTCGTTCGTGGGCGGGAAGTGCGTCAGGGCGATCCGCACACGGGCTTCTGGATCCAGAGACTTTAAGGATTGCTCCAGCCTGCCGATCTCGCGCCTGAAGATCTTCTCCTCGTGGCTCCGGCTCTCATCGCCCGGTCCCGCGGACAAACCGGCTCCGGCATTTGACGCTCGTTCTCCCAGAATCGCTTCCAACGGGTCGGGCGGCAGGCCTTCGGCGTCCGGCAGACTCCAGAGACGCGTGCCGGCGACCGCAACAGGGCCGACCCGAAGGGAGTCATACTGAAGAGCCGCGATTGAGGTGCCTTCAAGCCTCCGCCGGAGCCTGGAAATGCTGGGCCACCAGTAGTCGTGGTTGCCTTTGAGAATCACCTTGCGGCCTGGCAGGCGGTCGAGCCACGCGAGATCCTCCTCGGCCTCCTCGATGCGCATGGCCCAGGAGATGTCTCCAGGCACCAGGACCAGGTCGGACTGGGACACCCGCTCCCTCCAGTTCTCGGCGATGCGGTCTGCATGGCCCCGCCACTGTTCGCCGAAAACGTCCATGGGCTTGCCCGCCCGGTGACTGAGGTGCAGATCCCCGATCGCAAACACCTTCAAGGGTTCAGGTCCTTTCCCAAAGGGCGGCCTCCGGATTTCATCCGCGCCAGGCTACCATTTCATCTCCCAAAGAGGAGCCGCAAGGCCAGCAGGAGGAGCACAATCCCTCCGGCCAGCTCTGCATAGGTCCCCACGCGGGCGGCCAAAAAGCGGCCCAGAAGCATTCCCAGCCAGGTCATGAGCCCCGCCGTAATCCCGATGAGGAGGCAGGCCCGAAACAGGCTTCCGCCCACGAGCCCCAGGCCGAAACCCACGGCCAAGGCGTCGATGCTCGTCGCGGTCGAAAGCATGACGAGGGACCATCCCTTTGTGGGATCCCGGGGCAGCTCCTCCCGGGCGCCCTTTCCCAGGGCATCGCGGAGCATCCGAATCCCCACCAGGATGAGGAGGCCCGATCCGATCGAGGCTCCATAGGAGCCGACCTCAGAGGACACGATGCGCGCCGCCTGCCACCCGACCAGAGGCATGGCGAACTGGAAGAAGCCGAAATGCCAGCTCAGGCGGAAGATCTGTCTCCTGCCCGAAGCCGTAAGCCCCACGCCGATCGCCACAGAAAAGGCGTCCATTCCCAATGCCAAGGAGAGAAGAAGGATTTCGAAGGAGGTCAAGGGAATCCCCCGTCACGGGCGACCGTGCGAACGGTCCCGCGGCATGCGGCGCGGGCAGGCCTGGGACCGGCCGTCCGGTTCGATGTGCTCAGGGCGTGTACAGGCAAACGATCAGCTCGGTCTTGTTGCGGGAAGGGTTGCGGAGGTGATGGGGAATCGAGGCGTCGAAATGCAGGCTGTTCCCCTTCTTGAGACGATGAAGATCCTCTCCCACCTTGATCTCCACCTCCCCCTTGAACACATACACGAATTCCTCTCCCTCGTGACGGTACTCGATCATCTTGTGGTCCTTGCGGGGATCGATCGTAACCCAGAAGGCCCGCAAATGCTTCTCCTCCGCTCCGGGCGTGAGGGTGCGATATGAGTAGTTTCTCGCCCTTTTCACGAAGCTCTCGGCCCGCCTTCGGTCCGACCGGATCTCGCCCGCCCGGGCGAGATACCGGGCCGGATCCACCCGGAACAGTTGGGCCGCGCGAAGGAGAAAACTCACAGACGGAGCCAGTTCTCCGGCCTCGATCCTCTCCAGCTCTGAAGGACTCGTCTGGAGGGCCTGTCCGGCTTCTTCCAGATCCAAGCCGCTCTGCTCTCGATGATCCCTGAGCATGGCGCCCAGCACCGAGCCAGACGGCGCGTCGGCTTTTGCGGCCAACTCCTCCCGTGACTTTCCGTAGCGGCTCACCAACACCGAGCGGGTCTTGCGGATCAATTCGGGAAGGATCTGCCTCACGTCCCCCACGATCCCGAGATCCGAAACACAAAAAACGGCCGACCTCGGATCCCGGTTCACCGAGATGACGAATTTTGCGCGTTCGATGGCCGCAGTGAACTGGGACGCGCCCGAGATCCCAAACAGGAGGAGCACCTCGGGTGCGACGGACCGGCCGGTCTGGCCCACCATGCGGTCCTCCTCGATCCAGTGGGCGTGCACGGCCGGTCGCGTTCCACCCACCTCTGCACCCACAAGGGCGGCGAACTCTTGGAGCGACCGAAACCTCGCAGCAGACCCCATGCCGCGGCCCCCACAGACCACAACACGAGCGGTTTCCAGCGCTGCTGCGCCGGCCGAAGCGTCCCTTTCCGAGCCCAACCCCCGCACCCGTTCCCGAACGGCTCCTTCCGGAAAAGGCACGCGCTCGACGCGGGCGACTCGATGCTCTCCGGTGGCCGGGGCAGCCCCCGCCTCGGGGCCCATCGCGCCGGGCCGCACCGTGGCCATCTGGGGTCTGCGGGTCGGTGTGACGATCCGGGCGTAAATCTGGTCCCCGAAGGCCGGCACGGTCTGCACGAGCAACCCGGTCTCGGCATCGATGTCCAGGTCGATACAATCCGCGCAAAGACCGGTCCGAAGACGGGCGGCGACCCTTGGCGCGAGCTCTCTGCCGCAGTCGTTGGCCAGGAAAAGCAGGATCTCCGGCCGGCGCTCTCTGACCAGCGACTCCAGAACGCCGGTGAACGTCTCCTGAAGGTACGAGGCGAGTCTCGAATCATCGGCCACGAGAACCCGGTCCGCCCCGCAGCGCAGCCAGGGAGCCAGCCCGGCCTCTACAAGCCCTTTTCCGAGGAGCACCAGGCTCAATTCCCCTCCGGTCTTTTCCGCAAGGCGCCGGGCAAGCCCCACGAGCTTGAGAGAAGCCATCGCTTCCCGGGCGGACCGCAGGTCTCCCACGACCCAGACCGAGCCTTTCCCGTGAGCCGGATCAGGACGGCCGCCGGCTGGGATTTCCGTCAAGCTCAAAGTTCCGCCCTCCGTAAGACGTCGCGCCCGTCCGCCCTCACCCCAGCACATTCCGGTCCGCAAGAACGGAAAGAATCCTCTCCACGGCTTCTGCGGTCTTCGCCTCCAGTTTCTCCCCGGACCTGTGTCTCTGCCAGAGCGCATACTCCTTCGCCCGGGTGGGCGAGCCTTCCCATCCCACGCAGGCTGGGTCCAGATCGAGATCCTTCAGCCCCCATCGAGTTACGGTGCGAGATTCGAACGAATCCTCCAGAGCACGCAGCGAAAGAGCCCCGAGATTCTGGCCGTCTCCCCGAACCGTCAGGAGGGCCGGCATGTCCATGGCAAGCCGCTCCCGGAAACCGTCCAGGAGTCTCTCCACGAGGACTTCCCCCTTGCGCAGTTCGATCTTCACCACGCGGGTCGCCATCGGAAGGTCCAAGAACTCGGCCAGCTGGGGCCCCACTTGGCCGGTGTCGCTGTCAAGGCTTCTCGATCCGCACAGAACGAGCCTCCAACCCGGGATACGCCGGATTCCCGCGGCCAGAGTGTGGGCCGTCGCCAGGGTATCGGCGCCGGCGAAAGCTGGATCGCTCAGCAGCACGGCTTCGTCCGCTCCTGCGGCAAGAGTTTCGCGCAGTGCGGCCTCAGCCGCTGGAGGCCCCATGGAGACCGCCACAACCCTTCCTCCGTGCTCCCGGCGGATCTGCAGGGCCTTCTCCAGGGCCACCCGGTCGTCGGGATTGAGAACACCCTCGGTCCGTTCCCGGTCCATCTGGAGAAAGCCCGCGCTCCGTTTGAAGACCGGTTCGCGGGGCACCTGCTTGACGCAAACGATCCAGGCCGGATTCATCGCTTCCCTTTCTCCCTCAGATGTCGAGCGATGACCATCCGCTGCATCTCCGAGGTGCCTTCGTAGATCTCCGTGACCCTGGCGTCCCGAAAGAAGCGCTCGATGGGGTAACTTTTTGAGTATCCGTAGCCGCCGTGGATCTGAACGCCCCGGGAGGCCGCTCGGGAGGCTGTCTCGCTGGCAAAGAGCTTGGCCATGGCCGAAGCAGCTCCAAAAGGCTCGCCTTGATCCCGCAGACAGGCAGCCCGATACACCAGCAGACGGGCAGCCTCCAACTCCGTGGCCGTGTCGGCCAGAAAGTTCTGGATCGTCTGGAACTGAATCAGAGCGGACCGGAACTGGTACCGCTGGCTGGCGTATTCCAGGGACACGTCCAAGCTGGCCTGAGCGATCCCCAGCGCCTGGGCCGCGATGCCGATCCGGCCCACGTCCAGGGTCGCCAGGGCCATGCGCATCCCCTGGCCCGGCCTGCCGAGCAGGTTCCGGCCGGGGATTCTGCAATCCGTGAGCAGCAGGGAGCAAACGGGGTTGCCCCGAACGCCGCACAGATCCTCAAGGGGACCGACCGAAAAGCCCCGCATCCCTCTCTCGACAACAACGAGGCTCAGCCCCCCTCTGGGATCTTCACCGCCGTCGATCCGGACGAGCACGACCGCCACATCAGAAATGGCTCCGTTGGTGACGAAAATCTTGTTCGCGTTTACCAAGAAGCCGTCCCCGGAGGGCACCGCAGTGGCCTCGATCGCCGAAATATCCGAGCCGGCATTCGCCTCGGTGAGGCAAAAAGCGCCGATCCTGTCACCGGAGGCCATGGCGGGCAAAAGGCGCTCTTTCTGCTCCTGGTCGCCAAAGGCCTGGATCGGAAAGACGGCCACGCCGTTGTGGACGCACACTGCGAGCCCCACGGCCGCCGAGACGCGCGAAAGTTCTTCCACTACGATGCAGGCGCTGACACTGTCGAGCCCGGCTCCGCCGTAATTTGGGGGCACCTGGAGTCCAAACAGGTTCATGGCCTTCATCTCGTCCATACACTCCCAGGGAAACCTGGCCTGCTGATCCAGCTCATGGGCGATGGGGGCGAGACGGGTGGTCGCGAACTCCCGCACGGTTCGGCGAACAGAGCGCTGTTTTTCCGAAAGCCGAAATTCCAAAGGGCACCCCGAATGATGGGGGGAGGTCAGCCGGCCGCTGGAAACGGCTGGGGATCGAGCCGATGCCCTGGCATCCCGATCCAGAGAAGCTGCCGGCACCTTTTCAACAAAAAGGAGGGGAGTTCTTTTCTCCCCTCCCTTGCCGTTCAAGCAAACTGCCCGAGCCCTTGCTTCCTATTGGGAAAGAATTTTGAACTCAATTCTTCGGTTCTTGGCCCGACCCTCCTCAGTCTCGTTCGAAGCGATCGGATAGGCCGCACCGTATCCCCGAACCGTAAGTCTCGACGGGGCGATCCCCCTGGAAACCAGGTAATCGCGGACAGCCTGGGCTCTCTGCTGGGAAAGCCTCTGATTGTATGCGGCCCTTCCCCTGGAGTCCGTGTGACCTCCGATCTCCACGACAACGGCCGGGTTCGACTTGAGCCAAGCGACCGCCTCATCAAGGACCGGATAGGATCTAGGATCAATGCGGGCGCTGTTGAACGCGAACGTGATCCCTTCCAGCACGCCGCCCTTGAAGGCAGAGCATCCTTTGGCGTCGACTTTGACTCCCTTGGGCGTGTCAGGGCACTGGTCAAGACCGTCGCACACCCCGTCCCTGTCGCCATCGAGCGGACAGCCCTTGGCGTCCACGCGGCAGCCCTTGGGCGTGTTGGGGCACTGGTCAAGGCCGTCCACCACTCCGTCTCCGTCCGCGTCGCTTGGGCAGCCCTGTTCATTCACCGTCACGCCGGCAGGCGTGTCCGGGCACAGGTCCATACCGTCCAGCACGCCGTCGCCGTCGCTGTCCCGGGGACACCCTTTTGTATCCACCCAGGCTCCTTTGGGCGTGCCGGCGCACTGGTCGAGACCGTCGCAGACCCCGTCTCCGTCGCTGTCCAGATGGCAGCCTCTGCCGTCCACACGGCATCCGGCAGGGGTTCCGGGGCAAGCATCCTGGTCGTCGCGAACGCCGTCGTTGTCCTCATCCTTGGCACCGCCGCCAAAGAGAAACGTCACGCCCGCGGTGACCTCGAGATTGTTCCAGTGCTTGGATCCCCGCTTCACAATCCCCCCGCTCGAGTCAACGGCGTTGCGGATCCACTTGTCGAACAGAATGATGTGACGGGCATCCGCGCGAAGAGCCAGATCCTCCAGGAGGAAAAGCTTCATGCCCAGTCCATATCCGACTTCCCCGTCCACCTTGCTGTCGATGGTGGCTCCGTCGAGCTTGGCGAACCCGCCGCCGATGGCGAGATAGGGGACCACCCTGTCCGCAAAGGTCGGCAGATGGTACAGGGTTTCCAAGCGGAAATGGTAGATGTCCACGTCTCTTCCGTCGAGGCCCGCAAACAGGCTCGAACGGGGCAGGTCGTACTCAGAAGGCGTAGCCGCGAAAGTGAATTCCATCTCGAGGTCTCGGGTGAAGAAATATCCGGCCCTCAGCCCGGCGCTGTAAGTATCGGCCAGTTGCTGGTTCCCTTCCATGACGTAGATTCCGCCGAACCCGCCAAGCTCAAAAGCACCCTCCCGGACGTCCGCCTGGACCGGCACCCCGCAAGTGAACATGCCCATTGCCAGCCACAGCACCCAGACCCATTTAAAAACAAGTACCCTTCTGCTCATCGCGTCCCCCCTTTTCCAAGAGTACAACCTCGGCGGGGCCTTCCCAGGCACTCCGCCCCTTCCATGCTGTGCGGATCGGTTTTTACGTCTATAACATTTTCCGATTCGGATCAACCCTTTTCCCGACAACCCTCTTCCCGACAGCCCGTTCCACTCCGGCCTCTTATTCGTCTGGTCCAAAGGCCACGACCTCTTCGATGTGAGAGCTGTTCGTGAACAGCATCGAGAGCCGGTCCATCCCGAGGGCAACCCCGGCGCTGGGCGGCATGCGGGAGAGCCGATCGAGAAAAGGGCGGGGCATTTCAATGGGTCCCTTGCCCAGGGAAGCCCTTCTCCGGTTGGCTCTTTCAAACCGTCGCCGCTGCTCCACGGGATCTGTCAGCTCGGAAAAGCCGTTGGCGAGTTCCAATCCCCCAACGTACAATTCGAAGCGCTCGGCTGTCCCGGCCTCGTCCACTTTCAGCCGGGCCAACGAGGCCGCCAGCTCCGGGAAATCGACGAGAAACACCGGTCTGGACCCGGCCAGCGCAGGAATCACCTTTTCCGCAAAGTCCCATTCGAATCTGTCCGGATCCGGCTCGAGCCAGGGATCCCACGACGCGAAGCGCCGGAAGGCTTCCCTCACGCGAAGGCGCTGCCAGGGCGGAGCCAGGTCGATCCGGGTTCCCTGATAGTGCAGGGAATCTCCAAAACGCGCCTGGAGGGCCAGGAAAAGCTTTTCGCAGTCCGACATGAGGGCTCGATAGTCGGCGTTGGCGCGGTACCATTCGAGCAGGGTGAACTCCGGCAGGTGCCTGCTCCCCCTCTCCCCCTTGCGATGCCTGGGGCTGATTTGAAAGATCCTCTCGAAGCCCGCAGCCAGAAGGGATTTCATGTGGAGTTCCGGGGACGGAAGCAGGTAGCCGTCCTCGGCGGCGAAGGAATCGATGTGTTCTTCCGGCAGGAGCCACCGGGATTTCTGGGGCGTGGCGACTTCGAGAAAATCGTGCTCGAAGAAAAAAGCCCGCACGACTCTGTGGAGTAGGTCCCGCTTGCGGAGATTCTCTTTCTTGGCCGCGAGGCGCTCGAGATCGTCCATGGTGAGGCGGGGGAACCTTGCCTATTTCACGCGGGAAACGTACTGGCCCGTGCGGGTATCGATCCGCAGGGTCTCCCCTTCTTCAATGAAGAGGGGTACCTGGATCACATAACCCGTTTCCAGCGTCACGGGTTTCGTTGCGCCTGTGGCCGTGTCCCCTTTGACGCCCGGGTCCGCCTTGATCACCTTGAGCTCAACGAAGATGGGCAGACTGACCGCCATGGGCTTCCCCTGAAACAGGGTGACGGTCACAACGAGGTTGTTCGTAAGAAAGTTCTTGGCGTCCCCCACGCGGTCGGCGTCCATGAAAACCTGCTCGTAAGTGGACGTATTCATGAAACAGTACGTGTCGCCTTCCTTGTACAGGAACTCCATCTGCTGCTCATCCAGGTTGGCCGGAGTGAACCGGTCGCCGGAGCGGTAGGTGCGGTCAAACTGGACGCCGGTGATGAGGTTCTTGAGCCTGCACTTGTAGAGGGCCTGGCCCTTGCCAGGTTTCACGAATTCGAAGTCGGTCAGGATATAAGGTTCACCATCGATCTCGATCTTCAATCCTTTCTTCAGATCACCCGCCTCGTACATGGCTCCCTCATCCGATAACGGAACGACCTTTCACGGAGTCCCACAGGGACGACCGCCGTCCAGAAGAGCTGCCAGGCTGGGGGTGGAGCCGCACCTTCTGAGCAGTCGTTTGCGCGCCTTGCCCTGGCGGCTTCTTTTTCTCTTTCGGATCCGCTTGGTCCGCATGGTATCCGAGACCATGGTTTTGTCTCCGTGTGGCGGTGGAGTGTTCTCGAGGCGCATCCTCCGAAACTTTTTCATTATAATCTGACACAGGCCAGGGGTCAACCTCCGTGTTTTGTGTTGCTTTTGTTTCGGGTGCCTCTTGCTCGGCGTCTCTTGCCGCAGGGACTTCTCTCGCACGCTTGGGCTTTGACTTGACGGCGCCTCATTTGCTAGCTTCTAAAATCAACTCGAGACAGCGCCATCCCGTCCGAGGAACGGAAGAGACCGGGCCTTCCCGGCGAAAATCTACCGAAGCCGCCCAAAGGAGAAAAATCGTGACTCGACGCCTCTCCATCCTTACAGCTTTTGCTTTGGCGATCCTCACCTTACCGGCAGTCGGCTGCGGCTACAACCGTCTCCAAGGTCTGGACGAGGAAGTTAAAGCCGCTTGGGCCGAGGTTTTGAACCAGTATCAAAGGCGCTTCGACCTCGTGCCCAACCTTGTCCGGACTGTTCAAGGCTATGCTGCCCACGAAGCCGAGACTCTCCAGGCCGTTGTGGAGGCCCGGTCCCGGGTCGGCGGCATCCAGCTCGACGAAAGCGTTCTTCAGGATCCCGAAAAATTCCGAGCCTTCCAAGAGGCCCAGACAGGATTGGGGTCCGCTCTCCAGCGACTTCTCGTCGTGGCCGAGCAATACCCGAATCTGAAGGCCAACGAGAACTTCCGGGATCTCCAGGCCCAGCTTGAGGGCACCGAAAACCGGATTGCCGTCGCCCGCAAGCGCTACATAGAGGCCGTCATGGCATACAACAAGGCGGTCCGCTACTTCCCGACAAACCTGACGGCCAAGTATCTATTGCACCTCGAGCCGCGGCAGACCTTCCAACCCGACGCACAACCCATCGAAAGACCGCCCGAGGTGAAATTCTGAAGATGCACAACTCCCTGCGGCTCCGGGCCACCCTGGTCTTGCTCTGGACGGCCCTGGCCTTACTTGCCCGCGACCCCCGGCTTCTGGCGGCCCCCTTGGTCGTGCCGCAGCCGCAGGGCTACGTGAACGATCTGGCCGGCCTCCTCACCGAGCGCCAGCGGTCCACCCTCGAGACCCTGCTCCGCGCCTATGAGGAGAAGACGACAAACCAGGTGGTCCTCCTCGTGATCGACTCCCTTGAAGGAGAGGATCTCGAGTCCTACTCCTTGCGGGTGGCGGAGGAGTGGAAAATCGGGCAGAAGGGCAAGGACAACGGCGTCCTTTTCCTGGTCGCCCTCAAGGACCGCAAGGCCCGCATCGAAGTGGGGTATGGCCTGGAAGGGTCCCTGCCCGACGCTGTTGCGAGCCGGATCCTCCGGCAGATCGTGTTCCCCGCTTTCCGGCAGGGCAACTACTTCGGAGGCATTGCGGGTGGCCTGGAGGCCATCCTGCAGGCGACCGAAGGCGAATTTCAGGCGCCCGCAGGAGAAACGGGAGTTTCGGACCGGAGGGCACGTATTTCGGCGAGCACCCTCTTCTCCCTTTTCATTCTCTTTCTGCTCCTTTCTTCCAGAATGGGCCGTCTCTTGCTTCTTGGGTCGCTCTTGGGAGGCGGCAGACCCTTCGGCCGGGCTTTTGGAGGCCGAAGGGGCGGATTCGGCGGGTTCTCGGGCGGGGGCGGACACTTCGGAGGAGGCGGCGCTTCCGGCAGCTGGTGATCCGGAGCCGAACGGAGGAACAAGAGAGAAGGCCATGTCCAAATTGAGTCCAAGAGAAGAAGAGGCCATCCGAGAAGCCGTGCGCCGGGCCGAGGAGAAGACGTCGGGCGAAATCGTTCCCGTGATCGTCCCGGCTTCCAGCACGTACGCCGAGGTTGACCTCATCGGGGGGCTCATCGGACTCGCCGGAGCGTCTCTTGCCGCAGTCTGGCTCCTGCCATACCCGCAATACTCGATCCTCTTTGCCCTTCAGCTCGCAGGATGGATCGTGGGCGTTCTGGCATGCAGACTTTTCCCTGCCGTGAAACGGACCTTGCTTTCCCGGCGGGTCGCGCAGGAGGAAGTTCTCGAAAGGGCGCTCAGGGCCTTTCAGGATCTGGGCCTACATAGAACCCGGGATCGTACAGGCGTTCTGATTCTCGTTTCCCTTCTCGAGCACCGCGTACAGGTGCTGGCCGACACCGGGATCAATGCGCGGGTCAAACCTGGAGCTTGGGACCGCGTGGTCCAGACCGTGCTCGACGGAGTCCGCAAAGGAGACCTCTGCGCAGGCCTTTGCCAGGGAATCGCCGTGTGCGGGGAAATCCTCGCCGCCGAATTCCCCATCCAGCCCGGAGACCGCAACGAACTCGCCGACGATCTCCGAAGGGCATGATCCCAAGCGGGCTAAATCACGGAGCCCACGCTGGCGTAATGTTTGTCCCGGGCCGCCTGGGGCCGGGCAAGAAAACCGTCAATTTCAGCAAGCATCCGGTCCCGATCGTGCTGGAACCTTCCGTGCACCGGCAGGTAGTTGTTGGCATGGTCGCAGAGCAAGGTCGGCCCGTCCACCAGGACCTTCTCAATCAGCAATCTCAATTCCCTGACGGTCCCTTCAGGGGTCTGTTCCGCGAACGTACCCGCCTTCACTTCCCGGGCCAGCCGGGACAGGGGATGAATCCAGAGCCGGCGAATGCGGATGAATTCTGGTGCGGTCTCGTTGATCACATGGGCACTGTCCCGAGCATGCGCTTCCCAATGCTTCCGTCCGCCGAGGCCGAGGAGCACGTAAAAACTCAATTCCATCCCCGCCGCCCGGACCCGGCGTCCCGCCTCGATGAGGATCCTCTGGCTCGCTCCCTTTCTGTGGAATCTCAACACCTCATCGCAACCTGACTCCAGACCCACGTGCACGCGGCTCAGACCGTGGGCGGCCAGCTCGCGCAGTTCCTCGACAGACTTCCGGTACAGGCTGCTGGCCCTGGCATAGGCGGTGATCCGGCCGAGCGTCGGGAAAACCTGACGAAGCCGATCCAGGATCGGAACCAGGAACTCCACGGGCCTTTCCAGGGGATCGGCGTCTCCGAGAAACGCGCTCTCGGCTCGATCTCCCCAGTAGAGCTTGAGGAGTTCGATGTCCCGCAGCACGTCCTCAAGCGGCCTGAGCTCGAAGGGCTGCTCGTAGAGGTCGTAGATCCCGCAGAACTTGCAGCGATTCCAATGGCATCCCCGCACGACCCGAAGCAGGAGACTTCCGGCTTCGCTGGGCGGTCGGATGATGAGCCCTTCTGGGACAAGCATTCGATCCTCTCCTTCAGGTAGGGGAGTCTTTGACTTTTTTCTTACCATACCATATGGATCTGCCTTTGTCAGACCGGCTCGGGCCGGACGAAACGAACAAGAGCCCCGGGCAGCTTATCCGGATCTGAGAAAGAGGAACCAGGTCAACCAAGATGGAAGACACCTTCGACGTCTGCGTGGTGGGTGCCGGTCCCGCAGGCTCTCTGGCTGCGGCCGAACTCGCCGCTGCCGGGTTTCGGACCCTTCTTGTGGACCGAGCCGATTTCCCCAGGGACAAGGTCTGCGGAGACGGAGTCAGCCCCCGGGCAGTCAGAATCCTTAAGTCCGCAGGCCTTTACCAGGAGGACGTCTTTTCCCGCTTCTCCCGGATCGAGGGTGTGAGGATCCGCTCGCCAGAGGGCGCCGTGCTCGAAGTCTCTTTTCGAGGGGACGAAGAAATCGGTGAAGGGTACGTCATTCCGAGAAAGATTTTCGACCAATTCCTGCTCGAAGGGGCCTTGCGACGGGGAGCCGAGTTTCGCGGCCGTTGCGAGGTCGACCATGTCGAATCCGGCTCCGCTCAAGCGCACATCCGAGGGACCTGCGGCGGAACCGCATTTTGGGCCAGGTGCCGCCACGTCGTGGCCGCATGGGGCGCCCAGGGCGGAAGACTGAGCGCGGATTTTCCTCCCTGCCCGAAAGCCTCTCTTTTCAGTTGTGTCGCGGTCCGGGCGCACTACGAGGGCTTGAAGGGCCTGGGTCCTTTCATGGAAATCCATTTCGACCGGGGTCTCGTTCCAGGTTACGGCTGGGTTTTCCCCACCGGCCCGGACAGCGCGAACGTCGGATACGGGATGCGCCTCGATTTCCTCCGGCGGACGAACGTTCCTCTCCGGGTTCTTTTCGAGCGGTTCCTGCAGCAAAATCAGGCTGTCAGAAGCTACATGGAACGGGCCAGGCGGATTTCTCCTCTCCGGGGAGCCCGGATCCCTTTCCGCCGACCCTGGCAACCCGTTGCCCGAGGCCGGATTCTCCTTGCCGGAGATGCCGCGGGATTCGCCGATCCTCTTAGCGGCGAGGGAATCGGGACAGCCCTTCAGAGCGGACTCCTGGCGGCACGGAGTCTGGCCAAGGCCCTGGCCGGCCCGGATTGTCCGGACGAGGCGGCACGCCTTTACAAGCAGGCCTGTCGCACCCAGATCCAACGCGATCTGCTCTGCGCCCTGTTTCTCCAATCCGCGATCATGCGGCCCCGCATCACCTCGACCGAGAAGCTCTTAGATTTCTTCGTGGAAAAGGGCAAGCGAAACGCCCGAATGGGCCGGGCCATTGCAAGAGTCGTCATTGGCGATCTGCCCAAAGACGTGATCCTGAGAGCCGAGACCTGGAAGAAGCTCGCCCGTGCCCTCATGGGCTCTTGAGGAGTCCGGCCTCACCGTTCTCAGGTAAGGCCAGGACTCTTTTGGCCTGAGGCAGCCGCCCTGGCCCGCACGTACCTCTGCTCCACCTGCTTCCAGGGGATGTGCCGCAGGAACTCCTTGACGTAATCGCCCCGTCGGTTCTGGTAAGACAGGTAGTAGGCGTGCTCCCAGACATCGCAAACGACGAGAGGCGTGCTGTCCCAGAGAGCGATGTTCTGATGCTTCTCGCAGGGCATGATCGTCAACCGGTCGGCCAAGGGGGTGTAGGCCAGGATCCCCCACCCGCTTCCTTCGATGGGAACCGTAACCGCCTCGAACTCCTCCAGAAACCTCCGATACCCGCCGAAATCCTCCTCCAAGGCCTTAGCAATCTGACCGGCGGGCACTTCCCCCACGGCTGGCTGCATGCTCTTCCAGTACAGGTCGTGCAGGACATGCCCGCAGCCGTTGAAGGAGAGGGACTGATAGAGGGGGATCAAATCGGAAGTCTCCTCACGGACCCTCTTCTGGCTGAGCTTCTCCAGGGTCTGATTCCACTTTGCCACGTACCCGGCGTGATGTTTGCCGTGATGGATTTCGAGGGTTCTCGCATCGAGAAAAGGCTCCAGCGCAGTCACGGGGTAGGGAAGAGGCTCCAATGAAAGCTGGGGCAACGCCCCCTTGGGCGGCCCCGGCTCCGCCGAGCCCGCCCAAGCGCGGGCCGTGGTGAGAAAAGCCGCGAGCGTCATCAGGCCGCCGACACTTCCAAGGCACTCCCTTCTGGTCACCAGCCAAGACATGACCCTCTCCTTTCCGCTGGCAGGAAATAGGGCTCTTTCATTTCCCGCTTTTGGATTTCCCTCTGGACTCCTTGCCGCGCACCGCCCCTTTTTTGGGGTTGGGAAGCGACCTGGGCTTGCACAGGAGGGAACGCGTCGTCGCCACGCGCCCACAGCTTTCGCAGAAATAGCTGAGTTCCACTCGTTTCGGGAAGCAAACATGCCGAGGGTCGGTCGCGGTCATGCCGCAGTATTCGCAGACCGCCAGAGTCGCGTCCTGAATCGGGACAGGCGTACACAGATGCCCTTTTTTCGTGGTGACCTTTCCGCAGGTGGAGCAGACGTGAGCTTGAGCTTGCGATGCCTTTGCCATGACAGGTTCCCTCCTTTCGTGTAGGAGCCGGCCTGGGCCAGCCCTCTGTTTGCCCTCGGGCGCATCCAGCGACAGACAAACTTGCCATTTCCAACCGATTCTGGAATAGTCACAGCCTATCGGCCAGAATCTTCGGTGTTTCGCGGACGACTCGCATAGAGGGCGGAAAAGAGAATCCTCCCGCGCCAGTAATACGCTTTTTCGATGTTTCCTGCTCGGCCAAGGTTTCCCCCCTGATTTGCGAATGGGGCCGCGCAGGAAAAGACGAAAGGAAAAGGCCATGCCCGCAAAGAGCCCTTGGTTCGGTATCCGCTGCCGGATCCCTTGCAGGAGCGTTGCACTCTTCACCATGGTGCTCCTGGCAGCGCCCTCCGCCCCTAGAGCGTGGGCAGGCATGGTCCTGCAAGAGGAAACCACCCTCTTGGGCGTGACACCACCAGCAGGGGCCCAAGCTCCGGCTCAGAATACGAGGCTCTCCGTGGTCTATCTCGAGGGCAAGCGCGTCCGAACCGAAACGGAAAAACAAGTCGTGATCCTCGATTTTACGACCGGCAAGGTCTTTCATCTGAACCCGGAGGCCAAGACTTACACGGAACTCACCCTCGGGCAGATTCGGGAAGCCCAGAAACAGGCCGCCCAATGGATGGTCCATCTCAGGGATCAAATGAAGAAGGAGTTGGAAAAAGCTCCTCCGGAAAAGCGGGCCGAAATGGAGAAAAAAATAGCCTCCCTTCCGCCGGAACTTTCTCCGCCGGACAAACCCGTCAAGATCTCGGCCAGGGAAACCGGCAGGAAAGATCAAATCAACGGTTTCCCGTGCCGCGAGGTCGAGATCCTTGAGAATGGACAGAAAACGGCCAGCTACTGGCTCACCGACACAGTCCGAGCTAAGGAATTCGAGACATACCAGACCGAGATGATGAAGTGGATGGAAGGGGTGCCCCCCATGGGAGGCGAGCGGTTCCTCGAGTGGCCCTACGTGCGCGACAAGGGCTTCCCGATCCGCATCGAGAGAACCAAGCCCGTGCTGGGAAAGCTTCTTTTCACTTGGGACGTGAAGCAGGTTCGCGAAGAAAGTCTCTCCGATTCCTTGTTCAAACCTCCTGAAGACTATACGAAGGCCGAGGCCCCTCCCCTGCCCAGCCAGCCCCAGCACCCGCCGCAAGGGACAGGGTCGCCTCCCCCTGCCCTGACGCCGGGGCAAAAAGACACGGGCCCGCCTGCCTCCGGGACATCCCATCCCTGACGCGTAGACTGAGGAGAACAGAACCACCAGAGAATTGCTTTAATCGAGGCGGAGCCCACCGTCGCCATGCCAGGAAAAGCTCTCGTTACGGGCGCGACAGGATTCCTCGGCATCCACTTGGCCAGGCACTTGCTTGAGGAAGGATGGGAAGTGCGGGGCACGGACTCCCCTTCGGCGGCCTTCGGCAACCTTCCTCAGGGCGCATCGTGGATCCCGTCAGATCCGGCGCTGCCCGGCAGCCTATCAGAAGCGGTCGCAGGCATGGACGTGGTCTTCCACGGGGCCGCCCTCTCCTCGGGCGGGACGCCCTGGGAACGCCTTTACCGGACAAACGTTCTCGGCACGGAAAACCTTCTCATCGCAGCACGGCGCGCTGGCGTGCGTCGGGTCGTGGTTTTCTCGAGCTTCGCCGTCTACGGCTTGGCCGGCTCCGGGCGCTCTGAAATCGACGAAACCGGCCGGATCAAACCCCGGAGCCCTTACGCACGATCCAGGGCGATCCAGGACGCGCTCGTGTGGCGTTACCACGAGGACGGGTTGCCGGCAACGATTCTTCGGCCAGGGCTTCCTTGCGGCGGCGGAGGCTACCACGCCCTCGGCCATCTCGTCGGGCTTCTCGGCCGCCTGCCCGCCGTGCCCATCCCCGTGAACTTGAAAACCCGCGTTCTGTCCATCCACGTCCAAGATTTGGTCCGGGCCGCATCGTTCGTGACGGCCCGAGACGAGTGCGCCGGCCATGAATATCACATCGTGGACGAAAGCTGCCTCACCACCGGCCGCTTCCTCGTCCTCCTCGCCTTCGGACTGGGCAAGAAAACCGTGCCCTTCCCGATGCCCCTGGGGATGCTGAAAGCCTTTGCCCTTCTGGCCGGCTCCGGGTCCCAGACCGGCGGCCGCCTCGCCCGAGCCTTTCCGTTCCTTCAGCCTGAAACGTTCTGCTGCATGGCAAGCCGCAGTTGCGCCTCCAGCCGGAAGATTCGGTCCCTGGGCTTCTCTTTGCTCCATCCGGACCCGGTTCAGGTCCTTCCTCTCCTCGTTCACGAACTCGCAAAAGGAAGCGCTCCCTGAGCTGGCACGGCGTTTGCTGAAATGGTCAGGTGGACACATGCACGGAGCCTTCCTCCGTCGTGTTGTCCCCCCTCCTTCGGGTCCGGGGTCCGCGAATCCTCCGGTGGTTCGGAGGCGTAACGGATCCCGGATCTTTCTTTTCTGTACGCCCGCGGAATCCCGCCTGGAACTTTTTGCGTAGGAATGCGCGCAAACTGTCAATCCCCTCGGTAGCGGCGGTGCGCCCCCCCCTTACGGCTTGGCCGATTCGCGGGTCAAGGCGCGGTAGGCCGAAATAAACCTCATGCAGTACGAGTCATGGCCCATGAGAAGGTCCGAGATCAGGGCCGCCCTTCTGACCTCCCATACCGTCGGGTCGATGATGCAGCAGGTCAGGCCGCTTGCAGCCGCCACGGCCAGGAAAATCCCGTTGACCGCGTGGCGTTCCGGCAGACCAAAGGAGACGTTGCTCACCCCCAGGGTCTGGTTCACCCCTAGACGATCCCGGATCGCTCGAAGGGCCTCGATCGTCGCGCGGGCGGCCAGGCTGTCGGTGCAGACAGCCATGGCCAGGGGATCGATAATCACGTCCTCGGCCGGGATGCCCCGGGCCAGGGCCTCGTCTAGAATCTTCTGCGCGATTTCCACTCGGCGGGATGCGTCCGGTGGAATCCCGGCATCGTCCATGGTCAGTCCGATCACCGCGGCTCCGTAGTCCTTGACCAGGGGCAAAACCTGTTCGAGCTTCCGCTTCTCCCCGTTCACGGAATTCACGAGGGCCTTGCCATCGCACGCCTTTAGGCCCGCCTCCAGCGCCTCGGGCATGGCCGAGTCGATGCACAAGGGCACCCCTGTGACCTCCCGTATGGCACGAACCGCCCTTTCCAGCGCCTTGGGCTCGTCGATGCCTGACACTCCTACGTTGACGTCCAGCACGTGGGCGCCCTTCTCGACCTGCCGGACCGCCTCTTCCTGGAGCAGGCGGAAGTCCCCTTCCTCGACCGCCCGGGCCATTCGTTTTCTGCCTGTCGGGTTGATTCTCTCCCCGATGACCACCAAAGGAAGACCGTGCCCGATCTTCACGGTGCCGGCAGGACCGGCGAGCAAAGTTTCCATGCCCGTTCCTCCCAAACGCCTCGTGGATGTTCTCGACCCTTTCAACGCCCCAGGCGGCCCGCCTCGCGGGGGTATAGACGATCCCAAAAGACATACTTTGAAGAGTCTAGGCGAAACGGCCTTGGCGGTCGAGAGCTGGACTGCGCCCCCTGCTCCATTGACAACAACTGAGCAGGATGGGAGACTTTTTTTCAACAATCAAAAGCATCCTTCCTGTCCCGGCAGGCATAGAACGATTGGGCTCGTCAGGCCAAGGACGAAAGATCATCCCTTGTGGAGGGCTCCCTCGATGCCGTGGAGAGGCAGACCCGCGTTGCGCCCGCGGTCGGCAACGGTAGGCCTCCAAGGAATCTGCGTCCTCACCTTCCTCTGTTCCGGACTCTCCCTTGCGGCCTTCGCAGCAGATACGGCCGAAATCTATCGCAGCCCCTCCGAAGGGATCCTTCTGCTGCGCGTCCAAGAAGGAACCCTGAGTCTGGAAGTTCGAGACGCGCCCCTCGACAGGGTGCTTCAGGAAATCTCCAGGCTCGCGGACATCGCCATTACCTCGGACGGGCCTCTCCAAGGAAAAGTGACCTTTCGCGCCGAAAAAATCGCTCTCGATGCCGCACTGAAGAAGCTCCTCAAGGGCAAGGACATGACCTGCCTGTACGGCCCGGTGAGCGGCCCGGAGTCCCGGGACTCCTATCGGCTCAAGGCGGTCAGGATCTACCTGCCGGAAGGCAACGAGGCCACCGGCCGGCTTTATTCCTACGCCAGGCCGCCTCCCTCTGCTCAGAGGTCGCGAAAAGCCGAGGGTGCGTCCCCTGCGCCGGCGGTCCAGGGAAGCCAACCAGAACCGGCTCCTCCGCCACCGCCTCCGCCTCCCCCGCCTCCTCCGCCTGCCAGCATTCGCTCCCAGGAAGAAGCCAAGCGATTCATGACCGAGATCCTGCAGGGCAGCCCGGAGCAGCTCGACGACATCGTGGAACGCCTGAAGCGGGAGAATCCTCAGGTCGAGGAACAGATCGACCAGTTCCTGGAGTCGATCGAAGAAGCCCAGCAGAGAGCCCGCGAGACCGGACGACCCTTCCCAGCCATGGAAGACTTGGGTGAACTCGGTTCTCTCTTGCAGCGCAACCTGGAGAACCAGCCCGGATCCGATGAGCGCGACGACGAAACCGATGATGAGCCGTGAAAGCCCGTGACTCCGGCGATATCAATCTCAGCGGTCCGACCTGACCCGCTCCACAGCAGCCTTCCATCCTGAGTAAAGTCTCTGCCTTTCCTCCTCGGCCAGAAAGGGATGAAAGACCTTGCCCGTCTTCCTCGCCTGCCTTAGATCCCGAGCGCTGTCCCAAACCCCCGTGGCCAAACCAGCCAGGAACGCCGCCCCCATGGCGGTCGTTTCGATCATGGCAGGCCGATCAACCCGGACGTTCAGAAGATCCGCTTGGAACTGCATGAGAAAATCGTTCGCGCTCGCGCCGCCGTCCACCCTCACCTCCCGGATCTCCAGCCCCGCGTCCTCTTTCATCACATCGATCACGTCGCGGCTTTGGTAGGCAATCGATTCCAGGGTGGCCCGGACGATGTGGGCGCGGGTCGTGCCTCGAGTCAATCCGAGGATGGCGCCCCTGGCCCCCATATCCCAGTATGGGGCGCCCAGCCCCACGAAGGCCGGCACCACGGTCACCCCGGCCGTATCAGGCACGCTGCGGGCCATTTCCTCGCTTTCAGCGGCATTGCGGAGAATCTGCAGCCCGTCCCGAAGCCACTGGATGGCTGCGCCCGTCGTGAAGATGGATCCTTCCAGAGCATAGGCAGGTCCGCCCGAGGCGGAACAAGCCAGGGTTGTGAGCAGCCCCCTCGATGAACGGACCGGCTTGTCTCCTGTGAAAAGCATGAGAAAGCACCCGGTACCGTAAGTATTTTTCACCATTCCGGGCTCCCAGCAACCCTGGCCGAAAAGAGCTGCCTGCTGGTCTCCGGCGATGCCTGCAATCGGGATTTCCAGGCCGAAGGGGCCTTCCGCCGTCGTGTGGGCGCAAACGCCTGAAGAAGGATTCACCTCTGGGAGCACGCAAGCCGGAATCCCGAGAAAGGACAGGATGTCCTCATCCCAGCGCCGCTCGTAAATGTTGAACAGTAGGGTACGGGAGGCGTTGGTGAAATCGGTCACGTGCGCCCTGCCACCGGTCAACTTCCAGATGAGCCACGTGTCGATCGTCCCAAAGGCGAGTTCGCCTTGCTCCGCCCTCCTGGAAGCGCCCTCCACGTGATCGAGCAGCCACCGAAGCTTTGTTCCGGAGAAATACGCATCGACGACCAGGCCGGTTCTTTCCCGAAACCAAGGCTCTCGACCCTGCCTTTTCAGGTCCTCGCAGATCGGCGCGGTCCTGCGGCACTGCCAGACGATCGCGTTGTGGACCGGCCTGCCGGTACGGCGGTCCCAGAGCACCGTCGTCTCCCTCTGGTTCGTGATGCCGACAGCCGCAATCCTGGAGGGATGGATCCCGCTGCTCGAGACGGCCTTGTCGATCACGCCGGCCGTCACCTCCCAGATCTCCTCCGGATCGTGCTCGACCCAGCCCGGTTGCGGGTAGATCTGCCGGAATTCCGAGTAGGCACGGCCTACGCATGTCCCTGTCCTGTCTAGCAGAAGAACGGTTGTCCCGGTCGTCCCCTGATCGATGGCGAGCACGTATCGATCCATCTGGTCCTATTCCTCCTGTGCACGAAGACCCGGATTTTCTCGCTTTTGCGCCGCCTGCTTGCACGCCCCAACGTGCAGGAGCGTTCGCCCAAGCGTTCAGCTTGGACTCGCTTGCGCCTTTTTGTTAGGATCGGCCTTGATTGGCGGCGCCGTCCCATGGGACGGCCCGCGCTTCCTTCTTGCCAAAGACCCTGCGAGGGCCCGAAGCCGAACATGCCCCCATCTCCCAAGGCGATCCCCAAGTCTCTTACGACCGCTGCCCTGGTGGCCCTGCTGATCGTAGGCGGGTTCTTCCGTTTTTACAAGCTCGACCAGTCGGGGCCTTTCGTCTCCGACGAGTGCGATTATTACCTGGAGGCCCAGTTTCTTTATACAGGCCTTTCAAGCCTGGCCAAGAGCTTCGAGTTGTTCCTCAAGGAACGCAGGACCGGCCAGGACCTGTGGAAAAGACAGGAACAAATCGAGGCCATCCGACAGGGCACCAAGGGAAAATCCCCCTGGCGCGGCCGAATCGGTCACACCTATCCCATTGCCCTGGCCATGGCATTCGTGGGACCGGACGTCCGCATCGGCAACTACGTGTCCGCCACCTTCGGAGTCTTGGTCGTAGGGATGGGGTTTCTCGTGGGGCGCCGCTTGTACGGCGAGGGTGCCGGCCTTTTGGCAGCGGCGCTTCTGTCTCTGTCAGGCTTCCTGACCGTTTACTCCCGCTCCGCACTCCTCGACGTCAATATGAGCTTCTTCCTACTCGCTGCGCTCTACGCGTACCTCAGGAGCCGCGACGAAAGCAGCGAGCATCCTCTTCTCTGGCTTTCCCTCTGCAGTCTCGCCCTCGGGATGGGCTTTCTTGTGGTGTACCGGACCCTCTTCCCGCTCGCCGTTTTTTGGGCCTTTGAACTCAGCGACGCCCTGTCTCGGCGCCAAGGGAAGACGACTCGATGGCCCGGCCGTGCCGCGGCCCTCGGCCTTCCCATGTTCTTCCTTTTGCTTCTTGCGGAGCTTCCCTACTACCTCGGCTTCATGGCCTGCCAGCTTCTTTCCGTGGTCCCTCCTTTCATGACGTATTTCCAGCAGGTTTTAACTTCCATCGTGTTTGTGGGCGGTTTCTGCCTCGCCTCCACAAGTCGGGCTTTCGAGGCGGCCAATTTTCTCTCCTTTCCCTATCTATTTGGAAAACTCAGTGGCCCGCTCGTCACCGCTGCTTTTCTCGGCGGCGTCCTCTTCTCGATCCGCCGGCGCAAAAGGCAAGACCTCCTGATCGCCGCCCTCTTCCTTTTCGATCTCTTGGTCTACTCGATCCTTCAGCCCCGAGCGCGTTACGGGTGTTTCGCCGCCTGTCTGGGCGCCGTCATGGCCGCAGGATTCCTGAACGCACTGGCGCGCCGACCCCGGACGACCGGCGCCCGGCTCGCAGCGGGTCTTTTCCTTGTTCTGCTCCTTGCGGAAGGAGTCCTGCACGCGTGGAAGGCGATCCTGCCGCCGCCCGGCTACCGGGAAGCCATGGCGTACATGGCGTCTCACAAGGGTCTCAAACACATCTCCTCCTATCCGGCCGCAAGCCAGGCCTACGGGGGCGTGGAAAACGTTTGGCCCGGCTGGCCCGAGACCGAAACGGAACTCCGCGCTCTCTTCGAACAGGGGTATCGCTACGTTCTGCTGGACTTTCTGGAAGTTATCGCCGCAAGGTTCTATACCTTGGTGCCGGAGGGTGAAAAACGGGAGCGCCTCGAGAGGAGTCTCGCTCTTCTGGCCGAGATCCGCAGGAGCGGACCTCCGGTGTTCGAATGCCCCAACCCTCCGGTAGCTTACGTGCAGAACATCTTCGAGGTGAACCACAACTTCTCCCTTTCCCTGGAAGCGGCCCGCAAGGCACGGCAGAACGAAGGCAACATCCAATCGATCGATATTTACGATCTGGAAGCGTTCTTCGAGAAGCGCGCCTCTCCCGGGGATTCGAGCGCCGCCCCTGTGAACCCGACTCCAGCGGACCCCACGCTGGAGGGTCGCGGCGTGTGGCCGCCAGGTCCCTGAGCCCGCACGCAGTCTTTTGAGGCCAGCAGGGGAATCTCTCCGCCGGGCCGAAAGGAACGAAAACCCATGCCGGATCGGGGTGTTCCGAAACTTTTCCTGATTGACGGCAGCCACACGCTGTATCGGTCTTATCACGCCATCCGCGGACTCACCACCTCCAAGGGATTCCCGACCAATGCCGTCTATGGTTTTGCCCAGACCCTCCACAAGATCCTGAAGGAACATGCGCCCGATTATCTGGCTGTCGTGTTCGACATGCCGGGCCCCACGTTTCGGCACGAGGTTTACCCAGAATACAAGGCGAACCGCCCACCCATGCCCGAAGACCTCTCGGTGCAGATCCCTTGGATCAAGAAGCTCTTGGAGGCCTATCGAATCCCCCTGGTGGAACTGGCCGGATACGAGGGAGACGACATTCTGGCCACCCTGGCCAGGCAAGCGGTTGAAAAAGGGATGGAGGCCGTGATCGTGAGCGGAGACAAGGACCTCTGCCAGCTCGCGGGACCTTCGGTCCGCATCCTGGACCCCAAGAAGGACGCCCTCCTGGGCCCGGAGGAAATTCGCTCCGAGTACGGGATTCCTCCCGAAGCGCTGCCGGACCTGTTCGCCCTGACCGGGGACAGCATCGACAACTTGCCGGGCGTACCGGGCGTTGGCCCCAAGACCGCGGCCGCGCTTCTGAGACAATTCGGGAGCCTCGACGAACTCCTCAAAAGAACTGAGGAGATCGAAAAAGAAAAACTCCGCGACCTGATCGAAAAATACCGGGAGAGGATTCTGCTCAATCGCAGACTCGTTCGCATCGTGCCCGACGCACCCCTCGAGGTCGGCCTGGAGGGGTTCCACAGAAAGGAACCGGACGGGCCGAGGCTGAGGGAGATTCTGGTCGAGCTGGAATTCCAGCGTTTCCTCGAGGACGTGCCGGCCGAACGAACCCTGTCCGATGCGAACTACAGACTCGTCCTGGACGAGAAGACCCTGGACGAACTTGTCTCGCTCCTGGGCCGGTCCACGGAGGGGTTCGCCCTGGACCTGGAGACAACTTCCAAAATGCCGATGCAGGCCGAGCCGGTCGGAATCTCTTTCGCCCTCGAAGGAGATCGGGCCTTCTACATTCCGGTTGGGCACCGGTATTTGGGGGCTCCGGCCCAGATCCCTCTCAGGTTGGTTCTCGACAAGCTCAGGCCTGTCCTTGAAGATCCCCGGATCCCAAAATTCGGCCAGAACATCAAGTACGATCTGCTCGTGCTCAAGCGCCAGGGTGTGACGGTGAAGGGCGTATCCTTCGACACCATGCTGGCCTCTTACCTCCTCGACCCTTCCAGGAAGAGCCACCGCCTGGACGACCTGGCTTTGGAGTTTCTTCGCCACAAGAAGATTTCCTACGCAGAAGTGACCGGCGGCTCGGCCGGCAGGGAGGTCCTATTCGACCAGGTGGAGGTCGAAAAGGCGCTTCGGTACTCCTGCGAGGACGCCCACGCCACCCTTCTTCTCACCCAGCTTCTGGGCAAAAAGCTTGAGGAGGAAGGGCTCTCTCGGCTTTTCCATGAAGTGGAGATTCCTCTCATCGAAGTTCTCCTGGAGATGGAATTCCGGGGGATCCGGATCGACACGGCCTTCTTCGAGTCCCTGGCCCAGGAGTTTCGCGCAGGCCTGGCCGCGCTGGAGAAGCAGATCCACGACCTTGCCGGCATGCCTTTCAACGTGAACTCACCCCAGCAGCTCGGCAAGGTCCTGTTCGAACATCTGAAGCTTCCTTTGTCGAAGAAAACGAAGACAGGCCATGCCACAGACGTCACGGTCCTCACGCGTCTGGCGGCCGTGCATCCCCTGCCGCGCCTCGTATTGGAATACCGGAGCCTGACCAAACTTCTCACCACTTACGTGGAGACACTGCCCAGGCTCGTCCACCCCCAGACCGGACGGATCCACACGAGCTTCAATCAGACCATCACGGCCACAGGGAGGTTGAGCTCGAGCGATCCAAACATCCAAAACATCCCGGTCCGCACCCCCGAGGGAAGAAAAATCCGGGAAGGGTTCATACCGGAAGAGGGCATGCTCCTGGTGAGCGCAGACTACAGCCAGATCGAGTTGAGAATCCTTGCGCACGTCTCGGGAGACCCGAAACTCCTGGAGGCATACGAACGGGACGATGACGTCCACGCCCTGACGGCGAGCCGGATCTTCGGCTGCGATCCCTCTGCGGTCACGCCGGACATGAGGCGGCAGGCCAAGGTGATCAATTTCGGCGTCATTTACGGGATGGGACCTTACGGTCTGGCCGAGGAGCTCGGCATCCCCCGGAGCGTGGCCCAGGCCTTCATCGAGCAATACTTCTCCCACTACCAGGGCGTCAGGGCCTGGCGGGAGGCCTGCCTGGACCAGTGCCGCAAGAACGGCTTCGTCACCACTCTTCTCAACCGGAGGCGGCCGCTTCCTGAGATCGTCTCGAGGGATCCTGCCGTGCGGGCTCTGGCCGAGAGAACCGCCATCAACACGCCCATTCAGGGCACGGCGGCCGATATCATCAAAATGGCCATGATCCGAATCCACCGGCGCTTGCAGCAACGCGCTCTCCGGACCCGCATGCTGCTGCAGGTTCACGACGAACTGGTCTTCGAGGTTCCGGAGGAGGAGATGGCCGAAGCCCGGCAGATCATCCGGGAGGAAATGGAAACAGTGCTGCCCCTTAGAGTGAGGCTCAAAGTGGACATCCAGGCTGGCAGAAACTGGAGCGAGGCCCACTGAGACTCCCAGACCGGAGGATCGGATGCGGAGCGGACGTTTTCTCTGGGGACTCTTCGTCGGCCTGGTCCTGGGCGCTTCGCTGGCCTGGGTGCTTCTCGGGGTTGAAAGGCCCCTGCTCACGCCTGCGGGCGGAACCCTGGCAAAAGAATCCAGGCAGAGCCTCGTCACGGTCGCCGATGTGATCGACGGCGACACGTTCCGCCTGGAGAGCGGAGAGTCCGTGCGCCTTCTCGGTGTGGACACGCCTGAACAGGGTGAGCCCCTGTTCGAGGAGGCCAAGGCCTTCGTTCGGGCCGCCCTCTCCGGCCACCCGGTGCGCCTGCTTCTGTGCGACCGGCAAGAACGGGACCGCTACGGCCGCCTGCTGGCCTTCGTGGAGGCCGCAGCAATGGACCCCGGATTTGAACTCGTCAGGCAGGGACTTGCCCGCACCCTTTTCATCCCGCCCTGCGGCATGGAGAGAGCTTTGTCCTACCGGGCGGCCGAGCGGGAGGCTTTTCGCAAAGGCCTGGGCATTTGGGCCTTGCAGCGCCCCAGAACCGTCCCGCATACCGAAGCGTATCGCTACATCGGCTCTCTCATGACGGTCACGGGTCGGGTCCTCTATGTTCATACCGGTCCAAAGGCCGTGCACCTCAATTTCGGCGATGACTACCGAACGGACTTCACCGCCGTGATCTTCCGCAAGAACCTGCCCCGGCTCCTGGAACAAGGCCTTGCGCCGGTTTCTTCTTACGCGGGCCGGCCCGTGGAAGTGACCGGAGTCCTAAAGTCCTACAAAGGCCAAGGACCCGAAATCATCGTAGAGGCTCCAGACCAGATCGCAATCGTCGAAGGCCCCTGAGAAAACTCGGACTCCGTCCGGACCTGGGGCCTTCCGGGTGCGGCGCCGACTTGTTTAGTGGGGCACCGACTTGGAGAACACGTTTAGCACCACAATTCCGGAGCCAATCAGGCCAAGACCGGCCAGGGCCGGCCCGTCCAGAGACTGGTCGTAGACGATCCAACCAATCAGAGAAATCAGGGCGATTCCCACACCGGACCAGACCGCGTAAGCGATTCCGACCGGAATGGTCCTCAGGCTGAGCGAAAGGAAGTAGAAAGCGGTGAGGTAGCCCACGAGGACAATGACCGACGGCACAAGCCGGGTGAATCCCTCGGCGGCCTTGAGCGCTGAGGTGGCCGCTACCTCCGCCACAATCGCAAAGGCCAGGTGCAACCAGTTCATCGTGTCCCTCCGAAGGATCAATGCCGCATGGGATGAAGTTCAGGGCGATTGAGGCCTCCCAAGGACCCGGCGACCCCCTCCTCTCGTTCCCTCCCTCTCGATGCCGCAGCAAAGATAACCTTGCCCGCGCTTTCCTTCAACTTCGTCCGTCCCGCGGACCGAAAGTCCTGTGAACGACCGTCCTCTTTTTTCGCCTTCCCCGGTCCGCCCTGAGCAGGGCTTCCCCGGCCTCAACCCGCCGAATCAAAAGCAGGCCCCGCCTTTTGGACAGGCATGGCCGAGGGATTGCATCGAGAAAGTTCGTGAGGCTCCCACGGGCCTGGAAGGGACGCCGCACGGACCGGTTTTGGGCTCTCACGTCCCGTGCCGTCCGGTTCCATCCAGTTCCCGAAAGGCAAGACTCGCTCATGATCTCAACTGTCTTGAGCGCGGCTCTCGTGGGCATCGACGCCTATCGGGTCGAGGTCGAGGTGGACGTGACCAACCGGGGCCTGCCCAAATTCACCATCGTGGGCCTTCCGGAAGAAGCGGTCCGGGAAAGCCGCGAACGAGTGAGAACCGCGATCGTAAACACGGGCTTCACTTTTCCCTCACATCGCATCACGGTGAACCTCGCACCGGCAAACCGCAAGAAAGAAGGGACGGCCTTCGATCTGCCCATCGCTTTGGGCATTCTTTCGGCCTTGAACGGCGCGGGCGGCCCAATCCTTCAGGAACTGCTGTTCGTGGGAGAACTCGCCCTGAACGGAGAGGTCCGGCCCGTGCGGGGCGCCTTGTCCATGGCCCTTATGGCCCGGCAGTGCGGCATGAGAGGCATCGTGGTCCCGACGGAAAACGCAGGTGAGGCCGCGGTCGTTCAGGAAATCGAGGTCTATTCCGTTCCCGGGCTGGCGGAAGCGATGGAGTTTCTCGCCGGTTCTTCCCCCCTCAAGCGCCACCACACAGACACCTTTTCTCTCCTTTCGCAGGCCAGCCAAAGCGGGCAGGACCTGTCCGAGATAAGAGGCCAATCCCTGGCCAAACGGGCGATCGAGGTCGCGGCAGCGGGCGGGCACAATGTGCTCCTCGTCGGACCGCCCGGGTCGGGCAAGACCATGCTCGCCCGAAGGCTCCCCACGATCCTACCGCCCATGGACCTCGAAGAATGCCTGGAAACGACGCGAATCTACAGCACGGCCGGACTCCTGGACCCTAAGCGGCCTTTGATCACGGAGCGCCCCTTCCGCTCGCCTCACCATCACGCCAGCGACGCCGGCATGGTCGGAGGAGGCTCCTACCCGCGGCCGGGCGAGATCAGCCTTGCCCACAACGGTGTTCTCTTCCTGGACGAGTTGCCGGAGTTCCGCAGATACGTGCTCGACCTCCTACGCCAGCCCCTGGAAGAGGGGGCCTTGTGCATTGCCCGCTCCGGAATTTCCGTGGTCTTTCCCTCGAGGTTCCTGTTCGTGGCTGCGATGAATCCCTGCCCGTGTGGATACCTCGGCGACCCGATCCGCCCATGCTTCTGCGACGAAGCGCAGATCCAGAGATACCGAAGCCGGCTGTCCGGCCCCCTTCTCGATCGGATCGACATCCAGGTCGAAGTCCCCAGGATCCGGTGGAAAGAGCTGAGCCACTCGGCCTTGCACCAGGTCCATTCTGAGGAAGTCCGCCAAAGGGTCATCCGAGCCCGCGCAATCCAGAAGGCGAGGCTCCCGGCATCGCCGGCCCCGCACAACGCCCGGATGGGTCCCCGCGAGATCGCCGCCTTCTGCAGCCTCGGGGCCGACTCGGCCCGGCTCCTAGAGGCGGCCGTCGACCGGCTGGGCTTCAGCCCCAGGGCCTGCCACCGGGTGCTCAAGGTGAGCCGCACGCTGGCGGATCTCGAAGAGACCGAACAAATCGAGGTCCGGCACGTTGCCGAGGCGCTTCAGTACAGAATCTTCGACAGGCCCGTCCAGGATCCGGACAGAGCCAGGACGGATCGGTCTGCTGCCCCAAAAACAGGAGGTGTGGCATGAAGGATGTTTTCACCGTGATCCGCAAGGAGGAATGGAACCAGGACGTCTGGAGGAAGGTCGGCGCAGCCTTCGAGAACAGGGACGGCTCTCTGACGATTTTCCTGGACGCCGTTCCTCTGAACGGGAAACTTCTCGTCCGGGAGCGGAAGGCAAAGGAAGCTTCCCAGACAAGCCAGGAGCCCCGCGAAGAGCCTTGAAAGGCAACCGGCCCTTTTGGAAGGAAGGCGCCCACCCCACGCCCTGGGCCGCCAGGGCTTGACCCGCTCGAGGCTCGCACCGGCCTTTCTAGCCTGCCAGCGGTCCGGGTCGAGCGAAGAAGAACCCCTGGGCCAGTCGGGCGCCGGCCTCAAGCAGGTACTGCTTCTCCGGATGCGACTCCACGCCCTCAGCGATGAGGTCAAGCCGGTTCCGCTCGCAGAAGTCCAGGAACCGCCTGAAAACTTTCTGCTTGGCCGGGTCCTTCTGGATGTCCCTCGTGACCGAAAGGTCGGTCTTGACGTAATCCGGCAACAGCTCCAAGAGGGTCTGCAGGCTCAAGGTCCCGGCCTGAGCGTCGTCGAGGGCCAGACGGATCCCGAGTTCCCTGAAAAAGGAAAGGGATTCCCGAAAACGCCTGAAGTCCAGGATCCTTCTCTTGCGTGTCACTTCAAGAACCACCCTGCCCGGATCCAGCATTTTCCCCATCCCGCGGCAGAGTTCCCGGAAGAGCGGGCTGAAGAGGCTTTCCGGGCTCACGTTGAAAAAGACCCGGGCGCCCGCGGGCAGGGAGTCGGCCCCTTGGAGCAGACTCCGCAGGCTGACAAGATCGAGTTCGTGGGCTCGCTCCATTTGCCGGGCCATGCTGAAAAGAGTGACCGGACTTTCAAAATAGGTTCCCTGCGGCCCTCGCAGGAGAGCCTCGTAGCCGAACACGCCGCCCGTCTCAAGATACACAATGGGCTGAAACACGAGCCGGACGGACCGAGTCCTGAGGATCTCCTGAAACAGCCCGGTGTGGTCCTCCTCCGGAGGAAACAAGGAGGATTCCTGGATCGTCCGCCCGGAGGCCGGCCTGTATCCTCCTTTCCCCGCGCGCCTTCGCTCTCTGACCCAGGCGCTCTTGCGGCTCTTTTTCGCCAGGGCGAGAAGTTCCGCCCCTTGCTCCAGCAGGCCTGCCACATGGGCAGGTCGTTCGGACTCGTCGGTGATTGCGGCAATGGAGAGGAACAGAAGGCCGGACCGGACCGTCTTGCCGGACCGGTCGACCCAATAAAAGTATCCTCGCCGCACGTCGGCCGGCTCATAGAGCGGAATCATAGAGGAATCAAACTGCCTCAGAATCTCCGCCAGGAGCCCTTCCAGGTCTTCCGGATCTGTAATGAAGATGAAGTCGTCGGCGCCAGGATGCCCAAGGAAGTCGAGCTCCCGCCCCCTGGACTGCAGGGCGCAGGAGACGACCTGGGCCGTCAATCGGAGCACATCGTCGCCTTTGGCGTACCCGTATCGGCGGTTGTAATGCCGGAAATTGCGGACGTCCAGGAAACAGACGGCGAAGGGCCGGTCCGCTTGGATCGTTTCCTGAACCTTCTGATACACCGCATTGAATCCCGGAAGCCCGGTTACGGGATGCCGGTTCACTCCCATCACGCCCCGCAGGAAGGTCTGCTGGATCTTTCCGTCCAGCACTTCCGGGTCCACCGGGTAAGAGAGACAGTCGTCCGCCCCGGACTCACGGGCTGCCAGCTCGGCTTCCAGGAGCGCGCCGGTCTCGAAAACGAACACCGGCAGGTGCCGCAGGAGAAGGTCGTTCTTAAGGGCCGCGCACACGTCGAGACCGTCCAGGTCCGGCAGGTCCCGGGTCAGAAGAACGAGGTCAGGCTTGTCCCGGTAGATCCTTTCCAACCCCTCTCGCGCGTCCCTTGCCCGATGGACTTCGTACCCTCGCTCTGCCAGCGGATTCAGGACCTGAGTGGCCCGGGCAGGATCGCTGTCGATCAAAAGAACCTTGAGCGAGCGGCTCATGAGAAAGCTCTCTCTCCGGACAAGCGGACCCAGGCATAACGGTCGCGCCCGCAGCCAGTAGCCCATGCGGCGCTGGAAGGCTGTTCAATCCCTGGACTGCGCGCTTTTCCCGAACCCGACCATTCTACGGCGGATTTCTTCTTCCTCGCAGGCCTCCACGCGGAGCGTTCCCCCTTCTCGCCCGGCTGCAATCCATGCAACCTCGCACCGGGTCCCCGGGGGCGCGTCGCTGTATCGGACCGCGACCCGGGCCGCAAACTCGATTTCCTCCCAAGGGGGATCCCCCCTTCCGGTCCAGAGCGCGGTCGGGCCTGGAACGCCACGGACTTCAAGGAGCACATCCCCCGGTGCCATGAGTGCGGCAATTCGCTTGTTCTCTTCTTCGCGCCTGCCCACCACGACCTTGGCGTGCGGGCTGACCCGAATGTGGCGGCCGATCTTGAGGATCTCCAGTTCCGAGGGCCTCGGGTCGGGCACGTGGTCCAGGAGATCCCGCAAGCGCCTGGAAAAATGGAGATCGGTGAGGAGGCATCCGCCGGCTGGACTGGGAAAATCTTTGAGACCGTAGGAGGCTGCCAGCTCCATCTGCCTGCGCCTGGAACGGCCCTGGATGTTGAGCAGCCTCCGCCGGTCCACCCAGCCGGCCCGCTCGGGTTCGGTCTCTTCCAAGAGCCTGGCACTCAAAGGCCGAACGATGCGGTCTTCGAAGCCGGACAACCTTGCGACAGCGCGCAGGGCCGAGCGGTTCTGGCTGAAGGGCCGCTGCCCCAGAACCTCGCCCGAAAAAAGAAAACGGGCGCCCTCCGCTTCGAGTCTTTGCCCCAGCAGGCGGAACATGAAAGCGTGGCAGTCAACGCACGGATTCAGATTGCGGCCGTAACCGTACCGCGGCTTCCGCAAAACCTCCAAGTAGGATTCCGTTACATCCACGAGTTCCAGCCGGATCCCAAGCTGTCGGGCGGACCGAGGAGCTGCCCCTGCATCGAAGAAAGGTGAGACGAACTTGTATGCGACGACCTCTATGCCCTGCTCCTGAAGAATCCGGCAGGCCAGCATGCTGTCCAGGCCCCCGGAGAACAGACCAAGAGCCTTCACTCGCTCCTGCATGCTTCCCTCATCCCCCAGGCATGCGATCCTCATCCGTTCGGATTCGGCACAGCCGGACTTTGTTTCTACCAAGGACAGGGAAAAAAGGGAACAAGAAAATGCGCTTCGGCTCTGGACAAGGTTTTTTCAAGAATTTGATGGCCACCCACGGCCGTGGTATGAAAACAAAGGGAAAGGTGCCTCTGCCATGCCGCTTCGCGTCGTGTTTAGCGCCGAAAGCCCTTCGGGGGGCAGCCCCTCAAGCCCGGAAACCACTCTTGCCCTTGCCGCCAGCCTGCTGAATCAGTGCGCCCGGGCCGCCGACGTCTCCGAGGACCTGCTCCACTCGTCCCCCAGGCGTTTCACCCTGGGTTGGTTTCTCACACAGCCTCAGCGTGCTCCGTCCACCGGTCCACCGGTAATCCGCACCGACCCTTTCCTTCCGGGCACGAAGCCTGCCCAAGGCACACGATTGCGGTTAGCCATCTCCTGGCTCTGCGAAACCGAGGCCGTCCGGCTGCTGGGTTGGGTGAGGAGCCTCCAACATAGCCCCCTATCTGTGACGACAGGCTCGCTGTGTTTCAGAGTCGCCCCGGTTCTCCGGGATCGGGAAAGGGACCAGGAAGAGGCATGGGTATCCTATTCCACGATCCTTCGAGACGCCTCTGCGAGTCACAGGCAGGTGACCCTCAAGTTTTGCACTCCAACATTGCTTTGCCGCAATGGGCGACCGTACCCGCTGCCTGACCCGGTCATCCTGTTCCGGGGATATCTTGACCTATGGAATGCTTTTTCTGGTCTTCCCCTCTCTCCCGATCTAGGGACGGCCATCGACCGCGATCTTCAACTTACGGATTTCCGGCTCAGAAGAAGATCTTTCGGGATTCCTCCCGGGGGGCAGGCCGCCTTTGGGGGCTCTGCAACTTTCTCGCTCCAGGGAAGGCACCCAGAGTCTGTGCTGAAAGGCCTAAACTGCCTGGCCGACTTCGTTGAGTTCTGCGGCAGCGGCGCCGGAACGGACATGGGCATGGGTCTCACAAGGCGCGTCCGGAGGGCGGCCCGGGAAGCTGTCTGAATTCCTCTATTTTCATTGACAATTCAGCCTTTCTTCCATATGCTGTACTTTTGGTGCCTGATCGCGCGGGCGTAGATCCCTGCCAGTTCTGACGGCGAGAACTTCAAGTCCAAGACGATCATCCCGCCAGCCCGACTCTCGGCTTCATCGGGCAGGACATCGAGTAAGGGTAGAGGGGTGGGCTCCAAGAAAAACAGGCTGCAACAGACCCTCGAGGACCCAGTAGCCCCCGGATCCGTAAACGGGAATCTCCGGTGGATGCCAGGCCTTCTCGTGCTCTTGCTCGCGATCTTTCTGAGCTTCTTCGAGCAGTACTTTCTGCCTCTGCGTCTTCCCTCGGTCGGACGGCCCTCGCCACAGCCCATCCGAGCGCCTTACGATTTCCTTTTCGATGAAGACACATACATGAAAAAAGTCGTCGAGCAGGAACTTCAGGAGTTCATCCCTGTTTATGACTACGACGCCGATGAATCCCGCAGGATCCTGGAGAGGCTCGAATCCTTCTTCGAGAAAGCCCGTCAATGCAAGGAATCGGCCCAGGCTGGGGGCGAAAAAGCCGAGAAGTGTCTCCGCGCAGCCCAGGATGTGCCCCTTCCTGGCGCCGGGGTCGCGGAGTTGCTCCGATACCCCCACCTGGAAAAGCTCGGAGGCCTGCTCCGCACGATCGTGGCCAACGTTCTGGAAACCGGAGTCTACGCGCCGGAGGAAATTCCGCCCGGCGCGGAGTTCATCCGCATTGTGGACCCGATCACAGGGAAACAGGCCAAGAAAGCCGTTGCGGATCTCATGAGCCTGGAGCAGGCCCACGGAACCATCAAGGACAGGTTGGATCTCCTCAAGATCGACCCGAATCTCCGAGACCTGCTCGTACAGGAGGCCAAGGCGCTCATTGTGCCCAACCTACGTTTCTCCCTGGACAACGAAGAGAAACTTGCCGCCATCCGGGCCCGAAAAGCGTCACAAGGCCGAGTCCTCTACCGTCGAGGAGACCTCCTGGTGCCCAGGGGCAAGATCGTGGACTTGCTTGACTTCTATCGGGTGGAGGCTTGCCTTTCCCAGGAGAGGCCGAACTTGCTCCTGGTGGGCATGGGATCTTTCGTTCCCTTCTTCATCCTCACGTTCCTGTTTCTCTTGTCCCTCCAAAGAGTGCCCCTGCCCGTCCATACGAGTTCTTCCCGGCCCTACCTGCTTGCCTTTTTCGTGATTTTGGCCGTTCTGGCGATCGTAAGGGCCGCCTACTTGTTCACCAACCTCACCGGGTATGCTATGCCGGTGGGCGCCGTGGGGGTCGTGCTCTCCTTGCTCCTGACTCCAGCCGTCGCCCTCCTGGCAGTCTCGCTGACATCGGTCTACGCCACGTTCCTGACTCATCTGGATATGGGGCTTTTCGTATACTACCTGGCTGGCGGAATCTTCCTGACCTTGTGCGCCCGCCGGAATTCGCGCCGGACGGCTCTGCTCTTCTGGTCGATTCTCGGAGGTGGCCTTCAGGTTCTCCTGCTGGTCTGCATCCTTTTTCTGACACGCGAACAGCCCGGCCGGGAAACCTTGCTGCGTCTGGGCCCGCAGGCTTTTCTCGCCGCTCCGGCAGCCTGGGGGATCGCGATTCTCTTTCTGCCGTTGAGCGAGCGAATTTTCGGACTCGCTTCAGCGGACCGGCTAAGGGAACTGGCGGACCTGAATCATCCGCTCCTCAAGCGCCTGCTAGAAAAGGCTCCGGGAACGTATTATCATAGCCTTTCGGTGGCGAACCTCGCCTGCGCCGCGGCAGAGGCCACCCAGGCTGACGTGCTCCTGACGCGCGTAGGGGCCTATTACCACGACATCGGCAAACTGATGGAGCCCGGTTATTTCATCGAAAACCAAAACGGCCCCAATCCCCACGACGGTTTGGAACCCATGGCAAGTTACGAGATCGTCAAAGCCCATACCCGGGACGGCGCGGAGCTGGCATCCGAACACAGGTTTCCAAGGCCCATCGTGGACCTCATCGTCGAACATCACGGCACGACCGTGATGGAGGTTTTTTACAACAAGGCGCAGCAGAACGTTCCGGACGCCCTGTGCAGCCGCGATTTCTTCCGGTACGATGGCCCGAAGCCGAGTCGGCCCGAGTCCGCAATCCTCATGATCGCGGACGTCGTGGAAGCGGTAGCCCGGGTCAACAAAGCGGACCATCCCTCCAAGGTCCGGGAAATGGTGCACAAGATCATTGTCAACAAGTTCGAAGACGGCCAGTTTGACCGCTGCGGACTGGACACGTCCGCTCTGGCCAAGATCGAGTCAGCCATCACCCAGACCCTGCTCGGGTACCTCCACAAGAGGATAGAATACCCGGAAGACAGGGAGGCCGCCGAGAAAGTCCTGCCCGCCTAGGAGTCTGTTGCAAGAGGCTCCGGAAGGGGGAGGTACAGCACATGCTCACCCAGCTCGAAAGCGCACGTCGGGGCATTCTCACGGACGAGATGAAACGGTCCGCTGAGATGGAGGGAGTGGATCCCGAATTCATCCTGGAGGGAATCCGCTCGGGCGTGATTCTTCTCCTGAGTAACGTCAACCACCGGGAGGCAACTCCTGTCGCCATCGGCCGGGGCCTGCGGACCAAGGTCAACGCGAACATCGGAACCTCCCGGGACCTTGCCGATCCGGCTCTGGAAAAAGAAAAAGCCCTCAAGGCCTGGAAGGCCGGCGCGGATACTCTGATGGACCTGAGCACGGGTGGGGATGTGGACGCCTTTCGCCGGGATCTGCTGCGATCCATCCCCATCCCCCTGGGCACGGTGCCAGTGTATCAGGCCGGCATCGAGACAGTCGCTTCCGGGCGTTCCCTGAAGGAGATGGATCCGGATCTGCTCTTTTCGGTCATCGAAAAGCACGTCCGGGACGGAGTCGATTTTCTCACCGTTCATTGCGGCGTGACCCTGGCGTGCAAGGAACGGATGCAGGCCGAAGGAAGGCTCATGGACGTTGTCAGTCGGGGAGGAGCCTTCCACTTGGAGTGGATGGTCCATCAAGGCCGGGAAAATCCCCTCTACGAGCAGTTCGACCGGCTTCTCGAGATCGCCCACGCCTTCGACGCAGCTCTGAGCCTCGGAGACGGCTTCCGGCCCGGTTGCGTGGCCGACGCGACCGACCGCGCCCAGATCCAGGAACTGATTGTCCTGGGCGAACTGGCTGAAAGAGCCCGCAAAGCGGGCGTTCAAGTGATGATCGAAGGACCGGGTCACGTCCCGCTGGACCAGATCGCCTCCAATATCGCCCTCGAAAAAAGGTTGTGCCACGGTGCCCCATTCTATGTCCTGGGCCCGATCGTGACCGACGTGGCTCCGGGCTACGATCATATTACCGCGGCCATCGGAGGAGCCCTAGCGGCATTCCACGGGGCCGATTTTCTGTGCTATGTAACCCCCTCCGAGCACCTTCGGCTGCCGAGTCCCGAAGATGTCTGGGATGGCGTGATGGCCTCCCGCATTGCGGCCCACGCCGCAGACCTCGCCAAAGGAATCCCGGGGGCGCTCCACTGGGACCGCCGAATGGCCCGGCACAGGAAGTGCCTCGACTGGGAAGGGCAGATACGAGAAGCCATCGACCCGGAACGCGCCCGCCGGCTCAGGGAGAGCAGCCGGCCAAGGGACGAAGAAGTTTGCACCATGTGCTCTGAGTTCTGCGCCATTCGCACAGTAAGAGAGGCCGGCTTTCAGGCCAAAGAAGGAATCTCCTAAGGAGGGGTGCCGCTTACGACAAAACGGCCCCCGCTTCCATTCAAGCCTCGTAACCTCCGCGAAATCCTGCGTGCGCTTCTGGCCGCCGGACGTCCTTGCCGGGAATCGGGCTCGAAAAGACAGGCTGGGGGCAAAACCTCGAAAAAAAAGCTTGACAGCGGGGGCGTCATCCGTTATATTTCCAAAAATGAATACTGAATCATTATTCATTTTATCGGCCTATCCTTTGTGATTTAAGCATAAAGCGCCTAAGAAGAGGATCTTTTTGTTGTTCTATTTCCAAAAAATGAATAATGAATCACCGTTCATTGTTTAAAAACAAACCCTTGGAGGGCCCAACACCATGAATGCGGAATTCCTTGCCGAACGCGTCCTTCCCGCCTCCGGGGCGGGCGAAGCCGAAGAATCCGTCTCGCCGATTCAGGCCGAGCTCGGAAGGAAGACACAGTTTCTTCACTTCCTGCAGAGGGAGATGTCGACATCCAAGACCGAAACCGAAAGGGAAGCGGTCCGGTCGATCCTCGTCAAGACCAAAATCCAGATCCTCGCCTTGGAAAAGGAGTGGAAGCAGATTCAAGCCCTCGGCAGGAACTCCTTGCGCGACTCCTCTCCCCTGGCGACCGTCGCCGCTCAACGGCTCCAGTAAAACGGAATCATCGTCCCGATCCCTCTAGGCCCTTGCGGAAGATCTTGGGCACAGGCCGAGAATCCGCTTGGATCCTCGCAGTGCCCTTGGTCTGTCTTCGGCAGCCCTGAGCCGGACCCTGATCTCCCGAAGAATTGCTTTGACACGCAAACAATGATAGACAAGAATCTGAAAGAGCCACCCTCATCAGGAGGTGCGCTGCCATGCCGATCGAAGAAAAAAGAAGATCTTCTCGGCTGCATCTTCCGATCGAGATCGAGGCCTTGTCTGGAACGTTTCGAATTGGAACCCTGAAGAATATCAGCGAAGAGGGAATGTTCATCCAGTCCACGGACCCAAAGGAAGTCGGGACCCGCCTGGACCTGAGCCTCGCCCTGCCTGGAGGCGACAAAAAAATCCGGTTCCTCGCGGAAGTGGCTTGGGTGAATCCCCCTTTGGAGCAAATCGATCCTTCCTTGCCCAGCAGAAACGCGCCTGTAACGTACAACCCCGGCATGGGCGTACGAATCTTGTCCATTTCCCCGGAAGATCACGACGTGCTCCTCCAAGTCGTCAAGGACTCTCTTGCCGGAAATCAAGATCGGCAGGCCGAATCTTGAGCTTCGAACTCCATGCCCGGGGGCGGCTTCCAGAGAGCCCCCGTCCCTTGGGCCTCCGCCCATACGCCTGGTCCTTTTCAAGATGACTCCATCCGACTAGACTGTGTTTGCGTCTAGCGAATGTCGAAGAACCGCAAAGGGCTGAAGACGGGGTGGAGGCTTCCGGCCAAGGGTTTGGGTCCACTCTTTCGTGCGACGGCACCCGTATCCGGTTCCTCACGGAAGGGAAAGGCCTCCCTCTGATTCTGTGCAATGGCGTGCTCTGCTCGATCGGGTACTGGATCCACCTGGAGGTTCCCATGACCCCCCATTTCCAGATCGATTATTCCGCGTTCGACAGACCGGAAATCCTCATGTTTCTTTTTCATCCCCGACCCGAACCGCGGGGAGCAAGAGGCGGTCAGGCTCCCTTCGAGGAGTTGCTCATCCCAGTGGAGAAAGACGTAGTCGTGGGAGCCCGCCTGTACGCCTGCGGCAAGCAACAAGGCGCCACAATTCTCTTTTTTCACGGCAACGGAGAAATTGTTGCCGATTACGACGACTTGGCGCCTCTCTATACCGAAAGGGGGATCCACTTCCTTCCCGTGGACTACAGAGGCTACGGTCTTTCCACTGGGAGGCCCACCGTTTCGTCGATGATGAAGGACTGTCACGGGATTTTCGATTTTGTCAGAGCGAAGCTCAGGGAGCGGAGCTTCTCAGGTCCTCTCATCGTAATGGGAAGATCCCTAGGAAGCGCCTCGGCCCTGGAACTGGCGGCCACCCACGGCGATCAGATCGATGGCCTCATCATCGAGAGCGGGTTCGCTTTTGTGGGGCCCCTGCTGGAGCTCCTGGGAATCCGGCCGGAAACCTTGGGCATCCGGGAGGAGCAAGGTTTTCGAAACGTGGATAAGATCCGGACCTTCCACAAGCCGACCCTTGTCATCCATGCCGAATATGACCACATCATTCCTTTCTCGGACGGCCAGGCCCTGTTCGAGGCTTGCCCGGCCAGGCAGAAGCGCTTTCTCAAGATTCCGGGAGCGAACCACAATGATATCTTCCTGCGGGGGATGCACGCCTACCTGGGAGCAGTGAAGGATCTCGTGGATTTGGCGGCGCGCGCCGAGGAGGCACGCTAGCCAGTTCGGACTTGCAGAACTCCCCAATTAGCTTCTACCGGGAGGGGATGCCGGAGGCAGGAGACCTTTCAAAGGATTCCACGATCGCCTTTCGAACCCGCTCCGCAAGCTGATCGAAAGGACTGGCCCTGACTTCCTCGGCCGAAATGGGATCCAGCACTTCCACCTCGATCGTGCCCGGGCGGAAGTCCAGGCTCCCGCTGGGGAGGACCTTGCGGCTTCCATGGACCACGACGGGCAGGATGGGCCATCCGCTCGCCTTGGCTGCGCGAAAGCCGCCCGTCTTGAAAGCGCCGACCCGGCCGTCCCGGCTCCTTGTGCCCTCGGCAAAGAAAAGGAGGGAAGCCCCGGCAGGGAGCCTCCGCAAGCCTTGTTCGAGACTGGCCCTCGCAGAAGCGGGATTCGATCGATCGACTGCCACGTTCCGCATGCTCCGAACGGCCCAGCCGAACAGAGGGATCCCTGCCAGCTCTTTCTTGAACACCCACCGGATGCAAAGGGGCAGTTCGAGCACGAGGGCCAGTACGTCGAAGTGGCTCTGGTGATTGACGATGATGACATAAGAGACGCCGCGCTGAATCTTCTCCACGCCCCGGGAACGAGTCTTGACGCCCGTGACGAAAAGCAGCATGCGGGCCCAGGCCCGGCAGATCCAGTCTGCCACCCGCTGGCTCGAATCGAGGCGGGCCGCAGCCACGACCGGCACAAAAACAGCGATCGTGCCGAGGATCGCCCAGAAGCCGAGCCAGACGGCTTTGAGCCAGACGATCCAGCGGCGGTTCTTCGAAGGGCCGACAGACTTCCCCATCGCAATCCTCCATGGCGGGCCATCGGCCCGGGAGCGTTTCCCAGGCCCTGTATATCCGAAGGGCCTGTTCTTGACAAGGGAGAACATCCGTTTTATCTAAAAAACTTCTAAACCGCTTCATGCTATCGCGAGGAAGGAGCGAAATGGAATTCAAGACGGTCCATGAAATGTACAGGCACTGGGCCGAAACCCGTCCGGGTCTGCCCGCATACTACGTTAAGCGCCAGGGCGGCTATGTGCCGGTGTCGTGGCAGGCGTTCGGACAGAGCATCCGGGACTTCGCCGTCGGACTGATGGCTCTTGGCATGGAATACCGGGACCCGGTCAGCATTCTGGGCCTCACCCGCCCTGAATGGGACATCGCGGACAAGGCCGCCATGAGCGCGGGCGGCATCGCGGTGGGCGTGTACCACTCGAACACGGCGGCACAGGTGCACCATGTGGTTCACCACTCCGAATCCCGGTTTCTCATTGTCGAGAACAGGCAGCAGTGGGAAAAGGTCCGCACGATCCGAAAGGATCTGCCCCACGTCAAGCGGTTCATTGTCATGGACCCCTGGGAGGGTGCAGCCGAGGAGGGCCTCGTCTCCTTCGAGGAGGTTCTCGATCTCGGCAGGAGAGAGCGCCCGCGGCATGAACAGGAATATCGCAGGCGTTTCGAGTCCGTGGCCCCGGACGACACGGCCATCCTTTTCTACACCTCCGGCACGACGGGCCCGCCCAAAGCTGCCATGCTCACGCACGCCAACGTGCTGGCAGCGTGCGAGTTCATGCGGGATCTGAAGATTTTCACGGCCCAGGACACGAGCGTACTGTGGCTCCCCATGCCGCACATCTACGGCCGGATCGCCATGATCGCCGGCACCTACACCGGCACCGTGGGCTATTACGCGGAAAGCCTCGACAAGATGATCGAAAACCTTCAGGAGATTCGGCCCACGATTTTTTACAGCGTCCCGCGGATCTTTGAAAAAGTCCACAGCAGGGTCCTCAGCCAGGCAGCCGAAAGCTCGCCCCTCAAGCGAAAGATCTTCGCCTGGGCCCTGGCCACGGGCCTGCGGCGAAGCCGCATGCTACGGGAGGGCGCCCTCCCCCCCCGCTCTCTCGAGTGGAAATACCGGCTCGCGGACCGCCTGGTCTTCCGCAAGGTCCGCCAGGTGTTCGGAGGCCGAATCCGCATCCTCATTTCGGGAGGCGCCCCGATCGCCAAAGAGATCCTCGAGTTTTTTCACGGGGCTGGCATCCTGCCTTTGGAGCTTTACGGGATCACCGAGGTCCTGGGCTGCACCATGAACCGGCCGGACCGCTACCGACTCGGCTCCGTGGGGCCCCCAGGTCCAGGCGTGGAACTGCGGCTCGCCGAGGACGGGGAGATCCTCATCCGAAGCAAGATGGTGTTCAAGGGGTATCTCAAGGATCCGGAGAAGACAGCCGAGGTCCTCAGCCCGGACGGTTGGTATGCCACGGGCGACATCGGCACAGTGGACCAGGACGGATTTGTCTGGATCACGGACCGCAAGAAAGACATCCTGATTACAGCCGGAGGCAAGAACGTCGCGCCCCAGAACATCGAAAACATCCTGAAGACAAGCCCCTACATCAGCCAGGCGCTGGTATGCGGCGATCGCAAGCCTTACCTGACCGCGCTGATCACCCTGGATCCCGAGGAAATGCGCAAGTGGGCGCAGGCCCAGGGCATCGAGGTCTCGAGTCTCCAGGAAATGGCTTCCCATCCCAGGGTGACGGACTTCATCGATTCGATCGTTCGGGACAAGAACCGGGAACTGGCCCAGTACGAACAGATCAAGGCCTTCCGGATTGTACCGGAGGAGTTCTCCCAGGACAGCGGCACGCTCACCGCGACCTTGAAAGTGCGGCGGCGGGAGGTGGTCAAAAAGTACGGCCACCTGATCGACGAGATGTACCAGGCTTGAGAGTCGATCGGTCGCCTGGGCCCTTCGGCTTTCTCCGACCTCTTGCGGCGCAAGGGGCCTCCTGGTTCTCTCGCTCGAGCCAGTCGGCCAAGGGCTCGAAGACCCAAGGGCAGGAAATTTCACTCACGAACAAGTCCGCGTGGGCCACCGGCACGTCCGCAGTGCCCACTCGAAGAATTTCCTTGGAGGCCGACCCCACGCGTTCGTATGCGCTCACGGCTGCGGACTCTGGGACAATGCCGTCTGCGTTCGAAAGGACGACAAGGAGAGGATTCCGAACCCGAGCCAGAGCCTCGGTCACGTTCACGCCCCGCACGTGAAGATCCCTGTTTCGGATCCAGCGGGCAATCTCCCGATTGAGCTTGGGGTTGGGGTCTTCCACGGTACGGATCATCTCGGGCATTTTGGATAGATCGACGATTTCCGGATGGAGATAGAGACGCAGCAATCTCGGTGCCTTTGTGAGGATTGGCATGGCGACCCGTGCCAGACGCCGGATCCCCCGCAGGCGCAGGCGGCCAAAGACGCGGGGAGACCCGAAAACGGCTCGAAAGACGGGCGAGACCTGCCGCCACTCCAGGGGAGCGCCGATCGCTACGACCGAGCCCAGCCGGGCCGCGGCTTCTGAACATGTCAGACAAACATACAGATAGGTTCCGCCAAGACTGCAGCCGACCGCGTCCACTCTGTCGCAGGTCGTCTCGGTGCGCGCCGCAACGTAGTCCAGGACGCAACCAAGATCCGTCACGGCCGCTTCCTCGAAGCCGTAATCGCGCCTTCCGCCCACGCAACGAGATCCCCCCTGGCCCCGGAAATTGACCGACCAGACTTCGAAGCCCCTCTGCGCCCAGTAAGCTTCCATGGAAGGCCCTGTGGGATGGTAGCCGAAAATAAAGGCATTCATGCCGTATCCCGGAACGATCAGGACGGGTCGAAGATCTCTGCGGAGTCGGTCCTCGTTGTATGTCTGCTTCACGGCCAGGAGCCATCCCTCGCCGTTGGGCACATGATGAATGCGCTCCACAAATCCCCCCTTCGGGTCAGGCTTCACGTCGCTCCTCTCCACCCGCGCCCGGGGCCAAAACCGTTCGGTGCCCTCTCTCGTCAGGCCACGCAAACAAAATCCCTCTGCTCCAAGAAGCCACGCGCCAAAAGACGCCTGCGAATTTCTTCCCTGGCCCCCCGACTCCCCACAGCAGCCAGAAGAATCGCCCCCGCATACTCTCCGCTCGCCACCTCGTCGTATCCGATGACCGGAATCCCGCGCACCCGGCAGCCGATCCTGGCGGGATCCAAGTCAACGAAGGCACGAATCCTCACGCCCCGGTGCTCCAGAAGCCTTGCCAGGCGCTTCGCTTCCCGGTTTCCGGCCAAAAGAACGGAGCGCCCCAGACCCATCCAGCTGGCCAAGTGCTCGGCCCTGCATCTGCGGAAGGCTTCGCGGCTGTAATCCGAGCTGCGCCGGGTGGACCGTTCCAGGCGATCCCTCCAGAAAAGGAGAACCCGCGGAATCTTGGCAAACCGTTTGCCGGCAAGGTGCAGCCGCAGCCAGAGGTCGAAATCCTCTGGACCCTCGCAGCGATACCCTCCGACAGACTCCAGGACTTCCCTTCGCATCATCACCGAGGGATGGACCAGGGGGGCATCCACGAAAATCTCCCGACCGATCTCCTCCGGGGTCACGAGGCCGTTCACCCACCTCTAGTACTCGAGCATGCCTTTGGGCACGTGAGCGCGGGGAAAGAGACGCACGAGGCTCCCCACGACCGAGATCGATGGATTCTGCTCGAGGAAGTCCTTTTGAAGGGAAAGCCTCAGAGGGTGGCTCACGTCGTCCGCATCCATTCTGGCGACGAACACGCCCCTCGCCCGGGCCAGGCCCTCGTTCAGTGTCTGGGCGATTCCACGATGGGGGAAGCGAAAAACTCGGATTCTGGGGTCGGTGCGCGCAAAGGTTTCCGCAAGGCGGGCGGTCTCGTCCTCCGAGCCGTCGTCAAGAAGAAGAAGCTCCCATGCCCGCAGAGTCTGCCTTTGAATGCTGGCCACGGCGGCCCCGAGGAATCGGGCAGCATTGAAGGCGGGAAGAAGGACGCTGACCAATGGATCCAAAACTGGCATGAAAGCGCGGTCGGACTTCTTCGTCCAGACGGACAAAAAACCCTGACCGCAGGCAGTTCGGGCTGGTCTTCGTGTCAGAATGCCGCAGGACGTTTCCTACCCAGCCTCGGCCCCCTCCTTCTTCGACTTCTTCTTTTTCCTCGGCCGTGTCTTGCCAAAGGTCCCGCGGAAAAGTTTTCCCCTGCGCGTCCTGCGGTCTCCTTTTCCCATCAGACGTTCTCGCTCCTTTCGAGGTTGACTGCCGGCCTCGGCGCTCTTCTTCAGGGCCGGGAACGACGCCGATTATTCTACAGGGTGGCATTCACTCCTTCAAGTGCGATCCAGGGCTCTGTCACGGTGACGTCAAAGTTTGGGGTGAGATGGGTGAGAGGTGGGCGAGGGGTGTGTGATCCGGCCAAGGTTTAGCAAGTGGGGATAGCGCAGGAAGGAGCGTTTTGGGGTTGGGGAGGGATT